>Ga0302347_1001155_pt1 | contig 33408 bp, 33 predicted proteins | sample PhyWR1_FD_202178 | JGI IMG/M metagenome (GOLD analysis project Ga0302347, IMG submission 202178) | Leaf surface microbial communities from wheat plants in UC Gill Tract Community Farm, Albany, California, United States - DLSL W.R1 (v2)... | ecosystem: Host-associated > Plants > Phyllosphere >... | reverse complement strand
CTACGAGCACGTGGAACGCATTGCGGCCGTGGCGCTTACCGTCACCCGTAACGGGTAATCCGACTATGGCCAGGTCGTGCACCTTCGGCATCGAAGAAGAGTACCTGTTGATCGACCTGGCCACTGGCCGGGTGCCGGTGACCCCGGCGCTGGGCGTGACCAAGCGTTGCCGCGATGCGCTAGGCAAGCATTTTGTCCAGGAGATGTTCCGCAGCCAGATCGAGGTGGCTTCCCCGGTGTTCGGCAACCTTGACCAGGCGCGGGAATTCTTCGCCCAGGGCCGCCAGCGCCTGGCCGCAGCCGTGGCCCAGGAAGGCATGGGCCTGTATGGCGCCGCGAGCCATCCGTTCGCCCAGTGGCACAGGCAGAAACCCGCCGCATCGGCGCATTATCGGCAGTTGTTCGATGACTACCAGCACGTGGCGCGGCGCAGCTTGCTCAACGGCCTGCATGTGCATGTGGGCGTGCCGGCAGAATGCGACCGGATGCAGTTGATCAATCGGCTGGTACCCTGGCTGCCGCTGCTGCTGGTGTTGAGCACATCGTCCCCGCTATGGACCGGCCAGCACACAGGCTACATGAGCTACCGCAGGGTGATTTGTGCTGAATGGCCGCACATGGGCTTGCCTGAGCCATTGCCCGACTGGCCCGCCTACGAAAGTTACCGGGCGTTGCTGCAGCGCACCGGTGTACTGGCCGAGGACGGGGATTTCTGGTGGGCGATCCGCCCCTCGCGACGCTATCCGACCGTAGAACTGCGCATCTGTGATGCCTGCCCCGACCTGGAGGATGCGCTGTGCATCGCCGGGCTGTTTCGGCACCTGGTGGAGCACAACCTCGATCCTGGACTCGACCGCGCGCCCCCGGCACGGGAGCTGCGCTGGGTAGCGCAGGAGAACTACTGGCGCGCCATGCGCCATGGTCGCCACGGCTCATTCATCGGCCAGCAGCAACAACAGGCGGTGTCTTCCCAGGGCTGGCTCGCCCAGTTGCACGAGGCTTTCCCGGTCGATACGGCAGATGCCGAGCGCTCCCTGCTGCATGCGCGCCGCCTGCTGGACGCTGGCACCAGCGCAGACCGGCAGCTGGCCTGTTTCGAACGTGCACGCGCAAACGGCGCCACAGCGCATCAGGCGCTGCGCAGGGTGGTTGAGCAGGTGGTGGAAGAGGGCGGTAAACAGCGCCCCCATGATACCGCGGCACTTGCAATCGCAGAGGGTTGAACGACAATGGCGGCGCCTTTGCCAGCCACCCGGACGTTCTGCACCATGATCCTTGCCCAGCAATTCCCTGATATTTCGTTGGCCGATACGCTTTTTGTCTTCGCCCTGGAGGCCGAAGCGGGCAGTGTGTTCGCGGGGATGAACACCGTGTTCACCGGCATCGGCAAGGTCAATGCCGCCATCGCCCTGACCAAGGCCATCGCTACGCGCCGGCCCAGGCTCATCATCAACCTCGGTTCCGCCGGCAGCCTGCGCCACGGCAAGGGCGAGGTGGTGTGTTGCACCCGATTCGTCCAGCGCGACATGGACGTGACGCCGTTGGGTTTCGCCCGCTACGAGACGCCGTTATCGGATATCCCCGTGCTGTTGGAGCATGGCGTGACAGTGCCGGGCTTGCCGCTGGAAACCTGCGGCAGCGGGGACAGTTTCGAGATCAACCATGGTGACGCGCCTTATGATGTGGTCGACATGGAGGCCTATGTGCTGGCGTTGATCGCACGTAGCGAAGGCATTCCGCTGGTCTGCCTGAAGTACATCTCCGATGACGCCGGCAGTGATGCGGCGGGCGATTGGGCGGTGCAAGTGCACCTGGCTGCCGAGGCCTTCAAACGGGTGCTGTTCAGCCAGGGCTGACCGCCGGTCGGTGTTTGCGCGGGCCGAAAAAACCATCGATGCCGGGACTACCTCGAAATGGAAGAACTGCCTTCGCGCTACACAGTCGCGAAGGCTTCTACCTGTTTTCCGCAGAGGACCCGCACCATGCCCAGCAAGCCCCAGGACCAGTTCAGCATGCAAAACCCGCTGACCCAGTATCCACACCCGCCATTCCCGGCCCAAGGCCAGGCTGCACCTGGCCTGGATGCCAACATGCAACCCAAACCCGATCACGGCGAGCACACCTATAAAGGCTTCGGTCGCCTCGCGGGGCGCAAGGCGCTGATCACCGGTGCCGACTCGGGCATCGGCCGGGCCGTGGCCATCGCATTTGCCCGCGAAGGGGCGGACATTGCCCTCAACTACCTGCCGATAGAACAGCCCGACGCCCGCGAAGTGATCAAGTTGATCGAAGCAGAGGGCCGCAAGGCGGTCGCCATTGCCGGCGACCTGAAGGACGAGCACTTCTGCAAGCAGCTGGTCGACCAGGCCCATGAGCAGCTGGGCGGCCTGGACATTCTGGTGAACGTCGCTGGCAAGCAGGAAGCCCGCAAGGACATCAGCCAGATCAGCCACGAGCAGTTCGACCACACCCTGAAAACCAATGTCTACGCGTTGTTCTGGTTGTGCCAGGCCGCCGTCCCGCTGATGCCCGCCGGGGCGACCATCATCAACACGGCCTCCATCCAGTCCTACCAGCCCTCGGCCACATTGCTCGACTATGCCACCACCAAGGCCGCGATCGTTGCCTTCACCAAGGCGCTGGCCAAGCAAGTGATCGAGCGCGGCATCCGTGTCAATGCCGTGGCACCCGGGCCGATCTGGACCGTGCTGCAGCCCAGCGGCGGCCAGCCAGCCGAGAAGATCCCGGACTTCGGCGGGCATACCCCGATGAAGCGCCCGGGCCAGCCAGCCGAATGCGCATCGGTGTATGTGCTGCTGGCCAGCCAGGAGTCCAGTTACATCACCGGTGAAATTTTCGGCGTGACCGGCGGCAACCCGCTGCCATAGGGCGCCAAGGTTAAACCTTCGCGGTCCCCAGCAGTCACTTGTGATATCGGCAGGCAATCGAGGAGCAGGTCCATGGCTAGGGCAATCTGGAAAGGCGCGATCAGTTTTGGCCTGGTACATATCCCGGTAGCGCTCAATACCGCAGTGCGCACCGAGCGCGTCGACTTTGACTGGCTCGACAAGCGCAGCATGGACCCGGTTGGCTACAAGCGGATAAACAAGGTCACCGGCAAGGACATCGACAAGGAAAACGTCGTCAAAGGGGTGGAGTACGAGAAGGGCCGCTATGTGGTGATCAGCGAGGAAGAAATCCGCAAGGCGCGGCCCGAGGCCACCCAGACCATCGATATCTTTTCCTTTGTCGATGCCGGTGATATCCCGCTGCAGCATTTTGATACGCCGTACTACCTGAGCCCGGACCGGCGTGGCGGCAAGGTGTACGCGTTGCTGCGCGAAACCTTGGCCAGCACCGGCAAGGTGGCCCTGGCCACGGTGGTGCTGCATACCCGCCAGCATCTGGCATTGCTACGGCCGCTGGACGAGGCCCTGGTGATGATCACCCTGCGCTGGCCGGAAGAAGTGCGTGGGCTGGAAACCCTGGAGCTCGACAGCAGCGTCACCGATGTGAAGGTGGACAAGCGCGAACTGGACATGGCCAAGCGACTGGTCGAGGACATGTCCGGTGCCTGGAGCCCCGACGAGTATCATGATGCCTTCCGCCAGACCATTCTCGATCTGGTGGAAGAGAAGGCCAGCAAGGGCAAGATCGAGACGGTGGAGAAGGGCGAAGCTGCCGGTGCCGAGAAAAGCGCGGACATCATCGACCTTACCGAACTGCTCAAGCGCAGCCTGGGTGGCAAGGTCAGCGCACCGAGCAAGAAGAAGCCTGCTGCCGAGAAGAAGCCTGCCAAGCGTACGCGCAAGGCGTCATGACCCCTCGACCGGTGCAAAGCCCTCCAGGTTCGCCAGGTAATCACCAAAGCCCTCGCGCGCGCGGCTGTCGCGGCGGCTACTGGTGGCCACGCTGTGCCGGGCGGTCCAGCTGATCAGCACGCCCAGCGCCTCCAGGTCCCGGACCAGGTGCACATCCTCATGCGCCGGCAATGGCCGGAACCCGCCAATGCGCTGATAGGCCTGCGCGCTTACCCCAAGGTTCGCCCCATGGATATGCCGATGGCCCTCACGGGCTTCGTAGCGGCTCAGGTACAGCTGGCGCAACGCCGCCTTCTGCCACGGCTGCCAGCGCTGCACGTGCACGGTGCCGCACACCACATCCGTGCCGCAGTCCAGCTGGGACACCAGCCAGTGCGGCGGCACCTGGCTATCGGCATCGGTGCAGGCCAGCCAGCTGGCGCCGCGCTCGATCATCCAGGCCGCGCCGGCCCGCCGGGCTTTACCGACGTTACCCGCGTCAAGAGCCAGGGTGTGCACCGCATGGCGCCTGGCCACGGCCGCACTGCCATCGCTGCAGCGGTCCAGTACCACCAGTATTTCAACCTGATGCCCGGCCTGTTCAGCCTGGCGTGCCGCCGCCAGCACAGACTTGAGGCAGCGGCCAAGGCGGCGGGCTTCGTTATGCGCAGGGATAACCACGGCAATCATGGGCAGGTCTCGTCGAGGTCGACCACGCTGGGCTGGCTGGACCAGTACTCCAGCAGGAAGTCCGCCTCCTCATGGCGAAATACCGGGTACAGCGGCAGGTGCTTGGCCAGCATCCGGTGCACTTCGCGGCCGTCCTGCGGGCAACCCGCAATCGGGTGAGTCCAGTGGCATGCCAGCAGGCCGCCGTCGTAGGTCAGGCTGGCCGCCGACTGCTCGATAACCTGCAGCCAGTCGGTGGGATCAAGGTAGTAGCCGATTTCACTCAGCACGATCAGGTCAAACCGCCCACCCGGCCAGTCGCCGGGCAGCCGTGCCGCGTCCACCGAGGCGTGCCGGACGTCGGCCAGGCGCTCGCGGGTCAGGCCCACCGCAGTGGGGTCGATGTCCTGGCACAGCAGATCGGCGCAGCGGTCGGCGAGCAGGGCACTGAGCTCGCCATTGGCGCAGGCGGGTTCGAATACGCGCTGGTAGCACTGGCGCGGCAGGCTGGCCATGACCAGTTCACGCTTGCGCTTTTCGTACCAGCGGGTGCGGAACGCCCACGGGTCTTCGTTGCTGGCATACAGGTCAGCGAAATACTGCGCATCAAGGCTCATGACAACTCCGTTTAAAGAAACACCAGTTCAAAAGGTTGCAACAGGCAGTCACGCAGGTTCGTCGGCAGCACCGGCGGGTTAGTGCCATCCGGCTCCAGCTGGCTGGCGTGGGCGGCCAGGGCCTTGCGCTTGCGCGCCAGGCGGGTTTCATCCAGCTGCAGCCGGTGCGCACGGGGCCACGGCAGGCGCGGGTCGTCAGGCTGCGCCCAGTGCCACGCCCACACTGGCACCTCCGCCAGTTGCACCTGACGGGCGTGCGCGGCGTGCGCGGCAGCGCGGCCGACGGCCTCGTGGTCACAATGTCCATCCCCGCGCCAGGTTGCCATCAGCAGGTCATCGGGCCGCAGCAGCTGGGTCAGGTGGCTGACCAGAAACGCCTCTTCGCGAGGCAGATGGCCGTCCTTGAGGTTGAGTCGGCGCCAGTCCACCCGGCCCAGGTCAAGGTCCAGCTGCTGCAGGGCCAGGCGGCTTTCCTGCGGACGCTGCCGACGCAGGCGATGCTCGCTCCATTGGTTTGATCCGGGATGGCTGCCTTCACCGTCCGTGGCGGAGATCAGCAGCAAGTCGCCTTCGCGCCCCTGGAAATCGGCCAGCAAGCCGCCCGCCATGAGTATCTCGTCATCCGGATGTGGCGCGATCAGCACCAGGCGGCGCCCCGGCGGGCACAGCTGGCGCGCATCGAGCCAGGTGGCGCGGGCCAGGAGTGCCGCTTGCTGCCAGGCTGCCCACGGCGTGCCGCTGCTGGCTTGTATCAGGTTCTCGCTCATAGCTGCCACGCCCCGGCCGGCACTTGTGCCAGCTGCTGCCCCAGGACCGCCAGGTCACGCTCGGCGTGGCTCTGGCGCAGGAATACCGGCAGGTCGGCAATCAAGCGAGCAAAGTGGCTGCTACGGCAGAACGGGGTCGCGCCCAACGCCCGGCCGACATGGCTGATCACTTGCTCCACCGCCTGTTCGACCTGCGCACGGGTGCGCCGCACTTCGAAACTGGCGTCTGCCCCGGGCTGGCGGTCAATCCAGCCAGCGCATTCGCGCAGCGCCGCGCGGGCGCCGAACAGCGCGGCGTCCACAGCACCCAGGTGCGCATCGGCATGCACATCGGGCCGTGGGTTGCGGCAATGCTCGCGCAGGTAGTCCGCCAGGGCTTCTGCCGCACCGTACCAGCAGGCGGCAATGCCCGCGCCGCCGTGCCAGAAGCCGGGGCGCGCCAGGTACTGGCCGGGTTTGCCGATGAGCGTGCCAGGGGTGTTGTTGAATTCGACTTCGACGCTGGCCGTGGTCGCCATGCCCACGGCTTGCCAGTGTTCGATGTTCAACTCCTGGCTGGGTTGCGACAGCTCGATCGCGACCAGCTGCGGTTGCTCCGCTTCGTCCCAGGCGGTGATCAAGGCCCTGTCGATCTGCAAGGCGCCGGAACACCATGCCTTGCGGCCGACCAGACGCACCTGGTCACCCTGCCGCGCGCTGATATGGGCACGTGCACCAGGCGGTTCGGCAGCCCATACACCCCAGATACCGTCTGCAGCGTGATGAGCGGCAGCACATTCGGCGAGTATGGCCAGGGCGTCGGTGTGGCCTTCGTACAGCTTGGCCAGGGCCAGGTCGCAGCCGGCCACCCTGGCCAGGGTCTGCCAGCGGCGAAGTGTGTTGCCCTGGCCCGGCAACGGCAGCAGGTCCAGGTGATCGGCTTGCAAGGCCTGGATAAGCTGGGGCAGTTGCGTGTCCAGGTTCAAAGGCTGCTGCCGTTCACCGAAGGTGCGCAACAGCCGGTCGAGGTTGGTCAGGTTGAAGTCCTGAACGATGCTCATCAGCGCGTCTCCCGGGTCATGTCCATTGGCTGTAACGCCATCATTCGAGGCCCATCTGCTTGCGCATGCGGGCGGTGACCGACTGCCGCACTTTACCCATGTCAGCCCATGGGTCTTCCACCTCCGCCAGGCGCTCGCGCAGGTTGGCGATGTTCCACTGGTTGGCGCCCTTGAGCTGTGTCAGCTCTTCGCGCCATATGGGTACCGAAACCGGCAAGCCCTCGCGGGCCCGAAGCGAGTAGGCGCAGGCAGTGGTGGCACCTTTGCCATTGCGCAGGTAGTCGATGAAGATACGGCCCACGCGGTTTTTGGGGCCGGATACGGCACTCAAGCGGTCCGGGAACAGCTTGGCCAGGTAATTGACAATGGCATGGCTGAAGTCCTTCACTTCGTCCCAGCCGGCCTTGCGGGTCAACGGCACCACCAGGTGGATACCTTTGCCGCCGCTGGTTTTCAGAAACACCTTCAGGCCCAGCTCATCAAGCAGGGTCAGGGTCAGCTGAGTGGCCTCGAGCATGGCTTTCCAGGGCAGCGCGGGGTCCGGGTCGAGGTCCAGGACGAAGCGGTCTGGCTTGTCGAAGTCTTTGTCAGTGCCATTCCAGGTGTGCAATTCGAGCATGTTCATCTGCACGGCGCCGAGCAGCGTGTCCGGGCGATTGATGACCATCGCCGCCTGACCCGCCTCGGCTTTTTCGTAGCTGAGCACATGCGCGATGTGCAGCTGGCCTGCGTTTTTCTGGAAGAACAGCTCGCCCGCCAGCCCGTCCGGCGCACGTACCAGCGCCACCGGCCGGTGCTTGAGCTGCGGCAGGATCCACTGGCTGACCGCTGCGTAGTATTCGGCCACGTCACGCTTGGTGCTGCCGCTGCTGGCATCGATGACGCGGTCGGGGTGGGTCAGGCGCAGGTCGTCAAACTCATCCGCTGCCTTGGCCTTTTTGGTTTTCGGCACGGTCTTGGCGGGCATGGCGCGCTCCAGGTCGATGGCAGTGGCAGGTTTGTCATCGCGCAGGCCATGGAACACCGAGTGACGGACGATGCCCTCCCGGGTCATCTGCGCGTAGGCGACTTCGGCCAGCAACTGTGGCTTCAGCCAGTGCACGCCGCGGGCTTCGGCCCCGGTCGGCGGTTTGGGCAGTGCGGGCTTGGCGATTTCCAGCGGTTCGAGACGGGCATGGATACTGGCAAGCGTGGTGCTGCTGAAGCCGGTACCGACCTTGCCGGCATAGCGCAGCGCGCCGCTTTCATTGTCATGCAGTGCCAGCAGCAAGGCGCCGAAACCGCTACGGCTACCTTTGGGGTCGGTAAAGCCGACAATCACGAACTCCTGGCGTTGCGTGCATTTGAGCTTGATCCAGTCGGCGCTGCGCCGGCCCACGTAGGGGCTGTCCAGGCGCTTGCCGATCAGCCCTTCAAGTTGCAGGCGGCAGGCGCTGTCGAGCAGCGAATCCACCGGTTGGTCGAAGTCGGCGGAGAACTTCAGGTTGTCGGCCTCGTTGTGCTCCAGCAACTGGCGCAGCGCTTGGCGGCGCTCCTGCAGCGGTACCTGGCGCAAGTCACGGCCGCCCAGAAACGGCAGGTCGAACAGGTAATAGGTGATCTGCTCATCGCGCCCGGAGTCAAACGCATTCTGCAGCGCCTGAAAATCGGCCACGCCGTGTTCGTTGTTGACCACCATTTCGCCATCCAGCCAGGCCGAGTCGACGCCCAGCTCGCGCAAGGCGTTCAATTGCCCCGGCATTTTGGCACTCCAGTCGTGGCCATTGCGGGTAAACAGGCGGATGTCATCGCCTTCGATCCGGGCCAGGATGCGATAACCGTCGAATTTCACTTCGTAGCGCCATTCACCGGTGGGCGGTGAGTCGACCAAGGTGGCGAGCTGCGGCTCCAGGTGGGTTGGCAATGCAGCTGCTTTGCCGGTGCTTGCCCGCTTGCGGGTGGCAGGTTTTCGCTTCGCTGCTTTTGCGGTACTGCCTTTTGGCACCAGGGTGCGGTCGCTGATGACGCTGTCGGGCTGGTCGTCGACGATGCTGTATTCGCTTTCACTGCGGGCCTGGCCGTCGTGCGACTTGACCAGCATCCACTGTTCCTTCTTGCCCGCCAGGCGAGTGCGAAACAGGTTCCATACGCCGCTGAGCTTCTCGCCCTGCAGGCGAAAACGCAGTTTGCCCTTGGCATAGGCCGCCTGCGCATCGCCCTCGGGCTCCCAGATGCCCCGGTCCCAGACAATAACGTCACCCGCGCCATAATGCCCCTCAGGGATGTTGCCTTCGAAGTCGGCGTAATCCAGGGGGTGATCTTCGACGTGCACGGCCAGGCGCCGTACCTTCGGGTCGAGCGACGGCCCTTTGGGGATGGCCCAGCTTTTCAGCGTGCCATCCAGCTCCAGGCGAAAGTCGTAGTGCAGGTGGCTGGCGTCGTGTTTCTGGATGCAGAACTGCAAGGCGTGGGCCCGCTTGGCACGGCTGCGCTTGCCACTGGGTTCAGGCGTGGCGTTGAAATCGCGTTTGCGCGCGTATTCCTCGAGGGGTTTGGCCATGGCGGGCTCCGGGGCGAGTCGCGGTCATATCGTTGGGAGGCGGCGGGGCCCGGCGGAGTTCAAAATATCCGCCGAGGCGAGCGCGCTGAAAAACTATGAATCTTCCTGGGTTTGGTGGAGTCGACCGAAGGTAAGCCAACTGACGGAGACGATCATGTCCAGACCTGATGACCCCAAACCGTATACACCGACCGAAATCGACGACACCGAAGACCGCATGGGCAGCGTCCATGAACTGGATTTCAGTGAGCGCCAGGATGAACGCGAGGGGCGGGTAGGGGATGAGCGCCCGGCAGCCGATGTCGCCCAGGAATTTTCGCCGCGCCGCGTGGCGCAGAGCGGCATGACAGGGGGCGAGGCCTTGAGTGACAGCTTGCATGAGGACAACGTGACCTATGACGACCTGAGCCCCGATACGCTGCTGGACGAGACCGGCGCCCGCGACCCGCATGAGCCTGGCCAGGGTGGCCCGGCGGACGAGGCATTGCGCGAGGTGGATGCTGACGAGATCGGCGGTGGGTTCGGCCTGGATGAAGCCGAGCTGGCCCGTTCCGCACCGCTGGATGGCGAGCCATGGACCGATGATGTGATCGACGAAGACCAAGGGGGCAAGCCATGAGCGAGTTAAGATGCGCGTGCAGTGAATGCTCCTGTACGGTGGATGCCGCCCCTCAGAACGGCAAGGCCTACTGCTGTGAGGCCTGTGCCAGCGGGCACCGTAACGGTGAACCGTGCCGTATGCCGGGTTGCAATTGCGGACAGGTGGCGCAGGTGAAGGAAAGCAGCGTCGACAATGCGCTGGATGAGACCTTCCCGGCGAGTGATCCGATTTCTCCCTGATTCATGCTAGTACTTTGAAGGGCTTGCAGGTGTTTGCCGCAAGATATGCAGCGCCCGTGAGATCGAGCGCCGCCCGCGCGGCGCTCGATTTCATAGGCGACGCAAATGCTGTGGCAAGCGCCTGTTTAGCGCTGCCGGGACTGTTCTGCCTGGCCTTCAATGCGTCTGCCAGATCCCATTGCTGCGCTCACACTCGGTACGCGCCTGCCCCAGGCTAGGTGTATCGTAGTAATAGGTCACCACCCGGGCATCCTTGGGCAAGCCAGGCCGAGTGGACGGCTGGTCATTGCCGGCTGCTTCAGGATTGGCCAGCGCCTCCTGGGTCAACGGTGCGATACAACTGCCCACGCTGCCATCGGCGCAACGCGCCACCTTCTGCTTCTGCGCGCTGAGCATGTCCTTGCTCTCGTTGCTGCACGACCAGTTGATCGCTTCCGGCGGCATGTTGCCGAAGGTGTAGCAGGTATGTTGCGCCACCGGTTTCACCGCTTCGCTGGACGATCGGGTGACCACATCGCAGGCCTCGGCCAGCACCTCGCCGCTGGCCAGGCTTGCCAACATCAATGTCATCGTAAAGACACGCATGGGACACCTCCCGGCCACAGGCCGTCATTCACGTCGAAGCTGGTTTGTCGCGCTGGCGCATGGCCTTGGCACGTTTTTCCAGCACCACATAGGTGATCACCGCCAGCGCCAAGGGAATCAGGTAATACAAGGTCCGGTAAGCCAGCAGCGCCGCCACCAGGCTGCCCTGGCCCATCTGGCCATGCAGCAACCCCAGAAATACCGTTTCCAGCACGCCCAGCCCGGCCGGAATATGCGCAACCACCCCAGCCACGCAACTGATCAGCAGAATCCCCAGAATAGAGGGGTAGAAGGCCTTGTCGGGCAACAGCCAGTAGATCAGCAAGGCCATCATCGCCCAGTTGCTGGCGCCGAGTGCCACCTGGCACAGCGCCAGGCGCAGCCCAGGCAGGGTCAGCTCGTGATCACGCCAGCGCCAGGTGCGCTTCTTGGCAAAACCACAGGCAAACAGATAGGCAAAGGCGATGGCCAGCAGCGCAAAGCCGATGAATTGCAGGCCCGTAGTGCCCACCGCCCAGTTCGCGGGCAGCTCTACCAGACGCAACGCGAACACACCACCGGCGAGCAGCATGTAACCCATCCAGTTGGTCAGCAGGCCGAGGGTGAGGATGCGGGTGATGGTGGCCGTATCCAGCCCAAGCCGGCTGTACAGCCGGTAACGCAGCGCAACGCCGCCCACCCAGGTGGTGAAGTTGAGGTTGAAGGCGTAGCACACGAACGCGACTGGCAGCACCTGCCGGGCAGGCAACGTGTGGCCGGTGTAGGTGCGTGCCAGCAGGTCGTAGCTGGCGAAGATCAGGAAGCTGCACAGCGCCATCACCAGGCCCACCGCCAAAACGCCAGGCTTGTAGGCGAACAATGACTGGCGCACTTCGCCCCAGTCCAGATTGCGTGCCAGCATGAACAACAGCACCGGGATCAGCACCACGAACAGCACGGTGAACAGGCGTTTGGCCCAGGTTTGCCAGCGCTTGCGCTCCATCAGGTATTGCCCTCGTGCAGGTTGCCTTGGGTGTGGACTTGCGCTTGCAGCGATTTCAGGCGTTTGCGGTGCGCCGGCAACCAGCCGGCAATGCGCGGAAAATGCCGAACTACGTGGAAGCACAGGAATATCAGCGGGGCCCGCCACCAATAGCCGCGGATCATGCGTTCCAGGGTCACCGGCTTGCATTGCTCGCTTGCCAGCGTGCGCAGGTGCTGGTGCAGCTGCTGGTTGAAGGCACGGTCGCGGATGAACAGGTTGGCCTCCAGGTTCAATGACAGGCTCAACGGGTCCAGGTTGCTGGAGCCGACGGTGGACCACTCATCGTCCACCAGCGCCACCTTGCCGTGCAGCGGGCGCTGGCAGTATTCGTGAATGCGTACGCCATCGCGCAGCAGGTAGTTGTACAGTAGCCGTGAAAGCGCCCGCACCCAGCGCATGTCCGGCTGGCCCTGCATGATCAGGGTCACCTCCACCCCCCGGCGGGCGGCATTGCGCAGCTCGCGCAGCAGGCGGTAGCCGGGGAAGAAATACGCATTGGCGACCACGATGCGCTGGCGGGCAGCGCGCAAGGCCTCCAGGTACTGCGCTTCGATGGCGGTGCGACGCTGCCCGTTGTCACGCTCCACCAACACCGCAGTTGTTTCGCCGGTAGGCGCGGTCACGGGTCGCACCTCGCTGGGGGGTTCGAGCACAGGCGACATCAGGCGTCGGCTCACCGCATGCACTTGCGCCACCACTGGGCCGGTGACTGCGACGGCGTAGTCCTGCTTGGCCATCGGCCCATAATCGCCCAAGTGATCGGCGCTGTAGTTGATGCCGCCGATGAAGGCCAGCTCGCCGTCGATGACCACAATCTTGCGGTGCAGGCGCCGGAACAGATTGGTGCGCATGCCCGCCAGTTTCGGCTGGGGGTCGAACAGGTGAAAGCTGACCCCGGCATCGGTCATGGCCGCAATAAAATCGTCGGGCAGATCCGCCGTGCCGTAGCCATCTGCCACCACCTCGACCCGCACGCCGCGGCTGGCAGCCTCGATCAACGCCCGCTGCAGCTGCTGGCCGACCTTGTCGTCGAAAATGATGAAGGTTTCCAGCAGGACTTCTTCCCGTGCCTGGCCGATGGCGTCGAATACACGGGGGTAGAATGCCTCGCCATTGATCAACAGTTCCACGCTGTTACCGTCTACCCAGGGTCTTTTCACACAACGATCTCCGCAGCCAGGGGGGCGTGGTCGGACAGGTGCGACCACGGGTAGTTGGACAACACCTGGGCCTTGCCAGGCATGGCGTTGCGCACATAGATCCGGTCCAGGCGCAACAGCGGCATGCGCGCCGGGAAACTGCGCGCCGGGGTGCCGAACCGCTCGCCAAAGGCTTCGACCAGGCGCTGCGACAGCACTGCGTCCGCCTTCAGCCGCCAGTCATTGAAGTCGCCGGCAACAATCACCGGCGCTTTTGGCGGCAGGCGGTCAAGCAGTTCGAGCAACAGCTTCACCTGGTTTTGCCTGTGCGCTTCGCGCAGGCCCAGGTGCACGCACACCGCATGGACCTGTTCGTGGCCTGGCACTTCCAGCTGGCAGTGCAGCAGGCCGCGCTGCTCGTTGCCGTGTACCGACACGTCGAGGTTGTCGAAACGGGTAATCGGAAACTTGGAAAGCAGGGCATTGCCGTGGTCGCCGTGGGGGTACACCGCATTGCGCCCGTATGCAAATTGCGGCCACATGCTATCGGCGAGAAATTCGTACTGCGGTGCCTCCGGCCACGCTGGGTGGCGTACAGCATGCTGCTGGTGGCTGCCATGCACTTCCTGGAGGAATACCAGGTCTGCACCGGTGGTACGCACGGCTTCGCGCAGCTCGGGCAGGATGAAGCGCCGGTTGAAAAAGGTGAAACCCTTGTGCACGTTGAGGGTGAGCACGTTCAGCCGGTGTACGGCGGTAACTTTGTCGATGATGCAATGGGGGGCAGGCAGGGTCCTGTTCACAGCGGCACCTCCGGCGCCACGCCGGGCTCGGTCATCAGCGGGTGGTCCAGGTGCAGCTTCTCCAGCAAACGTCGCGCATCGTAGGGCGCATGCACCTTCTGGTCGTTGTCGAAGTAGCAGTAGACATCCCGCGAAGCACGCCGAGGCGGCGGGCCCGGGACGATCAGCTTGGCATCATCGGCCTGGCTGCCCTGGCTCCATTGCTGAATCCGATGCTTCCAGCGCCGCAGCGCGCGCACCGTGTAGCCGCTGCTGTACAGTTCGACATCGCCGTGCAGGCGCATGTACATGAAGTCGGCCGTGACATCTTCCACGTACGGCCACTTACCCGCGCTGTCGGCAACCACCAGCGCAACGTGGTGCTTGCGCAACAGCTTGACGAAGGCTTCGCACAGGAAGCTCTCGTGGCGTATTTCCACCGCATGGCGCAGCCGGTAATTGCCTTGGATGGCGGTGCCGCCATTCCCTTGCAGGCGTTCGGCGCAGCCCTCGGCACAGGCCCGCGCAGCTGCAACATCGCGGGGCAGCAAGTCAAGAAACGCGCTGAAAAGCGCCTCGTCGAACTTCATGTTGGGTGGAAACTGCCAAAGAAACGGCCCTAGCTTGTCACCGAGCAGCAGCGGGCCAGACGCGAAGAAATTGGCAATCGGCTGTTCGATCTCCCTCAGCCGGCGTATGTGGGTGATGTAGCGGGGCGCCTTCACCGAGAACACGAAATCCTCAGGCGTCGCGTGAGCCCAGGCCTGGTAACGGTCAGGCGTTTGCAGGCTGTAGAACGACCCGTTGATCTCGATGGTGTTCACGGCTCGAGAGGCAAACGCCAGCTCATCGTCCTGGGGTAGCCCCTTGGGGTAGAAATCCTTGCGCCAAGGGCCATAGCGCCAACCTGAAATGCCGATACGCACTTCGCTCACGCTGCCTCCTCATGATCGTCGTTGCCCGGTTCATCAATTGCGACACGTGCAACTGCACAAGGGTTCAAGGGTGAAGATCGACGGCGCGCACGGTCGCGGATTGAACTTTGCCGTCACGCGCGATTCCACCCTTAAGCAGCCCAAGCCTGGCGCTACGGGGAGGACCGACAGCATGAAATTCGACCGTTTCGCGCAATGGCTGGCGAATTGTGCGGGTCGCCCGCAAACCTTCGCCATCGCCTTTCTGTTGATACTGGCTTGGGCAGTGACCGGCCCGCTGTTCGATTACAACGATACCTGGCAGCTGGTGATCAACACTTCGACCACCATCGTCACATTTCTGATGGTGTTCCTGATCCAGAACACCCAGAACCGCGACAACGACGAACTGCACATCAAGATCGACGAACTGCTGCGCACCACCAAGCGTGCGCACAAGGCATTGCTGGACCTGGAAGACATGGACCCGGCCGAGCTGCACGCCCTGCGCAAGCAGTACCAAAGCATGGGCAAGCTCGACCCGCATCAGGCCGACCGCCGGGACCCACCCGGTGACTGAAGGCCTGCCCGATTCACCGGAAGAAGCACTGCCAGACCCTGGAGGCACGCATGGCCAGACATATCATCCACTTCACCGGCCCGATCAATTCATCTACCTGTGGCAACCTGATCAATACCTGCTCCAAAGCCATGCAACAAGGCGCAGATCTGCTGCAGCTGAACATCGCCACCATGGGCGGGGAGTGCAGCTACGGCTTTACCCTGTACAACTTCCTGCGCGGCCTGCCGATTCCGTTGCACACCCATAACCTGGGGACGGTGGAGTCCATGGGCAACATCCTGTTCCTGGCAGGCGAGCACCGCACTGCCTGCACCCACAGCAAGTTCCTGTTCCACCCGTTTCACTGGACTTTGCATGGCTCCGTGGACCACGCCCGCATGGCCGAGTACGCCATGAGTCTGGACTACGACTTGCGGCTGTATGCGGAAATCGTGGCAGAGCGCACCCAGGGCAGCAGCGAGGTGCTGGATGTACCGCGCTACCTGATGGCCTACCCGCGCATACTCGGCCCGCAAGAAGCGCTGCAAAGCGGCATGATCCATGCCATCGACGAGATGCCGCTGGCGTCGGAGGTGAGCCAGTGGAGTGTGCATGCCTGAGGCCAGCCACTGGCTCGTAATGCCGTACTGACTGATGTGCGGTCAGTACGGCACCGAGCCGTGCAGGGCTTCGATCGCTTCCACCAGGTCGTCGTAGCCGACCGGTTTGTTCAGGTGCCGGTCAAAGCCGGACTGCCGCGACTTGTGCTGGTCGGCGCTGGCGCCGTAGCCGGTCAGCGCGATCGCCGGCGTGTGCTGAAGGTGGCGCAGGGCCCTCAGCGCCTTGATCAACGCATGGCCGTCCATGACCGGCATGCCGATGTCGGACAGAATGATGTCGTAGGTCGAGTCCCCTGCCGCCTGCAGCGCCTGGCGCGGGTCATTGAAGGCGCTGACTTCGGCGCACTCCATTTCCAGCAGTTGCTGCATCACCTCCAGCACTTCAGGCGAGTCATCGACCAGCAGCACGTGAATGCCGCTGAGCCGACCCGCGTAGTCCACCTCGGCGGGCACCGCAGACGGGCGGCGTCCGGCAGCGGACAAGGGCAGGCTGACGGTGAACGTACAGCCCTGGCCGATGCCCGCCGATTGCGCCTGCACGCTGCCGCCATGCGCTTCCACCAGCTGCCGGACCAGCGACAGGCCAATCCCCAGGCCTTCACGGGTGTGACTGCCCGATGCCGGCGTGGCTTGGCTGAACAGGTCGAAAATATGCTCCAGGCTGCCTGCACTCAGGCCGATACCCTGGTCGATAACCCGCAGCGAGAGCTGATCATCCGCATGGCTCAGCACCAGGCGGATCACCGAGCCGGCCGGGCTGAACTTCATGGCGTTGTTCAGCAGGTTCCAGATCACCTGTTCCAGCCGGGTGCTGTCGCCCTCGATGAACAACGCCAGCCCGTCCGCGGGCAGTTCCAGCGCCACGCTGCAGGCCGGTTGCTCGCTCAGCACCACCGCGTGGATCCCCTGCAGGATGGCAGTGAAGTCCAGCGGTTCGGTCTTGAGCTTGAGCTTGCCGGTACGGATACGCGCTACATCGAGCAAGTCATCGATGATTCGCGCCTGGCTGGTGACCGCGTCGCGGATGGTGCTCACGGCCTTGTTCGCGGCCGCTATATGGGCAATCGAAGGCAGGCGCCGGAGGATCTCCGCGTTGAGCTGGATCAGGTTGAGCGGATGCTTGAGTTCGTGGGACATGATGGCGAAGAACTCGTCCTTCATGTGGCTGTTGCTCTGCGATTCGGCCAGCTGCTTGGTCTGTTCGTCGTGCAGGCGTTTGTGCCCGGTGAGGTCGCGGGCGATTTTCACGAAGCCGCGCAAGCTGCTGCCCTTGAGCCGGGAGATTTCGCCGCTGGAGTAGAAGCGGCTGCCATCTTTGCGCACATGCCAGCGCTCGTCCTGGCTACGGTCGTCGGCACGTGCTGCCTGCAGCTCCCGCTCGGGTACGCCGTGCTGGCGATCTTCCTCTGTGAAGATCAACTGGTAGTGCTGGCCGAGCACATCGGCCTTGGCGTAGCCGAAGATCAACGTGGCACCGGTGTTCCAGTCGGTCACCAGGCCCTGCTCGTCGAGCAGGATGATGGCAAAGTCGTGAGTGCTCTCGGCAACCACACGCATGCGCTCTTCGCCCAGGCGCACGCGCTCTTCGGCTGCCCGGCTCTTGCTGATGTCGATGAAAGTGAGCACCGTGCCGTCGATCTTCTGTTCACTGGAGCGGTAGGGCAGCAGGCGCGCCAGGTACCAATGCTGGTCCCGGCCGACGATTTCACGTTCGATGATGCTTTCGCCCTGGACCACGGCACGGGCGTCGTCGGCCAGTGCCGGGTAGTCCAGGCGATGGGTGATGTCGAGCAGCGAACGACCGGTGTCGACCGGCAGCATGTTGAACAGGTCGGTGGCGCGCGGGGTGAACCAGCGGATGTGCAGGTTGCGGTCGACGAACACCGTGGCGATGTCGGTGCTGGCGATCAGGTTGCTGAGGTAGTCGTTGACCTTGTCGGTTTCCTCGACCTTGTTCTTGAGCTCGTAGTTGACCGTCAGCAGCTCCTCGTTGATGGACTGCAGTTCTTCCTTGCTGGTCTCCAGCTCTTCACTGGCCGAGCGCAGTTCTTCGTTGATCGCCTGCATCTCTTCGTTGGAGGCGGTCAGCTCTTCGCTGGAAATCTCCGATTGCTCAATGGTTTCGTGCAGCTGCAGCCGGGTGCGCTGCAACTCCCGCTCCAGGTTGTGCAACACCATGCTGTCGGTCTGGCGAATGGCGCCGGGAAGGGGCAGTGACGGGTCGGGCGCGCGTTCTTCGAAAACCACCAGCAGGTACTCGCCAGCGCTGGCCTCGTCCTTGTGCGGCTGGACGGTGATTTCCACCTGTAGCCGTGCTGCGCCTTCGCCCAGGTCTACCGGCCGCGAGGTCACGGCTTCGGTGCCCTGGCGAGCCTGGAACAGGGTGCTGCGCAAGGCCAGGCGCAAGCTCGGCAACACCAGGTTCAGCAGGTTGCGGCTGAGTTCGCCACTGCCCAGTTGCATGAATCGCCCCACGCCTTCGCTCAGATGCAGGATGGTACCTTCGCCATCGATGATCAGGCTGGGCGGGGTCCGCCGCGCAAGCGCCCGGTGGTGCAGTTCGGCATAGGCAGGTTTGCGCCCGGGCTTGCTTTTACCCCGCGCAGGTTGCAGCACATTGGCAAGGTCCGGGCCCGGCAACTGCCGGCCCGAGCGCCGCGCGGCGTTACTGACGTCACGTGCCCGGTAAATGCGGTTGCGCTTGTCGACCACGGCGAACAGCTCACTGGCCAGGTCGGCGGATTCGGACGAGCCGAGGAACAGATAGCCGCCGGGGCGCAGGGCGAAGTGGAACATGCGCAGGATGTCCTGCTGGATTTCGCGGTCGAGGTAGATCAGCAGGTTGCGGCAGACGATCAGGCTGATCTGCGAAAACGGTGGGTCGGACAACAGGTTGTGCCGGGCAAACAGGACTTTTTCGCGAACTTCCTTGCGCACCCGGTAATGCTGGTCCTCCTTCGCGAAAAACTGGCGCAACCGCGAAGGCGGTACATCGGTGACGATCGCCTCAGAGTAGCAGCCGCCCCGGGCGATGCCGATCGCCCGCTCGTCCAGGTCGGTGGCAAACACCTGGACCTTGCTGGCGCGCTGTTCCAGCGCCAGCTGCTCGCTGGCGAGTATCGCCAGGCTGTAGGCTTCTTCGCCGGTCGAGCAACCGGCGGACCAGATGCGGATTTCGCCTGAACCCTCGGCGGGTTCGGGTTCGCTGACCAGCTGCGGCAGCACATGCCGTTCCAGCGCCTCGAACGCTTCACGGTCGCGGAAAAAGTTGGTAACGCCAATCAGCATATCTGCCAACAGCGCCGCAGACTCCTCGCTGTGCTCCTCCAGGTAGCGCAGGTACGCCCCAAGGTCGGCTTGCCCCGTCACATGCAGGCGCCGTTCTATGCGGCGCAGCACGGTGGCACGTTTGTAGTGCTGGAAGTCATGCCCGGTGGTGCTGCGCAACTGCAGGAGGATTTCTTCGAGCAGGGGCTCGAAGGCCTGCGGGTCGCCGACCCGGGTACCCAGCGGAGGCGGCAGGGTATCGTCATCGATTCGCGGCAACCTGACTTTGCGGGCGTTGCGCCACAACTCCAGCAGTTTCTGCGGTATCTCGGCGGCGGGCAGGATGACGTCGACCATCCCGGTCTCGATCGCGGCCCGCGGCATGCTGTCGTACTGGGCGTCGTCTGGCGTTTGCACCAGGGTGACCCCGCCTTGCTCCTTGATGCGCGACAGCCCGACTGCGCCATCGGCACCGGTGCCGGACAAGACCACGCAAAACGCATGGTCCTTGTGCACGTCGGCCAGGTCGCGGAAAAACAGGTCGATGGCGACATGGTCACCCCGGCGCCGGTTGGCAGGCGTCACGCGCAAATAGCCGTCATTGGTCGACAACCTGTTGGCCGGCGAAATGACGTAGACATGGTTGCGCTCGATCGGCACCGGCTCGGTCACCTGGCGCACCGGCATGGCAGTGGTTTCCTGGATGATACGGTCGGCGACGCTCTGATGATCCGGTGACAGGTGCAGCACGATGACGAACGCCATGCCCGAATCGGCAGGCATCTGCCGGAACAATGTGCAGATGGCCTCAAGGCCCCCGGCCGAGGCACCGATGCCAACGACCGGAAAGTCCAGGTGGCTTGGGCTCAGGTTGGGGTCCTGCGGGGCAGCGGGCTGGTTAGCAGACGACTTCATGGCGGTGCCTTGTGCAGACCTGACAGACGGCCCATCGACGCATCGCCGGGCATGTGAGCCCCATTATAGGCAGGCCTGCGAAGCAACAGCGAGCACTCGCGCGTGCGCAAACGGATAGTCCGCCAATGGGTGACCGCGAAGTCATTTGGCGCCACTCGTCCGCAAGTGCCTACTGCGACTGAGCGCCTGGCGCCCTTGCGTGTTCGGAACAAGAGCACGGCATAACACCGTGTTACCTCGTATCCCTCAAGGAGAGACGACATGGCTCGTGATCCGGATCAAACCAGCCAACGTGGCGGCACCAAGGAAACCAACCCGGGCAATTTTGCCAATGACCGTGAAAAGGCCTCCCGCGCGGGGCAGAAAGGCGGCCAGGTATCCGGCGGCAACTTCGCCAATGACCGCCAACGCGCCTCGGAAGCGGGCCGCAAAGGTGGCCAGAACAGCCACGGCGGTAGCCGTAATCCCTAAAACCCCCGGCGTGACTGCAGCGGTTGCCCGGTGGTGAGCTGCCGGGTAACCATTCACGCCCAGGATTTCACAAATTTTGAATCTTTCCGGCCCCACCCGACTCAATCTGAAAGTCATCCATGGAAAAGAGGAGGGCCCAGCGATGCCTAATCCCCAGTTGTACATCATCGACTACCAACTGCATGGCAAGCCGCGCAGTTTCATCATCCGCCTGGAACATCTGGACAATGCCGAGGCCTGGCATTGGGCAAGCTGCGACGCGGGGATTGGCATCATCCCGAAATTCGGGCGCGAAAAGATTCGCAAGGTGAGCAGGCCCATGGCCGAGCGCTATGGGGTGACTGAAGTGAGTTGGCGGGTATCGGGCAGCAAGCCCGGCCAGTCGCTGGAAGACCCCGCCACCACTGCCTGATTCTGCTGTGCAGGCAATCGGCGAGTCAGGCACCCGACTCCGGGTCGCTCGCCGGTACGCCGGGCCGATTCTGCTCGTCATCCGTCAAATCAGGGTCGGCGTCAGGGTCGGGGACCTGGTCGTTGCGCCGGTCCGGCTCCAGCTCTGGCCAGTCATCCTCCACGTTCCCGCCTCCCATCGATAGCTTGTGATTCATGTTCCGGGCCTCCTTTCGGGTAAATAAAGCCCGCCTGGCCGGCGGGCCACTGCAGGCGTGAGAGGCGAATTTTTTGGCCACCCCTCAGTTACTGAGAGGGTCGGCGGGTCGGTAGAAGTCCTTGCAGGTGCGCTGGAGCCTGACCAACGGTTCAGCTCCCGCTGTATTTCACCGCCGCGGCCGTACGCGAGGTGACCTTCAATGCCTTGAGCAGGCAGGACACATGGATGCGCACGGTGAAGGGCGAAATGTTCAGGGCCTTGGCAATTTCCTTGTTGGTCCTGCCTTGGGCAATCAGCCGCAGTACCTCATGTTGGCGCTGAGTAAGCTGCTCCACCGCGCCGTCGGGGCTGACGCCAGGGAACAAGCCCGAGGGGGTGTACCTGACCAATACTTCGCCCTCGCGGATCGCCAGGATGGCTGCGCCAATGTCTTCCGGCATGCTGTCCTTGCCAATGAAACCGTCGACACCTGTGGCCATCACCTGCTCGATCAGCGCAGGGTCATCGACCGCTGAAACCACGATAAGCGTTGTACGTGGCAGTTGCCGGCGTACCTGGGAAAGGCACTGGATATCGGTAAGGCCGGGGAAGCGCAGGTCCAGCACCAGGGTGTCGGGTATCTCGCCAGTGGCACTCAGCGCGAAGACTTCGGCAAGGTCCCCCGCTTCTTCCACGCAGGCACCGGGCACCACCCGCCGGACGGTGCGGGCCATGGCGTCCCTGAACAGCGGATGGTCATCGGCGACAATGATGCGGCATTTCACGTCTGGCAACTCCCTGTAGCCACCAGCGAACCGGGCCATGCTAATTTAGCAGCCTTACACGGACTGTGCCGCCTCGCGAAATGTGCACAAGGACAATGCCCATGGACCTGGACAAGAACAACGAGCTCGATCAAGCCAACCTGCGCCTCATCGTCGCCTGCTGCGCCCTGGCATACATGGGTCTGCTGGGTTTCATGCCAGGCGAGTCGCATGCGCGATACCTGCCGGTGATCTACTACATCGTCTCGTTCCTGCTGGTGTCGGTCGGCCTTCGCCAGGCCATCGCCCGCTGGCCCGGCCATTACCCCTGGCGCCGGGTGCTGGGCATGCTGCATGACTACACTGGCACCTGTTTCGGCCTGGTGATAGGCGGCGAAGCGGCGCTGCCGATTTATGCGGTCATGGTGTGGGTGAACCTGGGCAACGGCATGCGCTTCGGCTCGCGCTACCTGGCAATTGCCACCGTGCTGGCGCTGGCGGCCTTGCTGGTGGTCTATCAGCTTACGCCTTACTGGCAGGCCAACCCGTTCATGGTGCTGATGCTGCTGACCACCAGCACGGTCATTCCGGTGTATGCGCACCTGCTGCTGGAGCGCACGCGCAAGGCCTCGGAACAGGCGATAGCGGCGAATCAGGAAAAGTCCCGCTTTCTGGCTCAGGCCAGCCATGACCTGCGCCAGCCTATCCACTCCATCGGCCTGTTCACCGCCTGCCTGCGCGAGGCGCCGCTGGGCGAGGATGAGCGGCGGCTGGTGGACAGCATCGACCGTTCGTTGCTCAACGTATCGCAGCTGTTTCGCTCGATTCTTGACCTGTACACGCTGGACAACGGGCGGGTGCAGCCCCATTACGAAACCTTTGCCTTGGGTGATTTCCTGGCTGAACTGCTGCGCAACAACAGCGAGGCCGCGCGCTGGGCAGGCGTGGACATTCGTTTGCGGCCCTGCAGCTACTGGACCCGTGCCGACCGCGGCATGCTGGCGACCATGGTCCAGAACGTCATATCCAACAGTTTCAAATACGCCGCGCAGCGCCCGTTGTTGATCGCGGTACGACGCTGCGGCCGGGACCTGGCCATTGTCGTCTGCGATCAGGGGCGAGGCATTGCCGAGGCGCATCAGGGGCTGGTGTTCGAGGAGTTCTACCGGGTACGGCAGGGCCGTGACAAGGATGTCGAAGGCGTCGGGCTGGGCTTGTCGATCGTCCGCCGACTGGGGCACCTGATGGGGCTGGAAGTCCGCTTGCGCTCGCGACCGGGGCGCGGCACGGCGGTAACTCTGCAGGGTTTGCCACGCCTGCAGGCACAACCGGACCAGCCTTCGGCGCAACGCTCGCCGGCAGCGCCCGGCCTGCTCGGCGGCTTGCGGGTGTGCCTGGTCGAGGACGACCGCAACGTGCTGCGGGCAACCTCGGCATTGCTGCAGAAATGGGGCTGCGAGGTAGAAGCGCACAGCTCGCCAAGCGGCCTGAGCAGCGATTGCGAGGTGATTGTCGCGGATTATGACCTGGGCCAGGACGCCACCGGCATCGATTGCATCGACCGCCTCAGGGCCCAGCGTGGATGGGCGGTGCCAGCGTTGATAATGACCGGGCACGACCCGGAGAAGATTCAGGCAGAGGTGCATGAGCGTGATATCGCCGTGCTTTCCAAACCGGTGCGTCCAGCCGAACTGCGTGCCGCCCTGCGCGCGTTGCGCGAGCTGCCTGCGGCGCCGGTCGGCTAGACCGGCGACAGGGCGCAAAGGTTTTGCGTGGGTTACTGGAGCATCAATGCCTGGCCTTCCTTCATGCACGAAGGGGTAGGCTGGTAAAGGCCCATGCCGGCCACGGCGACGATGCCACCGCTGGGCATCTGGCACTCGTACTGGCCTTTGGCGGTGGTGGCGGTGTAGTAGGTGATGGTGCTGTCGCTGCGCACATCGGCGACTTTGGATACCTTGGTGTTGAGGGCGAATTCGGTGCGCTGCTTGAGGGTATCTTCGGAGGGGTTGATGGTCTGGCAGCCGGCGACGCCGACCAGCAGGGCGGCACTGAGGACGAGCTTGATGGGGTGCATGATGGGGACTTCCTTGGCGTTGTTCTCACTGGACTATAACGCCGAGGGGGTGATGGGGCGATTAGGGCGGATGTACGAGGTGGCCCTTGGCCTTTATGTAGCCTGTGCCGCCTCTTCGCGGGTGAACCCGCTCCCACAGGGGATTCATATCCCTGTGGGAGCGGGCGCGCCCGCGAAGAGGCCGGTAGCCTCACCCCATCATTGTGGCTGCTTCAGCACCAGCGTCAGGATGTCGTAGCTGGCCACCAGCTCACCCAGCTGGTTGGTCACCTCCACATCCCATGCCACCACGCCCTGCGGCTGGCCCAGCGGGCTGGTCTTGCCCTGGTCGATCTTGCGCTTGCAGGTCAGCCGCGCCTGGATGGTATCGCCAATACCTACCGGGTTGATGAAGCGCAGGGTATCCAGGCCATAGTTGGCCAGTACCGGCCCGGCACCTGGCGAAACGAACAGCCCGGCCGCCGCCGACAGCACGAAGTAGCCGTGGGCAATGCGCTTGCCGAACTGCGACTGCTTGGCCGCGATCTCGTCGAAGTGCATGTAGAAGTGGTCCCCCGACAGGCAGCCGAAGTTGACCAGGTCGGCTTCGGTCACGGTACGGCGGTGGGTAAGCAGCGATTCACCGATGCGCAGCTGCTCGAAATACCGGCGGAACGGATGCACTTCGGTTTCGATCACTTCGCCACCGCGCACATATTCACCGGTTACCGCCGTGAGCATGCTCGGCGAACCCTGCACGGCAGCGCGTTGCAGGTAGTGCTTGACCGCGCGCAGGCCACCCAGCTCTTCACCGCCACCGGCGCGGCCGGGGCCACCGTGCTTGAGCTGTGGCAGCGGCGAGCCATGACCGGTGGATTCCTTGGCGGCCTCGCTGTCGAGAACCAGCAGGCGGCCGTGCCAGGCAGCTGCCACCGGAATGGCCTTGGCGGCTACGCTGCGGTCGGCCGTTACCAGCGTCGCTACCAGGCTGCCCTTGCCGCGAGCGGCGAGCGCCAGGGCTTCATCGAGGTCGTGGTAGGCCATCAGCGTGCTGACCGGGCCGAACGCCTCGATATCGTGGGCACCGCCTTCGGCATGCGGGTCGCGGGCGTGCAGCAAGGTCGGGGCAAAGAACGCACCCTCGGCCACGCCTTCGCCACGCGGGGCAAAGCCATCGCTGGCGCCGAACAGCTGGTCGCAACTCTGCAGCAGGCTGCGCACCCGCTCGGCCACATCATGCTGCTGGTCGTGGGAGGCCAGGGCGCCCATACGCACGCCTTCCAGCGACGGGTCACCGACCACCACCTTGCTCAGGCGCTCGCGCAGGCGCGTAGCAACCGCATCGATATGCCTGGCCGGCACGAGGACGCGGCGGATGGCGGTGCATTTCTGCCCGGCCTTGGTGGTCATTTCCCGCACCACCTCCTTGATGTACAGCTCGAACTCCTCAGTGTCCGGGGTGACGTCCGGGCCGAGGATGGCGCAGTTCAGCGAATCGGCCTCGGCCGTGAACGGCACCGAATTGCGGATCAGGTTCGGCGTGACGCGCAATTTGGCGGCCGTATCGGCCGAGCCGGTAAAGGTCACCACATCCTGGCCTTGAAGGCGCTCGAGCAGGTCGCCGGTGCTACCAATCACCAGTTGCAGGCTGCCGTCTGGCAGCAGCCCGGATGCGTTCATCAGGCGCACCACGGCTTCGGTCAGGTAGCTGGTGGAGGTCGCCGGCTTGACGATGCACGGCATGCCGGCCAGGAAGGTCGGGGCGAACTTCTCCAGCATGCCCCAGATCGGGAAGTTGAACGCGTTGATGTGCACTGCCACGCCAGCGCGCGGCACCAGGATATGGCTGCCAGCGAAATGGCCCTGCTTACCCAACGGGATCGCCGGGCCTTCGTGCACCAGGTTGCCCGATGGCAGTTCACGGCTGCCGATGCCCGCATAGGCAAACAGTGTGGCATTGCCGCCCTCGATGTCGATCCAGCTGTCGGCACGGGTGGCGCCGCTGTGGTGGGACAACGCGTAGAGCTGCTCCTTGTGCTCGGCCAGGTAAAGGGCCAACGCTTTCAGGCGCTGGGCGCGTTGCTGGAAATCCATGGCCATCAGCGTGGCAAGGCCGCGGGCACGGGCGAAGGCCACGGCTTCGGCGAAGTCCGGGCGCTCTTCATGGCTGTAGGCCAGCACGTGGCCGTCGAGGGCGCTGCGCAGGGCCTGGGCGCCGTGCTGGCCAAGCCAACGGCCGGCGATGAAGCTTTGCAGAGTAGGGGCGGCAGACATGCTGTTCTCCATGCTGTTCAGAAGTAGGGGGGCGCTGTTACCACAGCGCCAGGGTGTAGCCGATGATCAGGCGGTTTTCGTCGACGGCGTTGGTCAGGCCATTGCCGGAACGGAAGGTGACGTTGCGCCAGCGCAGGCTGACGTCCTTGAGCGGGCCGCTCTGGATCACGTAGGTGAGGTCGGTATCGCGTTCGCGCTCGCGGCCATTGCTGATGGTCGCGGTTTCGGCGTGGCGGCCGTCGGTGTAACGGGTCATGAAGCTCAGGCCCGGGATACCCATGGCGACGAAGTCGTAGTCGTAGCGCAGCTGCCACGAGTCCAGCCCGGCGCGGGTGAAGGTGTTGTAGGTGACCAGGTTGACGGTGAACGGGTCGCCGCCATTGACGAACGGGAAGGCGCTGTCACCCGACATCTGCTGCCAGGCGGCGGTGAATTTATGCGCCCGCACGCCGAGAGTGAACATGGCGTTGAAGTTGCGGTTGTCGATATTGCCGGCGCGCTCGGCGCCGTCATTGCGGCTGTCGAAGTAGCGCAGGTCGCTGCGCAGGCTCACACCTTCGGCCAGTGGGCGGGTATCGATCAGGCCGACAAACTGCTGGCGGTAGATGTCCTCGAGCTTGGCGTAGTAGTAGCTGACACTGGTCAGCGGGGTGATGGCATAGCTGCCGCCGCCAAAGTCCAGGTGGTCGCTGCTGGCGGCGCCGTAGCCGATGTCGTCGCGGCCCGAGGAATCGCGCAGGTTGGCCTTGGTCAGGCGGCCAGCGTTGAAGGTAAGCCCTTCGAGGTCCTGGCTGGTGAGCACGCCGCCCTGGAAAGTGGACGCCAGCAGACGGGTGTCGTTGTACACCACCACGGGCAGGATTGGCTGCAAGGTACCCAGGCGCAGGGTGCTCTTGGACACGCGCACCTTGCCGGTCAGGCCCAGCTCACTGTAGTCGTCGACCGGTTCCTGGCTGTTCGGGCCGTACGGCAGCAGCCCAGTGTTGCGCCGGTCACGGCTGGAGTCCAGCTTGATGCCCAGCTGGCCCATGGCGTCGACGCCCAAACCGACCGGGCCATCGGTGAAGCCCGACTCCAGCCTGGCGGTGAAGCCTTGGCCCCATTCCTCGGCCTTGGCCTGGGCGGCGTTGCTCTGGCGGAAGTCGCGGTTGATGTAGTGGTTGCGCAGCTCCAGGCGTGCATGGCTGTCGCCGATAAGGTCCGCCAGCGCCGGCAAGGGCAGGGCGAGGGTGGCCAGCCAGGCGGCTGTCATGACATGCGTGCGGTTCATTGTTGTTGTTTTACCCGACATGGTCGTTCTTCCCTGAGGTCAGTGCTTGCTGGCGCCGGCGGCGCCAATACCGGTCATGGAGCGGATGAACTGGGCCAGGTAGCGGCCACGCTCTTCAGCGGCACGTTCGGAGCTGTCGGTGACCGAGAATACCCAGGCACCGAGGAACGCCAGGCTCATGGAGAACAGTGCCGGGTTGCTGTAAGGGAACAGCGCCTGTTCGTGGTGCAGCACGTTGACCCATACCGCCGGGCCCAGTACCACCAGCACCACTGCCGAAACCAGGCCGGCCATGCTGCCGCATACCGCACCACGGGTGGTCAGGCCTTTCCAGAACATCGAGAGCAACAGCACCGGGAAGTTGACCGAAGCGGCCACCGCCAGTACCAGCCCGGAGAGGAAGGCGATGTTCTGCGACTCGAACATCAGGCCGAGGATCACTGCCAGCAGGCCGATCACCAGCGTGGCGATGCGCGACACGCGCATTTCCTCTTGCTCGGTGGCTTTGCCTTTGCGCATGACGCAGGCATACAGGTCGTGGGAAACCGCCGATGCGCCGGACAGCGCCAGGCCGGCGACAACGGCCAGGATGGTGGCGAAGGCCACGGCGGAGATGAAGCCAAGGAACAGGTTGCCACCCACGGCCTGGGCCAGGTGCACGGCGACCATGTTGCCGCCGCCGATGATCGCGCCGCTGGCGTCACGGTAGGACGGCTCGGTGCCGACCATGACGATGGCGCCAAAGCCGACCACGATCAGCAGCAAGTAGAAGTAACCGATGAAACCGGTGGCGTAGAACACGCTCTTGCGTGCTTCCTTGGCGTCGCTGACGGTGAAGAAGCGCATCAGGATATGCGGCAGGCCGGCGGTACCGAACATCATGCCCAGGCCCAGCGAAATGGCATCTATCGGGTTCGACAACAAGCCGCCCGGGGCCATGATCGCCTGGCCCTTGGCGTGCACGGCGACGGCGCTGGCGAACATGGCCTCGGTGCTGAAGCCGAAGTGCCTGAGCACCATGAAGGCCATGAACGTGGTCCCCGAGAGCAGCATCACTGCCTTGATGATCTGCACCCAGGTGGTGGCCAGCATGCCGCCGAAGGTGACGTAGGCGACCATCAGCACGCCCACCAGCATCACCGCATACAGGTAGCTGATGCCGAACAGCAGCTCGATCAGCTTGCCGGCACCGACCATCTGCGCCACGAGGTACATCAAGGCTACCACCAGGGTGCCAAAGGCCGAGGTCAGGCGCACCGGGGTCTGCGCCAGGCGATAGCTGACCACATCGGCGAAGGTGTACTTGCCCAGGTTGCGCAGGCGTTCGGCGATCAGGAACAGGATGATCGGCCAGCCGGCGAGCACGCCCAGGGCATAGAGCAGGCCGTCATAGCCGTTCATGAACATCATCGCCGAGATGCCCAGGAATGAGGCAGCGCTGATCATGTCGCCCGCAATCGCCAGGCCGTTCTGCATGCCGGTCAGGCCGCCGCCGGCGGTGTAGAAGTCGCTGGCCGAGCGGGTACGCAGGGCGGCCCAGCGGGTGACCAGCAGGGTAAAGCAGACGAACACCATGAACATCGAGATGGCAGTCCAGTTCATTGCGCGCACTCCTGCTTGACCTTGTCGTTGAGCGGGTCGAGCACGTTGTTGGCGCGGTGCACGTAGATACCGGTCAGGGCAAAGGACAGCAGCACCATCAGTACGCCCACCAGCATGCCGACGGTGGTCACGCCGCCGCTAAGCGACTGCCCAAGGGTGCTGGGCGAGAACGCCACCAGCAGGACGAAGCCGTAGTAGATCACCAGCATCGCCAGGGTCAGGCTGCCGTTGAGGCGACGCTTGCGCCGCACCAGGTGCTGGAAGTCGGGGTGGTTGGCGATGCTTTCTATGCGTTCGGGTGTCATGGGTTGCGATCTCTGGGTGTTGTAATTGTTTTTGGTGAGGTCACGCGGGTACTGGGTTGGTGCTGATGGCCGCTTCGCGGGTGAACCCGCTCCCACAGGGATTGCACAAGGCCAAGGGGCAGCGCCCTACCTGTGGGAGCGGGCGCGCCCGCGAAGCAGGCGACGCGGTCTCAGAGCTGGTCGAAGTCGAGCACCACCTTGTCGCTTACCGGGTAGCTCTGGCACGACAGCACATACCCGGCCGCCACTTCGTAGTCCTCCAGGGCATGGTTGCTGTCCATCTCCACTTCGCCTTCGATCACCCGGCACTTGCAGGTCGAGCACACGCCGGCCTTGCACGAATAGGGCAGTTCGGCACCGATGGCATTGCCGGCGTCCAGCACGTTCTGGCTGTTGCGTGGCAGGTCGAAGCTCAGGGCGCGGCCGTCGCTGATCACGGTAATGTGGCTGACCGCCGCGTCTACCTGCCGGGCGGCCCCACGGGCCTCGCGGCGGGCTTCGCTGCCGGCTGCGGCGAACAGCTCGAAATGAATGCGTTGCTTGCTCAGGCCATTGGCCTGCAGGCTGTCACGCACGGTCTCGGTCATCGCCTGCGGGCCACAGATGAACGCTGCATCCAGGCCTGGAACATCCAGCCAGCGCGAGAACAGCTGGCCGCATTTGTCGGCATCGATGCGGCCGTTGTACAGGTCGATATCCTGCTGCTCACGGCTGAACACGAAAATCAGGTTGAGGCGGTCGAGGTAGCGGTTTTTCAGGTCTTCCAGCCTGTCGCGGAACAGCGCCCCGGAGCTCGAACGGTTGCCGTACAGCAAGGTGAAGCGGCTGTGTGGCTCGCTGGCCAGGGTAGTACTGATGATCGACAGGATCGGGGTGATGCCGCTGCCGGCGGCCACGCCCAGGTAATTACCCCGGCGAGCCGGGTCCAGCGGCACGAAGAAGCTGCCCGATGGCGGCATCACCTCCAGCTGCTGGCCGGCCTTGAGCACTTCATTGGCAAACGCCGAGAAACGCCCGCCCGGCACGCGCTTGACGGCCACGCGCAACTCGCCGTCGTGCACGGCACTGCAGATCGAGTAGGAGCGGCGGACCTCTTCATCGTCCAGCCGGGTCCGCATGACCAGGTACTGGCCCTGGGTGAAACGGAACTGCGCTTGCAGGTGCTCAGGCACGTCGAAGGCAATCGACACCGCATCACGCGTCTCGTTGCGCACTTGCTTGATGGTCAGGCTGTGAAACTGGCTCATGGCGTTCTCCACGGCTCAAATGCATTTGAAATAGTCGAACGGCTCCAGGCACTCGCAGCAGCGGTACAGCGCCTTGCAGGCCGTGGAGCCGAACTGGCTGAGCAATTCGGTATGGGTACTGCCGCACTGCGGGCAGCACACCTGGGGAGCGTCACCCAACAGGCTGCGCTTGCTGGCGCTGCCTTGCGGCGGTGCGATGCCATAGGCGCGCAGGCGCTCGCGGCCCAGTTCGCTGATCCAGTCGGTGCTCCACGCCGGGGTCAGCCGGCGCTCAAGGTCAGGCGCGGAAAACCCTGCCTGCTCCAGCGCCTGGCGGATATCCCCCTCGATCACCTCGGTGGCCGGGCAGCCGGAGTAGGTCGGTGTAACCACCAGGTGCAGGTGGCCGGCGCGCCAGTCGAGGTCGCGGACGATCCCCAGGTCGACCACGCTGACCACAGGCACTTCCGGGTCCATGACCTGGCCCAGAACTGCCCAGGCGCGGGCCAGGTCATCGCCATGCTGCGCTCGCGCACCGCGGTCGCCGGCAATCAGCTCACCAGGTTGCATCGGGGTAAGCCCTCGGCAGGAATTGCATTTCGGCCAGCAGCAGGCCGAGGTGCTCGGTGTGCAGGCCCTTGCGGCCGTCCAGGTAGAAGTAGCTGGCCGCCTTGGGCAGTGGCAGTTCGACCGCCGCGAACGTCTCGCTTACCTGCTTCAGCCAGGCACTGGCGACGCTGGCGGGGTTGGCGCCGATACCCGCGTTCGCCAGCTGCACCTCATTGTCGCTGGCAGCACACAGCTCGACGGTAAAGCGCCACAGTGCCGGGATGGCAGCGAGCATGCGCTGGCGGCTTTCTTCGGTGCCATCGCCCAGGCGCTGCACCCACTCGCTGGACCGACGCAGGTGGTAGGTGACTTCTTTCACTGACTTGGCGGCAATACCGGCAATACGCGGATCGCTCGATTCGACCAACCCCTGGAGCACGGCGAGGTGCCAGGCGTCATAGAGAAACTGCTTGGTCATGGTCACGGCAAAATCGCCGTTGGGTTGTTCGACCAGCAACAGGTTGCGATAAGCCCGCTCGTCTCGGCGGAAGGCCAAGGCATCGGCATCGCGGCCGTCATCCAGCAGTTCGGCGGCGTACTCCAGCCAGTTGCGTGCCTGGCCGACCAGGTCAAGGCCAACATTCATCAGGGCCAGCTCTTCTTCGATGGCAGGGGCGTGGCCGCACCATTGGCAAAGGCGCTGACCCTGCACCAGGGCGCTGTCACCGAGCAACAGCAGGTAGGGGACAAGGGCTTGGTTATGCATGATCAACCTCACATGTGTCCGACTTCGTCGGGCAGTTCGTAGAAGCTGGCATGGCGGTAGACCTTGTCGTCCGACGGGGCGAACAGCGGGTCTTTCTCGTCAGGCGAAGAGGCGGTGATAAGTGCCGAAGGCACTACCCACAGGCTGACGCCTTCGCTGCGGCGGGTGTAAAGCTCGCGGGCGTTTTCGATGGCCATGGCGGCATCGGCGGCATGCACGCTGCCGACATGCTTGTGGTTAAGGCCGTGCTTGCTGCGCACGAACACTTCGTAAAGGGTCCAGACAGACATTTTCGATCTCCGCATCAATCGCCGCTCAAGCGGCGTTCTTGTTCTGTTGCTTGCGCGCGTAGGCCACCGCGGCCTCGCGTACCCAGGCGCCGTCGTCGATGGCCTGGCGCCGGGTGGCGACACGTTCCTGATTGCACGGGCCATTGCCCTTGAGCACTTCGTAGAACTCGTCCCACTGGATTGCACCGAAATCGTAGTGGCCGCGCTCGGCGTTCCACTTCAGTTCCGGGTCGGGGGCAGTGCAGCCGAGCAGTTCCAGTTGCGGCACGGTCTGGTCGATGAAGCGCTGGCGCAACTCATCGTTGGTCTGGCGCTTGATTTTCCAGGCCATCGACTGAGCGCTGTTGGGCGAGTGCTCGTCGCTGGGCCCGAACATCATCAGCGACGGCCACCACAGGCGGTTGATGGCGTCCTGGACCATGTCGCGCTGGGCCTGGGTGCCGTGACGCATCATGGTCAGGAGCATTTCGTAGCCCTGGCGCTGGTGGAAGCTCTCTTCCTTGCAGATGCGGATCATGGCGCGGGAGTAGGGGCCGTAGGAGGTGCGCTGCAGTACCACCTGGTTGACGATGGCGGCGCCATCCACCAGCCAGCCCACGGCGCCCATGTCGGCCCAGCTGAGGGTGGGGTAGTTGAAGATGCTCGAGTACTTGGCCTTGCCGCTGTGCAGCTTGGCGATTTCTTCATCGCGGTCGGCGCCCAGGGTTTGCATGGCGCTGTACAGGTACAGGCCGTGGCCGGCTTCGTCCTGGATCTTGGCCATCAGTTGCAGCTTGCGCTTGAGGCTGGGGGCACGGGTGACCCAGTTGCCCTCGGGCAGCATGCCGACGATTTCCGAATGGGCGTGCTGGGAGATCTGCCGGATCAGGGTCTGGCGGTAAGCCTCGGGCATCCAGTTCTTGGCTTCGATCTTGATCTCGGCGTCGATCTTTTCCTGAAAGTTGCGTTCCTCGGGGGACATTTCTTCCAGCGACTTGACCCGCTTGACTCCGGTTTCCACTAGCTGTGCGTACATGTGTTCCGACTCCTGCTAAGGCATGAGTCATTTGTAAGCGATACAAAACATAACGTCAAACATATTTGTGTGTATCGAATAATATTTGTGTATCGCTTTCGGGCCTCTTCGCGGGTGAACCCGCTCCCACAAGGGCTTCACCGGGGCAACG
>Ga0302347_1001154_pt1 | contig 33467 bp, 28 predicted proteins | sample PhyWR1_FD_202178 | JGI IMG/M metagenome (GOLD analysis project Ga0302347, IMG submission 202178) | Leaf surface microbial communities from wheat plants in UC Gill Tract Community Farm, Albany, California, United States - DLSL W.R1 (v2)... | ecosystem: Host-associated > Plants > Phyllosphere >... | reverse complement strand
GCCCGCGCACTAGAATAGGCCCAGTCATTTTTCTGAGCCTGAGACTCCCTATATGCCAGATCCGGTTGACCCCCGCAGGGTGTCAGAATTACCGCTGGACGAGTTGGTGGCCTGTCATGAGTGCGATTTGTTGATGCGCAAGCCGCATCTCGCTCTCGGTGAGAAAGCCCAATGCCCGCGCTGCGGTTACGAGCTCTATGCCCATAGGTACAAGGTGGTTGAACGCAGCCTTGCGCTTGTGATCGCTGCGCTGTTGCTCTACGTACCTGCGAACTTTTTACCCATCATGCAACTCAACCTACTGGGCCAGGCGTCGCAAGACACGGTCTGGAGTGGTGTGCTTGGCCTGTTCAATACCGGCATGCAGGGTATCGCGGTGGTTGTGTTCCTGTGCAGTATGGGGATCCCGCTGCTCAAGTTGCTCTGCCAGCTAGCTGTGTTACTCAGTATTCGCTGGAATATCGGACGCAGCTACGGTTTGCTTATTTACCGTATTTATCATCATCTGCGCGATTGGGGCATGCTTGAGGTATACCTGATGGGTGTACTGGTGGCGATCGTAAAACTGGCGGATCTGGCAGAGTTGAATCTTGGCTTGGGTCTGGTCTGCTTTGTCAGCTTGCTGCTGGTACAAGTCTGGCTCGAAGTGGTGATGTCGCCTCACCAGATCTGGCAAGCGCTGTCCGGGGAGGATATTCATGCGGGCGATTGATGCGGGTATCTTGATCTGTGGCGAGTGCCACGAACTGAACAGGCAAGACCCCGAAACCGACGAGCAGACCTGCACTCGCTGCGGTGCTCTGGTTCATGCGCGGCGCCCAAACAGTTTGATGCGTACCTGGGCATTGCTGCTGACCTCGGCCATTCTCTACATCCCGGCCAACCTGTTGCCGATCATGACGGTCAACTCACTGGGCCAGGGTTCTCCGAGCACGATCATGGCGGGAGTCATAGAGCTGGTGCAGCACGGCATGATCCCGATTGCAGCCGTTGTATTCATTGCCAGTATCCTGGTGCCAACCTTCAAACTGGTGGGCATCGCCTTGCTGTTGTTTTCGGTACAGCGCCATCAGCCTCTGTCTGCCCGGCAACGTATCATCATGTACCGATTTATTGAGTTCATTGGCCGTTGGTCAATGTTGGATATTTTTGTCATCGCCATTTTGGTGGCGGTGGTGAATTTTGGACGCATTGCCAGTATCGAAGCCAATCTTGGCGCAGTGGCCTTTGCCAGTGTGGTGGTGATAACGATGCTTGCAGCTGTAACTTTTGATCCCCGACTGATTTGGGATAATACGGAGTCGGACGACGACCATGAGTGACTTGCCTACCGCTAAAACCCGCCCGGCTTCCAACTGGTCGGCGATCTGGATCCTTCCCCTTATTGCCCTGGTGATCGGTGGCTGGCTGGGATGGCGCGCCTACAGTGAAACCGGTATCGATATTCAGGTGCGCTTTGAAAGTGGCGAGGGCATCGTCGCCAATAAGACCGAAGTGGTCTACAAGGGCATGCCCGTAGGCAAGGTCAAGACTCTGGCTCTGGATGAGGATGGCCCGAGTAAAGGTGTTATCGCCACGGTCGAGATGGACAAGGACGTGCAGCAGTACCTCAAGACCAATACCCGCTTCTGGCTGGTCAAGCCCAGCGTGTCATTGGCCGGTATCACTGGCCTCGAAACCCTGGTCTCGGGTAACTATATTGCAGTCAGCCCATCCGATGGCGAGCCTGCGCGCAAGTTCAAGGCGCTGTCACAGGAGCCGCCGCTGGCTGACTCCGTGCCCGGCCTGCACCTGACCCTCAAGGCTGACCGCCTCGGTTCGCTGAACCGTGGCAGCCCGGTGTTCTACAAACAGATTCAGGTTGGTCAGATCAAAAGCTATGTGCTTTCTGAAGACCAGAGCACCGTTGAGATTAAAGTCTTTATCGAGCCGACCTACGCCAATCTGGTGCGTAAACACACGCGCTTCTGGAATGCCAGCGGCATCAGCATCGACGCCAATCTGTCGGGTGTGAAACTGCGCAGCGAATCGCTGGCCAGTATTGTGGCCGGTGGTATTGCCTTTGCCACCCCGGAGAACCGCAAGGACAGTCCGCCCACCGATACCAACTTGCCGTTCCGTCTCTATGAAGACTTCGATGCGGCGCAGGCCGGGATCAAGGTCAAAGTCAAACTCAGCGACTTTGAAGGCCTTCAGGCCGGCCGTACGCCCGTGATGTACAAAGGTATCCAGGTCGGTAGCCTCAAGGGCCTCAAGGTTGACCCGGACCTGACCAGCGCCAGTGCCGAGCTGACCCTCGACCCGTTGGCCGAAGATTACCTGGTACAGGGCACCCAGTTCTGGGTGGTCAAGCCGTCGATCTCGCTGGCCGGTATCACCGGGCTGGAAGCGCTGGTCAAAGGTAACTACATCGCCATTCGTCCGGGTGACAAGGGCAGCACCCCTGAACGCGAGTTCGTTGCCCGGCCCAAGGCACCACCGCTGGACCTGCGCTCGCCGGGCCTGCATATGGTGCTCTTTACCGAGAACCTGGGTTCGCTGGATGTCGGCAGCCCGATCCTCTACAAGCAGGTTAAAGTCGGTTCGGTTCAGAGTTATCAGTTCTCCCGCACCAAAAAGCAGTTGGTGATCGGCGTACATATCGAGAAGGAATACGAGAATCTGGTCAATGCTTCGACCCGTTTCTGGAATGCCAGCGGTATCACGTTGAGCGGTGGTTTGACTGGCGGTATCCAGGTTAAAAGTGAGTCCCTGCAAAGCCTGATGGCTGGCGGGATTGCCTTTGAAACGCCGGAAGCCAAGGCACCGCTGCAAAAGCGTATCCCGCGTTTCCGCCTGTTTACTGACCGTGATGCAGCCATGCAGCAAGGTGTGGCCGTGACGATCAAGGTGGCCCGTGCCGATGGCCTGCGTGAGGGGACACCGATCCGCTTCAAGGGGCTGGATGTAGGCAAGATCGAGAGCGTTGACCTGAGCGAGGACCTGCAATCGGTTCTGCTCAAGGCGCGTATTACCGAAGTGCCTGAGAGGATTGCGCGGGTTGGCAGCCAATTCTGGGTGGTCAAGCCTGAGCTTGGTCTGATGAAAACGGCTAACCTCGAAACGCTGGTCACTGGCCAGTACCTTGAAGTGCAACCGGCGAGCAAGCAACTGGGACGCCAGACAAGCTTTGTTGCTCTGGAGCAGGCACCGGATGCTGCCGTTTCCCAGGCCGGGTTGAGCCTGGTATTGAGTGCAGCCCGTCGTGGTTCGCTCAAGGAAGGCGTGCCGGTGACCTACCGCGAAGTCACCGTGGGCAAAGTCACTGGATATGAGCTGGGCAATACTGCCGATCGCGTATTGGTGCATATCCTGATCGAGCCACGTTACGCGCCGTTGGTGCGCAGCGGTAGCCGCTTCTGGAATACCAGCGGTTTTGGTGTCGACTTCGGTTTGTTCAAAGGCGCAACGATTCGCACCGAGTCGTTGGAAACCCTGGTGCAGGGCGGCATTGCCTTTGCCACGCCGGATGGCGACAAGATGGGCAATCAGGCACGCCCCGAGCAGACTTTCCCGTTGTTCGACAAGTTCGAAGATGAATGGCTGATATGGGCGCCGAAGATCCCGTTGGGTAAATAAGCGCAAAAAAAACCGCGATCATTGATCGCGGTTTTTTTATGCTCGGGATTCAGTCTCAGACTTCGTCCAGCTCAGGCTCTTCAACAGCCGTCAGCGCATCAGGTTTCACCTCGTCATGACGGCGGATGTACTTCCAGTCGTCCTCATCGATGTAAATCCCGTTAGGCCCGCTACCGCCCTCAAGGTCGATGGCCACATGGGCACAAACCTGCGGCTTGACACTGGCCAGGATCGGCACAAAGCCCAACTGCAAACTGGTTTCCAGCAGCGCGGTCTGGTTCTTTTCGTCGATGTCGGCGGCCTCGTCCAGGTAGTAGGGCAAGCGAATACGCCCTGCCTGGTCGCGGTCCATCAAGTGCAGCAACAAGTACATGTTGGTCAGCGCCTTGATGGTCATGGTCGTACCGTTGGACGCTGCACCGTCGATATCGGTATGAATCACCGGCTGACCATTGACCTTGGTGATCTCGAAGGCCAGCTCAAACAGGTCCTTGAGGCCCAACTGGTTATGGTTGGCTGCTACCAGTCGCGCCAGATACTCCTTGGCCTCTTCGTTCTTGTTGTCCTGCTCGGCGCTCTGGCTGAGGTCGAAGACCGACAGGGTTTCGCCTTCTTCGTACTGACCGGCGCTGTGGATAATCTGGTCGATATGCTTGAGCGCCTCCTTGTTGGGCGCCAGGACGATGCGAAAGCTCTTGAGGTTGGACACCTGACGCTTGTTGATCTCGCGGTTGAACAGCGCCAGTTGGTGCTCAAGGCTGTCGTAGTCGCTGCGGATATTGCGCAGCGTGCGGGCAATATCGGTCACTGCGGCCCGACGCGCCTTGCCCAGGGTCAGGGCTTCTTCGGTACGGTGCGCATACGCATTGATCAGTAACTGCAGGCGCCGCTCCATATCGTCTTCGCTGTCGAACTTGGCCACGCCTTTAAGGCGTACCTGGGCGTACAGCGCTTCGATCTGACCGTCGCAGCGCAACAGTCCTTGCCAGCTGTCCTGGTAGTCGTTGAGCAATGGCAACAGGTTGTCCATCGAGTCGTCGACCGGGTCCATAAACGGCGTGCCAAACGGCAAGTCGGCGGGCAGCAACTGACGGCGGCGCAGGCTGTCGTCCAGGGTGCGTTGCTTGGCTTCCATATCACCGATCTGGCGACCCACCAGCTGCAATTTAGCTGACAACTGCTGTACGCGCTCGGTGAAGGCATCGCTGGAGCGCTTCAACTCGTCCTGTGCGGCTTCGGCCTGGGCCAGTTGCTCGAGTTTTTCACCTTCTTCTGCGCCTAACGTCTGGCTGCGGCGGAAGTCTTCCAGGGCTTTCTGCGCGTCCAGCACCTGCTGATACAGCGATTCGGCTTCGGTCTTGCTTGCGGCACGATCCGAGGTCACGGCCTGTTGGGTTTTCAGCTGCTTGAGTTCTTTTTCCAGACGCTCTTTTTGCTCGCGCAAGGCTGCGCGGTCAGCCAGCGCCTGCAGGGCAGGGGGCTCGATATGGCTGAGATCGATAGACAGGCCTGGTGCCTCGAAACGCTCGCCTTTAAAGCCATCGAGGATCAGTTCCAGCGACTTGACCCAGGCATCGCTATCATCTAGGGCAATCCCGTGCTCGCCCAAGGGCAAGCTGAACAGGGCGCTGTTGAACAGACGCATCAGGCGCTCCACATCCTGCTGGGAAAATTCTTCGCGCAGTCGGGCGTAGCTGTTGTTGTCGGCATGATCGAGTTGCTGCTTCACGGACTTCAGGCGCTTTTCCAGGTCACGCAGGCGCTCGTCCAAATCCTCGGCACTGAACTGGCGCGACTGTGCCAGCGCACCGGCCAGCTCGTCGTGGGCGTCCTTGGCGCTCAGCAGTTGCTGTTCCAGCACCTTTACATCGTCAACCAGAGCGAAGCGATGCTTGAGCACCGACAACTCGCCGAGCCAGCGTTGAGTGCCGCTGATCTCCCGTTCTAGGCGCATCAGCTCTTGTGTGCTGCTGCGCTGGTCGTTTTGCAGTGAGTCTTGCTGGTTGCGGTAGTGTTCGCACTGGATCAGCAGCTCTTCCTTGCGGGCCCCGGCATAGTCCTGCCAGGTGCCGAGCAGCGAATCGAGCAGCGGCGACAGGCGATGCAGCTTGCCGCGCAGCAGGTCACGCTGGTGAACACCGGCAGCCAGCGACTCAACCAAGGGCCCAGCGCCTACCAGAGCGTTGTAGTCCTGCTCCATGCGCCGTACATCGCGGAAGGCTTCTTCACACGCGGCAATATAATCGACGCTGCCCGAACGCAGGCTGTGCTCGAAGGCATCGAGAAACAGCTGCTTGAGTTTCGCGGCGGTGATTTCGCGCATATGCAGCAGGTTGATAAACAGCGCGCGGAAGGTCTTGAGGCTTTGCTCGCTGGTGGAGCGCAGCGGGATCAGGGTCAGGTCCAGCGGGATCGAGGTATGCCCGCCCACCAGCAAGCGCCGCAATTCATCGGGCTTGAGTTCGTAGGCTTTGAGGCCGTTACGCTCAAGGTTGCTGAACAGTTCTTTCTGGCGCAGACAGGTGTCGTCTTTCTGGTAGTGGGCCAGGTCCAGTTTGCCCGCGTAGGCAAAAAACTGATGGCCGAAACCGCCGCCCGGGCCGCGCCCGACCACGCCGATAACATGGGGGCCGTGGGGCAGGGAGACTTCCACCAGAATGTAGCTGGTGTCCGACGCAAAGTAGAAGCGCCGCGACTGTTCGAGGCTGTATTTGCCGAAGCTCATATCTGACATGCGCGCCAGAATCGGGAACTGCAAGGCGTTGATCGATGCCGACTTGCCGAGGTTGTTCGCCCCGTAGACCGACAGCGGATGCTCCAGCGGGAACAGCCCCAGGCTGTAACCGGCGGTGTTCAGCAGGGCAAAGCGGCGAATGCCGTAACGTTCCTGGCTCATGCATCGATCTCCTGTTGCTCGTCGGCAATGGCGCGTGCCAATGCGGCTTCGTCGTCGTCAATGTCGTCATCGAGCAGAACCGGTGTCGGCAATGGCAGGATGCTATGTAGGCTGGCCGCCAGGTCGCGGTCTTGCTGCACCGACAGGCACACATCGAGAAAACGGTGCATCGGTGGCAGAAAACGGTAGATGCCCGGCTCTTCGCTGGCAAAACCGAGCTGGGTCATGCGCCGCATGATCTTTTCTTCCAGCTCTTCGTGGGTGGTGACTTCAGCCTGCACAAAAAGGTCGCGGTATTTTTCCAGCAGCGCGGGCAGTTCGTCGCGGCCCAGGCTGCCACCGTCGAGCACGGCAATCGGGTCACGGCCCTGGTCGGCCAGGTGTTCGACAATGATAAAGGTGAACAGCGCCAGGCGTTGCGCCGTCTTGTTGACTTGCGCGGTGGCAGTGTCGGGTACGAAGTAATAAAAGCCGCGGGTATCGCAGACCAGTTCAAAGCCCAGGGCCTTGAACAGCGCACGGTATGGGTCCTGGAAGTTCGACAGTTGTGCGTACAGTTCCGGGTCGCGGCGGCTGACGTGATAGCCCTTGAACAGCTCGCGAAAGATCGGTGCCAGTTGGGACAGTTCGGAAAGATCAAGATGCATGCAGAGGGCTCGCAGTAGTCGGGGTCGCATCTTCGCTGTGGGAAAGCAGAGCGAAGGAGCGCAGGCTGACCAGATGTTCGTGGGTGTGGTAATCGCGGCGCTCGAGGCGCTCGCGCACGAAGCGTTTTTCACGGGACAGGCGCGAGAACCAGTACAGCAATTCGTCGGTGTCACCGTCCGGCTCTTGTGCCAGTAGCCAGCCCATCAAATCTGGCATCGGCAGCGCGTCGCTGCAGCGATCGAGCATTTCCTTGACCGTGCGCGGGGCCTTGGGCGTTTCGCCGCGGTGGACCTTGTGCGCTTTGGGGAATTTCGCCGGTTTGGCTTCGAAGCGGGCCAGGGCATAGACATAAGCCTCAACCTGGCTGGCACTGCCCAAAAAGGTGCTTTGCGGGCGGGTGAACATGGGCATCGAAGCTTGCGGTACCGCGTCCAGTCCTTTACGGCGGATGGCTGCCAGGGCCAGCGCTGCGCCGCGGGTTACCGCGTTGTGCCGGCGTGCCTCTTCACGCAGCGGCAGCAACAACTCGCGGGCGTGGCGCAGGGTCATCTGGGCGCTGGTTTGCATTTCGAGAATGCGCGCATGGGTGCGCAGCAGCATGTCGTCGTCCACCAGATGGCCGAGCCGTTGTTGCTCGCTGAGCATGCGCAGCAGCACGATCTCGACCTTGCGTACGCCTTGTTCAAAGGCGCCGTCGGCGTTGACCAGTTGAATCATGGGTTCGACGTATTCGTCCCACGTCGCCAGGACTTCGGCATAACGCTGGCGCAGTGGTATTTGCCGATCGCTGGTCTTGGCCCGCTCGGCCACGGCCACCAGCGCTTGCTCGTCGTTGGCGAGTTTTTTCAATACATCGCGTACACGCATGTCGAGCAAACGCAGCTGGCGTGCCAGATCATGACCGTCTCGGATGTCGAACGCATCCTGGATATAACCCGCCAGACGCTCCAGATGGCGCAGGTAGGCTTCGATTTCCAGGCACAGGCCAAGACGGTGCTCGTGCCGCAAGTACGCCAGAAAGTCGTGGATCTGGGCATTGAGCTCGAAGCGGTTGGGGCTTTTGGCGACCGGCACCAGAATATCCAGGCGGATCCAGCTGTCGAGCACGCTGGTGATGTCCTGCGGCGTGCTGTCCACCTGATGGGCAGCCAGTTGCAGACGTAATTCGTTGAGGCTCAGGGTGCCTTGGTCGAAGTGTTCACACAAAGGCTCAAGGAGTGCCCAGTGCTCGGCGAGGGCACGTAAAACGCGCTTGGGTTCGATCATGGGAGGGCCGGTCAATTGGCAATGAAAGGTCGCGATTGTACTGCAACGTGGGGTGGAGTCATCACTTGCCAGATCAACTGCGGGCGGGAAAGGCAGAAGGGCGGTAGAATCCCCCCTCTTTAGTTATCCACAGATGGCCGACCCTTGTTGAACGAGTCCCGCCGCCGCGCTTTTTTGACTGCCATGCAAGTGGTCAGTTGGTTGCCGCGCACTGAATTGCCGTTTGCCGCCCCTTCGCGGCCAGAGCTGCTGGTGCTTCCCGAACCGCCTGCAGAGCCTGTCATCACACGGCCTGTGGTCAAGGAAGCGGTCGCGCCGGGCAAGCCTTTCGAGCGCCCACGGATCGAAGTGCCTCGCCCTTCGGTCACTGCGCGCCCTGCCAGCAAGCCTGAGGCCAAAGCCGAAACGGCACCTGTGCAGGCCAAGGTCGTGCAATTGCCACCGCCGCGTTTTGCCCTGCAATTGCTGCGTGCCGGGCGGTGTCTGGTGCTGGTGGAGTTACCCACAGGCAGCGCCTTCCAGAGTCGTGACCCGGCTTATTTATTGTTAAAGGATATGTTGCGCGCTGCCGGCTTGCCCGATAGCCCGCAAATCATTGGCGAACCGGTGCGCTGGCCGTTGCTCAGGCGCGGCAATGTCGATCAAGGCCCCGACGCGGCACGCGAGTTTGTGCAGGGCTTTCTTATGGCCAGGCTGGAAGAGGCCGAATGTGCCTGCTTGTGGCTGGTGGGGCTGCCGGCCGTGCGGTTTGCCGGTGAGGCGGATGCCGAAGCGTTCAATAGTGAACTCGAAATCGAAGGGCTGGGCCACGCATGGGCGTTGCCGGGCCTGGAACTCTTAATGGATGAGCCACAACGCAAAGCGGATGTGTGGCAAGCCATGCGCAGGCTTTTGGCGCGCTGGAAACAAAACGATGAGTGATGCTGTAACTTTCCGCCCGATGACCGAGGCGGACCTTGATGCGGTATTGAAAATTGAATACGCCGCCTTCAGCCACCCCTGGACCCGTGGGATTTTTCTCGATGGCCTGGGCAAGTACCACATCTGGCTGATGTTTGAAGGTGAGCAGCAGGTGGGGCATGGCGTGGTGCAAATCATCCTCGACGAAGCGCACCTGCTCAATATCACCGTCAAGCCCGAGAGCCAGGGCCGTGGCCTGGGGCTCAAGCTGCTTGAACACCTGATGTCGATTGCCTACCAGCACGAAGCCCGCGAATGCTTCCTTGAGCTGCGCGACAGCAACACCGCCGCATTCAAGTTGTATGAGCGCTATGGTTTCAACGAAATCGGCCGTCGTCGCGACTACTACCCGGCAGTGGGTGGTCGTGAAGATGCGGTGGTGATGGCCTGTACGCTGGTCGACTGAATACGCTGGTTTTTTGTGGGAGCGGGCTTGCTCGCGATGCAGGCGCTGAGGTGGATCAGTGATACTGCGTCGATTCTATCGCGAGCAAGCCCGCTCCCACAGGTGCCTGTACTGACTTAACGCTTGCGACCCACCGGGTCGATTTCTGCCAGTTCTGCTTCATCCAGCCCTGTGCCGGCGCCTATCTCGTCTTCATCGACCAGGCTCAGGTCCCAGTCTGCTGCAGAGTTCGGACTCTGGGCTGCTTCCTTGGCATCACGGGCGCCGTCTTCGCGGATCAGCATCTCCTGCTCCAGATCGTCGTCATTCAGGCCCAGATCCAGCTCGTCATCCAGCTCCCTCCTGTGCTTGACTCCTCCAGTGTCGACAAACAAATCACTGATGGGCTCGTAGCTGTCGTCATCATCAAAATCCAGTGGCTCGACTGAGCCCATGGCGTCCTCGATATCATCGATAGGCGCGGGTTGTGGTGCCCCGTAGGGGCGACGTGAATCAGTCATGGCAATTGCTCCTGCTCTGGGGCCTTAATACGATGACTGTAGCCACTGCTGAAGATTCCACCCAACCGACCGCCGGAATACCATCGATTGACGTGACCCCGACCGCTGGTCGGTTGTCATAACAGCGCATCAACTCTTGAGGCTGCACAGCATGAACGAACTACAAGATCTGATTGATAACAACGAGCGTTGGGCCGATGCGATCAAGCAGGAAGATCCCGACTTTTTTGCCAAGCTGGCTCGCCAGCAAACGCCGGAATACCTATGGATTGGTTGTTCGGATGCCCGTGTACCGGCCAACGAGATTGTGGGCATGTTGCCCGGCGATCTGTTTGTGCACCGTAACGTGGCCAATGTTGTGCTGCACACTGACTTGAATTGCCTGTCGGTGATTCAGTACGCGGTCGATGTATTGAAGGTCAAACATATTCTGGTCACCGGCCATTATGGCTGTGGCGGCGTGCGTGCCTCCATGAAGGACCAGCAGATGGGCCTGATCGATGGCTGGCTGCGTTCGATTCGCGATTTGTATTACGAAAATCGTGAGGCGCTGGCGCTGTTGCCGACCGAGGAAGAGCGTGTTGACCGCTTGTGCGAGCTGAACGTGATCCAGCAGGTGGCGAACGTGGGGCACACCAATATTGTGCAGAATGCCTGGCATCGCGGTCAGAAGCTGTCGGTTCACGGCTGCATTTACGGGATCAAGGACGGTCGCTGGAAAAGCCTGAACACTACCATCAGTGGTCTTGACCAGTTGCCGCCGCAGTATCGTTTGCGCCCGGTGGGGCCGATCTGAGGTTGCACAGATAAACAGATAACTAATGTGGGAGCGGGCTTGCTCGCGATGCAGGCGACTCGGTATGCCTGAATCACTGCGTCGATACTATCGCGAGCAAGCCCGCTCCCACAGAATCATGGTTTTCTACTCACGGCATTACCGGTGGCGTATACGTCAGCGTTGTCCCCAACGCCCACAGCAAAAACAGCACCAGCGGCGTGTGCACCAGCAACTGCACAAACGAAAAACCGATCAGGTCCCGCGCTTTCAACCCCAGTACGCCCAGCAGCGGCAGCATGTAAAACGGGTTGATCAGGTTTGGCAGCGCTTCGGCCGCGTTGTAAATCTGCACCGCCCAACCCAGGTGGTAGCCCAGGTCATTGGCTACTTGCATCACATAGGGCGCTTCGATAATCCACTTGCCGCCACCCGACGGAATGAAAAAGCCCAAGATCGCCGAATACACACCCATCAATAATGCATAGGTGTCGTGGGAGGCGATTTGCACGAAAAATGTCGAGATATGATGGGCCAGGGTTTGCCCGTCAGTGCCCTTGACCACTGTCATCAGCGCCGCAATCGAACCGTACAGCGGGAACTGGATCATCACCCCGGTGGTGGTGGGTACAGCGCTGGCCACGGCATTGAGAAAACTGCGCGGGCGCCAGTGCAGCAGGGCGCCGAGCATCAGAAACAGAAAGTTGTAAGTGTTAAGCCCTGAGATGGCGCTGATCGCAGGCTTGGTCGAGAACTCGTGAAACAACCAGCCGGCGGCCAGCAGCACCAGCAAGATGGTTAGCAGCGGGCTGTATTCCAGCCATTCGCCAGGCCGTGTGCGCGGTGGCAGCTTGGGCGTATTGAAGCTCGGATCAATGCCGCAGGCGGCCGCATCACGGGCTGAATCCGGGCCGGGCGCGGTGGCATAGGCCACGATCAGCGACACGACCACCAACGCCGCCAGCAATACGCCGGACTGCCAGAGAAAGATGGTTTCGGTGAAGGGGATAACCCCGGTGATTGCCAGGATCGACGGTGGCAGGCTGGCCGGGTTGGCCTGCAATTGTGCAGCCGACGACGACAGCCCCAGTGCCCACACCGCACCGAGTCCCAAATAGGCGGCAGCACCGGCAGCGCGATAGTCCATGCGCAAGTTGGTGCGTCGAGCCAGGGCGCGTACCAGCAAACCGCCAAACACCAGCGACAGCCCCCAGTTGAGCAACGAGGCGACCATTGAAATCAGTGCCACCCAGCACACGGCCTGGCGGCCGTTTTTCGGTACCTGTGCCAATTTATCGATCAATTTGACCGCAGGTGGCGAGCTGGCCACCACATAACCGCCAATCACTACAAAGGCCATTTGCATGGTAAACGGGATCAGGCTCCAGAAGCCGTCACCAAACGCCATGGCGGCATCGGTGGGTTTGGCGCCCATCAACATCGTGGCCAGCGCCACGGTAATGACCGCCACAGCGGCGAACACCCAGGAGTCGGGGAACCAGCGTTCGGCCCAGTTCGAGCAACGCAGGGCAAAACGGGCAGAACGGCTGTCTGCAATCTCGGCGGACATGGAAATTACCTCGGTTTTCTTATGATTATTGGATGGCTTGCACCAGGGCGCTTGCCTGGCGAGCACAGTAAATCAATCCGAGAGTATTTCCGATGGTCCGTGATTGGCTGAATGGTTTATGCCGATTGATTCAGTAGTGTTTTTTCTGGATGAACGGTCGTTTTCGCCTCTCCAGAAAATCCGCTTAAAGCCGATGGTGTTGCACGCCGTTTTCCATTTCGCCCAGGTATCCCATGTTCAACAAACGCTTGAAGCAAGAGCTGTCGGCTCTTCGCGAAGAATTGTCCAGCCTTCAACAAGTCAAGGAGAGCCTGGACAGCGAAATGCTGGTGCTGTCTCTTGATCCTGACGGGCGTATCGAAACGGCAAACCATAACTTCATCCAGGAAATGCTCTACGCCAACACCGCGCTGCTGGGCCGGCATATTGATGAACTGGTGCCTGCCCACCTGAAAAACGACGAGCACTACCGCCGCTTCAAGACGGCCATGACCAGCAAGGCGCATTTCAGCGGCACTGTGCGCTTGTTGCGTGGCGATGGGCAGGAAGCCTGGCTGCGTTCGATCGTGCAGCCGATTCTGGATTCCGGCGGGCGAGTACTGCGCATTTCAATGTTCTCCAGCGACCTGACGCGCACCATCGAAACTTCCCGTGACCATGAAAACCTGATGAGCGCGTTGCTGCGCTCCACGGCGGTCATCGAGTTCAACCTCAAGGGTGAAGTCATTACGGCCAATGAACGTTTTCTCCACGGCATGGGCTACACCCTGGCGCAGATCCAGGGCAAACATCACCGTATGTTCTGTACCCCGCAAGAGCAGAACAGCGCTGAATATCAGGCCTTTTGGCAGCGCTTGAATGCGGGTGAGTTTGTGGCTGCACGCTTTCAGCGTATCGATAGCCACGGCCGTGATGTCTGGCTGGAGGCCACCTACAACCCGGTCCGCGATGCCAAAAACAACCTGTACAAAGTGGTGAAATTTGCCACGGTGATTACCGACCAGATCCATCAGGAGAGGGCGGTATCCGAAGCGGCAGGAATTGCCTACAGCACCTCGCTGCAAACCGACAGCAGCGCCCAGCGCGGTACCAGGGTGGTGACCCAGGCGGTTGAGGTGATGCGCGATCTGGCCCGGCACATGCAGCAGGCGGGGGACGGTATCGAGGCCTTGAACGATCAGTCGCAGGTGATTGGCAGTATCGTCAAGACCATCAGTTCGATTGCCGATCAAACCAACCTGCTGGCGCTGAACGCGGCTATCGAGGCGGCGCGTGCGGGCGAGCAGGGCCGTGGTTTTGCCGTGGTGGCTGACGAAGTGCGGCAACTGGCTTCGCGCACCAGCAAGGCCACCGAAGAGATCATCAGCGTTGTGCGGCAAAATCAGGACATGGCCCGTAACGCCGTTGCCTTGATGGCTGACGGTAAACTCCAGGCTGAAGAAGGGCTGGCGCTGGCGGCTGAGGCGGGCACAGTGATCGTTGAAATTCAGGATGGCGCACAAAAAGTTGTCAACGCGGTAGGCCAGTTTGCCAACCAACTGTCGTCCTGAGTCTTGATCTTCAGGGGTTGAACTTAAGAAAAATAACCCCTGAGTGACGGAAAAAGTACTGGTAGGAGTAAACTCCAGACTTTCCAAAGGAGTTTCTATGAGTCTCTACCAGTCGAGCATTCTTGCCAAACCGATACCTTCGCAAGCGCGTTACATGTTTTTCGCCCTCAAGTCAGTAGAAGCTTTGCCGGCTGCACTCGACACCTTGTCGCAGTGGGTGGATGGCAAAAGCGTGGTGGCCGGTTTTGGTTCGCCGCTGGTATTGGCCCTGGGCGCTAAAGTCCCGGGCTTGCGCGTGTTTCCGGCACTCAATGCGATGGTTGAAAACCCGTCGACCCAGCACGCCCTGTGGTTGTGGCTGCTGGGTGATGATCGCGGCGAGTTGCTGCATCGCGGCCAGGCCATTGAAACGGCGCTGGCGCCGGCTTTCAACCTGCTGCAGGTGACTGAGGGGTTCCGCTACGGTACTGACCGTGACCTGACCGGCTACGAAGATGGTACTGAAAACCCGGTAGACGAGGCCGCTGTTGACGCTGGCATCGTTGCCAATGCCGGGCCTGGGCTGGACGGTGGCAGCTTTGTCGCCATCCAGCAGTGGCAGCATGACCTCAACGGTTTCGCGGCACTGCCGTCCGAAGAACAGGACAACATCATGGGTCGTCGCATGAGCGACAACGAAGAGCTGGACGATGCTCCGGACTCGGCCCACGTCAAACGCACCGCTCAGGAGAGCTTCTCGCCGGAAGCCTTTATCGTGCGTCGCTCCATGCCATGGACTGAAAACGGCAAATCGGGGCTGATGTTCGTCGCGTTTGGTCGCACTTTGAACGCCTTTGAAGTTCAACTGCGGCGCATGAGCGGCATGGAAGACGGGATCATTGACGGCCTGTACCGCTACAGCCGCCCTTTGAATGGCGGCTATTACTGGTGCCCGCCGTTGAAAGACGGGCGTATGGATTTGAGCGCGGTTCGCTAACCCTGACGCGGACCTTGTAGTCGCTGACGAGCAGTGCGAGGCGGCGTCCGGCGGCGAAGTGGCCGTAAAATCAGATACTGCGTTGTGTCAGTTAAACTCGGCTCTTAGGGATTACGACTGCTGCGCAGTCGGACGTAGCCTCGTTCTACTCGTCAACGACTACAGGGATGGCGCATGAGTAGAACGAGGCCAGTCCTTTCAGGAATTGTCTGATTATTTTTTTCATGCCCCGGCCTCAGGCTGGCGGCATGAAATCAACTCCCCAAGCCGCCCGTAAACTCCTGCATTTATTTGCCAGCGGGTTGATTGTCGCGGCCATCGCCAGTTCATTTATTTATTTGCGCGCGGTTTTTAACCAGGAAGTGTCCCTGCGCCGCAGCTTTATGAATGAGGCGGTATTCAACGCCCAGGATTTTTTCGTCAGCCGCCAGACTTTGCTCAAGAGTCTGGTGCTGGCGACTGTGCCTGACAAAAAAGGCGATGAAGCTTTTATCAGCATTGATCCTGAAGAAGAGGTGAACATCAATCTGGGCAGCGAAGCCGGTCACTGGAGCCTTTGGCTGACCCGGCGGATGATGGACTACCTGCACGAAAGCAAAGTCAATCTGTTGTATGTGCCGCAAACACATACACCTGAAGTGGTGCGTTTGTTTGACTCTTCAGGCGAAGTAGAACCATTGCCCAAAGTGGTGTTGCAACGTTTGGTTGATGAGGGCGCCAAGTCATATTCATTGGGAGATGATCTGTGGCTGACTGACAACAGGGTTCTGGATTCCCCCTTTTACTTATTCTCCCGGCTCGATAATCGTAACCTGTCTTCCGGCTGGCTTGGCATTGAGGTCGAGGTTCCGGACCTGGTAGATGCCTTGCGCAGCGAAAGTGCCGGTGACTTCATGCTACTCAACAGCCAAGGCCAGATCCTGTTTACCAATGCCGCGCAATCCAGTCTGGTCGGTTCATTGCAAACTCTTGAGCCCAAGAACTCGTTTGGTTTTATCGGTAGTGGCTGGTTTCCCGACAGCCTGGCGATCAGGAAAAAGCTGGGCTATTCGGGCTGGCAAATTGTCTATGCGGTGGACATCAAGTCTCTGCTGCCGGTACTGGGCTGGCCTTTGTTGGGCTGTGTCCTGTTGTTTATAACCATCTGCATCGGCTTGCGCTTGCTGATTGTGCGCATCGACAGGCGCTTGATCACTCCGGGTGAAAAACGTATTCAAGCGCTGATTGAAAGTGAGGCATTCAGTCGGGCTGTGCTGCAAGTCGCGCCGATGGCTCTGTGCGTGATTCGGCGTACAGACGGAACCGTGGTTTTGGAGAACTCCTTGTCACAACAGTGGCTAGGCAGCGGTGCTGAGCGCAGCACGTTATGCCATGGCTGGATTTCACGCGCATTCGATGAGCACGATCCGCGCAACAGCGATGAAATAGAAATGGCAGATGGCCGTCTTCTCTACCTGGCGTTTGCTCCCACGCGCTACAAAAGTCAGGACGTGCTGATTTGCGCCTTCAGTGACATCAGCGCACGCAAACAGATTGAAGTGACGCTGGAGCGTGCGCGGCAACTGGCTGATCGGGCCAATGAAGCCAAAACCTTGTTTCTGGCAACCATGAGCCATGAAATTCGCACCCCGTTGTATGGGGTGCTGGGCACGCTTGAACTGCTGGCGCGTACCGAGCTCAATGATCAGCAGAACAATTACCTCAAAGCCATCGAGCGTTCATCCGGCAATTTATTGCAGCTGATCTGCGACGTACTGGATGTGTCACGGATCGAGGCTGGCCAATTACAGCTTGAACTCAACACCTTTAGCCCATTGGAGCTGATAGAAGAGGTGGTTCAGGGGTACAGCGGCGCGGCTCAGGCCAAGGGCCTGCAGTTGTTTGCACTGATTGACCCGACGGTGCCCGAGTGGCTCAGCGGTGATGTGACGCGTATTCGCCAGATCCTCAACAACTTGCTCAATAACGCCCTGAAATTTACCGATTACGGGAAAATAGTGCTGCGACTGAAAATGGACCGTCGTGATGATGAGCGCGTGATGTTGCATTGGCAGGTGTCCGATACCGGTAAAGGGATTGCTCATGAAGAGCAGGCCCATCTGTTCGAGCCTTTTTATCAAGTGGAATCAGCAAAAAATCTGGTCGCCGGTACAGGGCTGGGTTTGTCTATCTGCAAGCGGCTTATGCACTTGATGAACGGCACCATGCGTCTGGTCAGCGAGCCGGGGCTCGGCAGCAGTTTTACCCTGCACCTGCCGTTGGTACAGGTCTCTGAACCTGCGCGCTTGAGCCCTTTGGGCGAGTTGGCTCCCAGCGTTGTTTATGTGGTTTCCCCCGTGCGTGAACTGGCCGAGTGTTATTGCGCATGGTTGCGGCGCTGGGGTGCCAGGGCTCATTTGGGGGCGCCGAAATCCGGGGAGGCACCGGATGATGCCGTTTTGCTGGAGCTGCACCCCGGTGCTGCCCGGCAATTGCTGGAGCCCGGGTGGATCGGCCCGCTGGTGGTTGCCGCCAGTGACATGTCCGAATCACTCGCCGTCGAAAACCCCTGCTGGCAAGCGGACCTGAGCAGCTTGCAAGACGTCTATCGCGCTTTGAGCAAGGCTCAAGGCAAGGGCTCTTATCTTGAGCCGGGTGCGGCAAAGACAGAGCTCAAACTCGGTCTGCGCATTCTGGTTGCCGAAGACAACGTGATCAATCAACTGATTCTGCGCGATCAACTCGAAGAGCTGGGTTGCACCGTGACATTGGTCAGCGATGGTCTGGAAGCACTCGAATGTTGGCGGGAAGAGGATTTTGATCTGCTGCTGACCGACGTCAACATGCCGAACATGAACGGCTATGAGCTGGCGGCCCGGTTGCGGGCCATGAATATGACGCAGCCGATTATTGGTGCAACAGCCAATGCCATGCGTGAGGAGAGCGAGCGCTGCCTGGACTCCGGAATGAATCACTGCCTGATCAAGCCTTTTACGCTGCATGCCCTATACAACTGTCTTCAGCACTTCTAAAGGAGGGTCCAGTGAAACCCTATCGTGTACTGGTCGTTGAGGATCACCCTTTTCAACATGAGTATTTGCTCAACGTGTTTAATGAAGTGGGTGGCTTTACAGTTGACACTGTTTGGGATGGCGATAGCGCGCTGGAGAGTCTGGCGCGCAATGATTATGACCTGCTGCTCAGTGATTTGCTGATGCCCGTCATGGACGGTGTGCAATTGATCCAGAAAGTTGCCGCCTTGAAAAAAAAGCCGGCGCTGGCCCTGATGAGTGCTTCGTCACGGCGCATGCTGATAAGTGCGGGGCTGGCAGCAAAAAACCTGGGTATTTCGGTGATAGGCTTGATCTCCAAACCGGTCGAGTTCAATGCCGTCCTGCGTTTGAAAGAGCGGATGGCGCTGTTTCGCCTTAACGGTGATACGGACCCCGCACTGGCCATTGAGGTTGACCCGCAAAGTATTGAATTGGCCATGAAAAACGGGCAGATTCAAGCCTGGTTCCAACCCAAGAAATCGCTGCGTAACGGCAATATTCTCAGCGCAGAAGCTTTGGTGCGCTGGGTACACCCCGAGGTTGGCTTGTTACTGCCCAAGGACTTTCTGGCCATCTTGATCAGTCAGGGGCTGGAAGAGCGACTGTTGTGGCTGATGCTGGAGCAAACCCTGCAAGCCCAAAGGCAATGGCGTGAGCAGGGCTGGGATATTCCGGTTTCAATCAACTTGCCCACGCACTTACTGGATAACCACGACCTGGCCGACCGCTTGCGCGATTACGTGGTGGCTGATGGCGGGGAGCCCCGCAACATCGTTTTTGAATTGATGGAGAGTTCAACCACCGAGGAGCTCAGCAACTACTATGCGGGGGCCTGTCGCTTGCGCATGATGGGTTTCGGTCTGGCTCAGGATGACTTCGGCAAGGGGTTCAGCTCTTACTTCAATCTGGTATCTACCCCTTTCAGTGAACTCAAGATCGACCGTTCGCTGGTGCATGGCTGTGTTGAAAATGAAAATCTGGCGTCAGCCCTGCGTAGCCTCGTTGAGTTGAGCCGCAAGCTGGGCCTGACGGTTGTCGCAGAAGGGGTCGAGACTCAGGCCGAACTCGCATTTCTGCGCAGTATTGGTTGTGATCAGGTTCAAGGTTTCCTGATTTGCGGTGCCATATCGCGGACTGACTTTGAAACTCTTTTGCTCGATGATAGCTCTAAGCCATCGCCGGGGTAGCTGAGCACCGCGCCACGGGTTTTGTTCTGAGTTCGACCTTAGAACCCGTGTGCGCCGGACTTGCCCTTTCATCAATGTGGAGCCAGGCAATGCGCGAATTAAAGGTAGTGATTGCCGACGATCATCCGGTGGTATTGCTGGGGCTTCGAGAGATGATTCAGCGAGATGAGTATTTCACCCTGGCAGGCGAAGCGCTGAGTTCGTCGCAGTTGGTCGAGCAGTTGCGGTTGCATCAGCCTGCATTGCTGATTACCGATTTCAATATGCCCGGTGATGAAACCTATGGCGACGGGCTGCAACTGATCGAGTACATCATTGAGCATTTCCCCGGGGTCAAGATCCTGGTGCTGACAGTGATGAGCAACCATCTGATTATCTCACGCTTGCTGGAACTGGGTGTGGCGGGCGTAATTGCTAAAAGCCATATCCGCGAAGAAATAGGCAAGGCCCTGAATGCGCTGGCCAACGACCGGGGCTATACGGCACCGGCTGCTCCAGCCATCTCGGTGGTGAGCAACGCCAAAGTCATTGATGAGCGCTTCTCCACGCTTTCACCTCGTGAAGTCGAAGTGCTGAGGCTGTTTGTGGCCGGCAATAGCGTAGGTGACATTGCCCGTCAATTGAACCGCAGCGTCAAAACCGTGAGCACCCATAAGGTCGCGGCGATGCAGAAGCTGGAAGTGCTTAACGACCATGCCTTGCTGACCTATTGCATCAAAGCGGACCCTTTCGAGTAGCTGTAGTGCTCTTCCAGTGCAGGAGTCATGCATGCCATGCCGCAAATGAAAGTCTTACTGGCTGACGATCATCCGATTGTGTTGATGGGCGTGCGCGAAATCATTGAGCGCGACCCGCGGTTCAGGGTCGTGGGTGAAGCAATGAGTTCGTCCGAGTTGATCGACAAGATTTCGTTACTCAGCCCTGACGTTATTATCACTGACTACAACATGCCGGGTGATGATCAATATGGCGACGGCACCCGCCTGGTGGAATATCTGCGTCGGCATTTTCCCGAGCCGCGGGTGCTGATCCTGACGGTTATAACCAATGCGCAAGTATTGACCTGGTTGTATGAGCTGGGTATTAGCGGCGTCATTTCCAAGAGTGCCGGGCTTGAACAGATCCTGGTCGCGCTGGATGCGTTCTACCGCGAAGGGCACTACCAACAGGACAGACTGGAGGGAGGCTTGAGTGACGATGCTGATGACCTTTCGCAAAGGCTCAGCCAGTTGACGGTCAAGGAGTTTGAGGTTTTGCGCCTGTTCTCTACGGGCGTGAGTGTGAGCGATGTCGCGCAGAGCCTGAACCGCAGCATTAAAACCATTAGCACCCTGAAGATTTCGGCAATGCGCAAGCTCAATGTCGACAATGATCAGGCGCTGCTGATTTTGTGCGTCAAGGCCAACTTGTTTGCCTGACGGGCATGATTCACAGGTAGATGATTTCCATCAGCAACGTTGAGCTATAACTGCCTACAGCTGGCAGTTCATCCCCTGTTTTTACCGGCCTGACTGAAAGATTGAGCTTTAGCTGAGTATCTTCTACGGGGAAAACCAACAGCTCGCCCAATTTTAAGTCCAATACTTTGACGGTACTGCTCATATCACTCAGGCGGGTTTTCAACCCGAGCCTGTCGAGGGTGGTACGCAGGGTGCTGCCGTCAAACGACCCATTCCCCGCGTTAAAACGCAGGTGTACCTGACTGCCCTTGATGCATTGAAAATTCAGCGCTACATCGGTCCAGTCGGTGCTGTCCGATCTCAGTGAATTAAGGTTTACCTTGGGGATATCAATGCTTTGCGAGAGCGGGAAACTGGCCGTGCAGGGCGGTTTTATCAGGGTGCCGCTCACATCGATTTGTGCGCCATCCTGAGCACAGCCAGCGGTGCTGAAGAACAGCGCAGCAGCCGACAGCAATGCAGCCCACAGGCCCACTCTGGCGAATATGTTCACCTCACAAGTACTCGATGCTGATAACGGATGAGGCGCTGAAAGTACCCTCGGTCAATGCCCCTAATGCAATCAACCGTGCCTTGAGGCTCAGATCGACAGTGCCGCTTTGATTGCTCAGGGTGCGCTTTACGCCGGTCACGTTGGCGACCGAATTGTCACTGTTCCACAGCAGCGAATAGGCCAGGTTGGCCTTGCCTGCATAGGCCTGGGTGGTGGAGCCCTGGTAGACGCTTGAGGCCTGGATGCTGACGCTCATCGACGAGTTGGCCGGGCAGGTCATGGTGACCGGGATGTCGATCATGGCCGCACTGGCAACCTGGTCATAGCGCAGGCTGCCGAAGTTGGCTGTGAGCGTGCGGCTGCTGGTCAGGGTGCAGGGCGGGCGCGTCAGCGTGCCACTGACGTTGATGGTAATGGTGTCTGTGACGGCGTTGGCTGATGTGCAGGCCAGGGTTGCGAAAGCTGCTGCGGCCAACGATAGGGTTAATTTCATGGTCGAGTTCCTGTGCCTGATCATAGGTAGGTGATGTTGAGGGTGTATTGACTGGAAAAGTTACCGGTCGGGGAAACACTGGTATTCAGACGGGGCCGAAAGCCGAGGCGAATAGTGTTGGCGCCTGTGGTGAGCGCTAGCGTGCGTGGACTGTTGAAGGTTACGGCGGTGTTGTTGTCAGCCCAGGTGGCGGCCATCGACAGGCCGGCCAGGGTGGTTGCCGATACTCCGGGGCTGCCGCTGACAGCACTTTGCGTAGGCACCAGGGTGGCGGTTGCCTGGGTACCACGGGTGCAGTTCATCGTGACATTGGCAATTTGCTGCGAAGTCGCGAAGTCGTTGCTGTTCAGGGTGCCGAAAGGCAGGTTGAGGGTTTTCGCCGAGCCCATCGAGCAAGCGGGCTGGATAACCCGGAAGCGGAGAATGACTGTTTGCAGGTAGTCACCATAGGCTTCATAACCCCGTATAGAAGTATCGGTCAGCGAAACACTGACCATGTAGTCGCCTGGCGTGACGGGGGCCTTTCCTAAAAGCAGTACATTGTAGGAAAAGGTGTTGCCCACGAACAATTGAACACAGCTTGAGGGCATACAGGTGCTACTTGCCGTGCCGATGGGTTGCTCGGGCACCATCAAGCCCGAGTTGGTATGGAACACCTGAACCTTGTCACCCCTGCCCATGTTGTAGAACTGGGTGTGCTGCAATGACGATCCATACGGATACCAACGTGTTACCCGGCAGTTGGCGGTCATATTCGCCGTGTAGCTTGTGGCGGGTGAAAGATCACCCAGTTCAATCACACCGGTTGTGCCGGTCTGTGTGCAGTTCAGGTTGTTCTGGATCAGCGCAAATGCCTGCTGGCTGGCAAGGCTGAGCAGCAGGCAAAGCAGCAGCAAGCTGCCTTTAAGCCAGCTTGGACGACGGGGTTTGGTGGTTGAGTCATGCATCAGGAATACCTTGGTTTTTTGCCGATATGGCCGAGGTGTCATCGCAACGGATCTGCAGTTGACCGATGCCCGTCTCTGAAAGGTTGTAGGTACTCAGGTCCAGATCCCTGGCGCACCAGGGCTGACCGTTGACGTTGATTAGCAGCCGCGCCTTGTCCGGAACGCCGGTCATAAATACCCGGCCCTTGTCCGCTACCATTGCACTGCTTAGCAATGCACCTTCAGTGCTCAGAAGCTGGGCTTCGGCTGCAAACGGAGCCGGCTTGCCATTGCTTGAGCTGACACTGATCAGCAGACGTCGGCCGTTGTGAGTTTCGAAATTGGCCAGCACAAAGGCGCCGCGATTGGGAGTCACCTCTTGAACCAGATGCGCGATGTCGGTGTTGTCTGAAAGTGAGTCGGTGTTAAGTGACACCTTGTTTTTGCGATATGGCTGGGCCGAAGGAATGATCGTGTAGCCACTGCCGTTGGTTTTGATCCCGCTTTTGGTCAGTACGCCGACATCGGCTGCGCCGGGGGTGGCCACGATGATGTTGGTTTCGCCCAGCGGCTGGGTGAACATCACGGTGTTGCGCATGGCCACAACCGCACCTTCCACGCCGTAGTCGGTCTGGCGTGTGTTTTGATCCTTGTTGTAGGAACCGTGCCAGATGGCATTGGCCGCGTTGTAACGGGCCGCCACCGAACCGCCGAGCACACGCTCGTCATCGCTGATTTGCTGGTTGACCCCCAGGTTGTAGGACAGGGCATCGTCCTGCAGTTGAGAGCCGCTGAATGTGGCCGTGCGGTTGGCATTACCGTCGGAGTCCTGGTTAGTGCTCAGGCCGATACGGCTGCTGCTTCCGGGATTGCCCAGCGGAATGCTGACGCTCAGCGATACGCTGCGAATGTCATCGCCAACCCCACTGTTCTGCGCCAGGCCCAAGTTGTACGAGGCCCTACCGACACTGAAGCTGTAGCCCAGCTGCACCGAGGTATTACTCTTGGCAAGGTTCCAGTAATCGGTCTTGGTCAGGTTGGCGTACATGCCGCCATAGTTGCCGAATTGTTGCGACACGTTAGCGGTAAAGCTGCTTTTCATATGTCCGCTCAGATACGGGGAAAATGCACCGCTGTTATTGAGCGTTTCATCGATATAGGGGGCGAGCGAGTTGTTGGAGCGGGCGTTGATCGCTTCGTTGAAACTGTAGTAACCGCTGGTTGAGTAGCGATAGCCGATCAGGCTGAAGCTGGTATCGGTCAGGTCGATGGATTTGGAGTAGCGAAAGCGATATGACTGCCCCGACAGTGTTTTGGCCTCGGGGCCCATGTCGTCGCTGATGGCGTGGGTCACGTCCAGCGAAATGGCCCCGAACCCTGCGAAGTCATGGGCGAAGCCCAGCAGCGCCGACTTGTACTGTTCACTGACGATGGTGCCGCCGAACAGCGTGGTGCCTTCAGTCAGCCCGCGGCGGTAGGTGCCCTGCACAAAGCCGGGCTTTTGTGAGTCCAGCGCACCGTCAGCCGGGCGATATTGCCCGGCTGTCACGGCGTAGCTCTGTTGGCCTTCACGCAACATATACGGTACGGACGAAAACGACTGGACGTACACTTGGCGCTCGCCATTGGGACCTTCAACCGTTACTTCGATATCGCCGTTACCTGATGTCGAATACAGGTCCTTGAGGGCAAACGGGCCGGAGGGCACCCATTGCTCGCTGATCACATAGCCGCGCTGGCGCAATGTCACCAGTGAGCGGCCATTGGCTACGCCGCGCACCACGGGAGCAAAGTTGCGCGATTCATCGGGCAGCATGTCCAGGTCCGAGGCAATGCCCACGCCGCGATAAGAGATGGTGTCAAACAGATCACTATCGGTAGCACTTTCACCCACCGTGGCGATGGCCATCATGTTGCCCAAGTCACGCTGGACGAAGGTGTCCACCGACTTCCAGTTGCCGTCGAGGTTGGTGCTCTTTTGCCAGGTCGAGAAATTGCGAAAGCGCCAGGCACCGCTGTTGATCCCGCTGTGCACACTGCCGAACTGTGATTGGCGGTTGCCGTACTGGTTCTCGTAGTTGCTACCGGAAAAACTGTAATTGGCAAAAGCTACCTGCTCACCATCGCTCCAGCTTTTGCGTCGGGTTTCGAATGGCACACTGCCGATATAGGCCTGGGGAACTTGCAGGTTCAGTTGCTGCTTGTTGAAGTCGTAGTCATAGGTGACGCCGGTGAGTTCCCGGTTGAAGTACACACAATTGTCGGTGCTGATATCGGCGTTTTTCAGCCGTGCGGGATCAACCCCCAGATCCGTCAGGGCTTGCAGGCTGAAGCACGGGAACAGGCCGTTGGGAGTCGAAACCTGGTTCGCGGTTTCGCGAATGAAATGCAGGTCGCGCTGCTCGACAAACCGGCTATCCACTGACAGATCAATCCGGTAAATACCGGGCAGTTGCCCCTGGCTCATGGCTTTGACTTGTTCGGCTACTTCGGCCGAAGTGTTGCCACCACCAATTTCCAGAAAAGAAGAGTCAAAGCTGTAGTCCGCATGCACTGCGGTGGTAGTTAGACCGACAGCACTCAAGGTTAGCGTGCTCCAGCACTTTACTCGGCGCGCGAAGGCGCACATGCGCAATCGCAACATGAGGGAGTCCTTCCAGTCTGCTATTCAATCGATGTTCAGTGAGGGGTAACGGGCGCTGCCTTCACTGTGCTGCCGTACTCGTTGATGTAGCTGAGCACGAGCGTGTCGCTGTTTTTCAGCGGTATCTGGGTGGTGACGGTGCTGCCGGGCCTGATCACTTCAGGCATGTCTTTGCTGGCGCTGTTGTTGACCAGTAATTCGCTGACCACAACGTTAAACCCCGACGGGTTTTGCACACTCAGTTTTCCGCCTTCGGTGCGCCATTGCAGTTTTTCCACGGCTTCTGGCAGCGTGCCTTTCAAATCGCTCGGGCGGTAAAACAGTTTGATGGTGGTCTTGAGTGCAATCTGCAGAACGTTCTGATTGCGCTGTTCGGCACTCATGGCCGGGATTGCTTTTACATTGAGCAAAAACAGGCTTTCTTTATCGGTCGGCAGGTTTTGCCCGTTGGTGGCAATGATCCGCAAGATGTTCTGGCTCTTGGCGTCCAGGCGAAACAGGGGCGGGGTGATGATAAATTCATCTGCGCTCTCATCCCGGTTGTCGTAGGGGCTGACCCAGGATTGCACCAGATATGGCACGCCGTCTTCGCCGGAGTTTGAGAGTGACAGGTTGGCTTCCTTTTCCTTGCTTTGGTAAACCACCCGTGTGGAGCCCACATTGACGCCTGCTTGAACCTGGGGCAGCCAAAAACCTGCTGCCAGAGCCAAAAAGGCTGCAACTTTTAAACGCATGAGGGTGTCCTCTGGTTAACGCCAGAACCCGCGATTGGCACGGGCTCTTGCGTTGCAAATCATGATTTACTTGTAGGTTACGTCGAAGCTGGCCAACGCATTGACCTTACCGGTGCCGATACCGCGAACACCCGGTGTTTCACCCGCAGCTTCTGTGTCTGCAACCAGACGGACATAGGAAGCTGTGAAGTCGAAGGTATTGGACTGAGGGCGCAGCACGTAATCGGTGCTGGCGGTGTTCAGTGGCAGTTTGTTGCCAGTACGGGCGTCGTTGATCTGGATACCAACGCCAGATACCTGGTTGTCGCCGGTCATGCCCAATACGGTTGCATCGGTCCCGGCCTGTTGGCCGCTGAACTTGATGGAAGCGTTTTTCAGGGTCGAACCGCTGCAGTTCTCCAGGGAGATCGAGAACGGCGTGGAACCTGCAGTGGCGCCTACAGTGTTCTCAAAGTCGGCGATGCGAATCTGGCCCATATCGACAGACTTTTTCACGCTTTCGCTGTTGATGGTGCAGGCGTTATCGTTGATCGTGCCGGTGAATTCAACTTGGCCATCAGCTGCTTGAGCGCTAGCAGCCGCCATCACGATCAGCAGCGAAGAACCACAAAGTGCGGTGTATTTGCCCATTTTTTGAAACATGAGATAAGCCCTCTACAAACAAGTGATGTGTGATATCCATTTTTTATTGCCCCCCCTGTTCACGGCTTGCCGCGGCAGGTGTTACACAGGATGCAATTTGGCAGGCGTGAACCCCATCAGACGATTCCTGTTCCGCTTATCCCTGTATCACGGGCGGCAGTCGCTGCCAGGTAAAACTACGGCCCTGAACAATGAAGCAAGCAAAGTTACGCCTCGGTGCACTGGCACTGAGTTCAATGAGGCTCAACAAACTACTGCTTCTGTTGACCGGGCTTGCCCTGTTGCTGTTGAGCATGAGTTATTGGGCCGTCAACAGGGTCTTGCAGGAGGAAGCCGAGAAGGTCGACTTTCACTTCGCGAGGCTGATGGAAAGCATTCATGAGCATGAAGACTTTCTGCACACGGCTGCCGAGAGCTACGGGCAGTCCAGCAACAGCCTGACCCTGGATAACAAGCCGCGTTCGCACGTTGAACTGATGCGCCAAGGCGATGAACGCTTGTTTCAGAACCGTGATACGGCCAAGTCATTGCCCTTTACGGTCAGCCAGCGTGACCGCTTTACCTTGGAGCAGATGCAGGGCGTCTATTCGTTCGGGGTGCAATTGACTGATCTGTTTACGGCTTACTGGTCCGATTCCTATTATTCAGCGCCGCAGATGTTCGTCTTTTCCCCGCAGGACCAGTTCACCATTGCAGTCCCCGGCATTGATGGCACCCGACAGTACCCGTTGCTGTATAGAAATAATTTCTTCGATGTAACCAAGCGTTTGTACGATGAGTTGGTGCAACGGCGGCATTTGCTCAAAGATGATCAGTTGTTGTGGATAAAAGCGCCTGTGGGGCTTATTCAGAAACGCAAATACATTGTCGGTGCCATCGGTGTGGATCTCTCCCGGAGCTTTATGCCTGCACCCGAAGAGGAGAGCCTGGTGATACTCACCGCGTTACTGGATGTCAGTGATGTCAGTGATCTTGAACGTTTGTTGATGCGTCCCTCCAATAGTCGCCTGACCTTGATCTCTCCGGCTGGCGACGTGCTGCTCGGTGACGTTCAGGATGTTGAGGAGCTGCCGCTGGGGTTGAGCTTTGCCCGCGATGGTCTGCGCTTTAAATTGAGCTCGGGGGGGGATGAACCTTGGGTAGGCCTTTACGCAATTACCTATCAGAACTTTTTCGGCTATGCGATCTGGTCGATCATGGGCGCGGCTGGTCTGTTCCTGCTGTTTGTATTTCTTGGCTGGCGCGTCAACCGTTGGTACCGGGTACGAATTATCGAACCCGCCCATCGGGCCAACCAGTCCCTGGCGGAAAGCGAAGAGTTCAATCGGGTCATGCTCGATAACGCGCCCGTTGGCCTGTGTGTGGTTGAGCGTGGCACGGGAGTGGTGTTACTGGAGAATAAACGGGCCCAGCAATGGCAGGGCACCCCTGAACTGATTGCCCTGTTGAAGCGTGATTACGGTGAGCACGAACTGGGCGAGGTCCAGTTGGAAGTTGCAGGGCGCCATCTTAATGCCTGTTTTGCATTCACCCGTTACAAGGGCAAGAACGTTGTGCTCTGCGGTTTCAACGACATAACCCGGCATGTGGATGATGCCAATCTGATGGAGCAGGCCAGGCGCTCGGCTGATGAGGCCAGCAAGGCCAAGACCCTGTTTCTGGCCACCATGAGCCATGAGATTCGCACGCCCTTGTACGGCGTGCTGGGCAATCTTGAACTGCTGGAACTTACCCCTCTGAGCGAGCGCCAGCACGAATACCTGCAGACTATTCAGCGTTCATCCACCGTCTTGTTCCAGTTGATCAGCGATGTGCTGGACGTGTCCAAGATCGAGTCCGGGCAAATGGCGGTCGAAGCCAGAACATTCTGCCCGCTGGATCTGTTTGAAGATTGCGTGCGCAGTTATTCGGCAGCGGCGAGCAATAAAGGCTTGAAAATATTTGCCTGCGCGGACGCGGGCTTGCCGCCGCTCTTGCGCGGGGATGCGGTGCGGATCCGGCAAATCATCAATAACCTGCTCAGCAACGCCATCAAGTTCACCGATACCGGTTGGGTTGTGTTCAGGCTGAAGGTGATTGGTATCGAGCATGGTGAGGTGTCATTGCAATGGCAGGTTTCCGATACCGGCGTTGGCATCAGCGAAGAGCAACTCAAGCGCCTGTTCAAGCCCTTTTCTCAGGTGGGTGGCAGTGAGCGTGCGGGTGGCGCAGGGCTGGGCCTGTCCATTTGCGCCAGCCTGAGTGAAATGATGGGCGCGAATTTGCGGGTGGTCAGTGAGCCGGGATTGGGCAGCAGCTTTTCGCTGCATATCAGCTTGCCGGTGATCGCCGGTTCGCTGGGCAATAGTGCCGATATTGATCTTGCCGGGGTGAATATCCTGGTGCGCGCGCCCCGCAATGAAATCGGTCAGATACTTATAGAGTGGCTTAGCCGTTGGGGCGCCCGTGCGCAGGAGTTCCCGGTGTCGGGCACTCACGACAGCCATGTCATTTTGCTGGATATCGACCCTGACCAGCAGCTCATGCCTGCCTGGCCAGGTGAGCGGGTGCTGGCGACCGAGTCGGGGCGCAGCCAGCCACAAAGGACGGCCCGCGGCTGGGAGGTCAATGCCTATGACATTCGTGCCATTGGTCGAACCCTGATGCAGGTCGCCCATGGGACCGTCCCCCAGATGGCCGCCAGCGTGGCGCCGTACGCCGCAAACCTGGAGTTGAACGTTCTGGTCGCAGAGGACAACCCCGTCAACCAGGAGATTCTCAGGGAGCAACTGGAAGCCCTGGGTGTTCGCGTGACCTTGGCAGACGATGGTGAGCAAGCGCTGTTGCGCTGGAGTGAGGCGTCGTTTGATTTGGTGATCACCGACGTCAATATGCCCAAGCTCGATGGCTATCAACTGACACGCCGCTTGCGTCAGCTTGATCCGCTGGTGCCGATTATTGGTGTGACCGCCAATGCCTTGCGTGAAGAAGGTGAGGACTGTCTGGCAGCGGGGATGAATGTCTGGCTGGTCAAACCCCTGAGCCTGACAACATTGCGACAGACCTTGTCAACCTATTGCGCGCAGCCTGTCGAATTGCCTTTGCCTGTGCTGGATACACCCGCCGTGGCTCAGCAAACGGATGACCTTGAGGACTGGAATACACTTTCGCCCGGCATGCACCGACTGTTTGCCACCACCCTCCAGGAGGATCTGGCGCAGGCGCAGCTGGCTTTGCAAGCAGCCGATACATCGACACTGATCCGTTACGTACACCGCATGCACGGCTCATTTGCCACGGTGGGCGCGGTCACCTTGGCTGAGGCCTGCAATCAGTGCGAAATGGCCTTGCTGCGTGAGCCCTTGAGCCCGGCCTCGGTCGAAGCCAACGTGGCGTTGCTCAAGCGCTTGCACAGTGTTGTCGCGAGGCTGGTTGATGGGGAGTTGTATCCCACGGGGCAGTAATGTTCAGGTTGTTTCAACCTGCTTGCCGATCTGGCGGTGATCACTGTGGCTGATTGTTGTACCTTGGATTCGTCCCTCCCAACAATAATATGGACGTTTCCATGGCCTCTAATCCAGCGTTTCAAGCTTCACCCATGCCCACCTTGCTCGATGCCCTGCGCGAGCTGCTCGGTGAGCGCCTGAGCACTAACCGTGCTGAGCGCGAGCAGCACGGTCGGGGCGAGTCCTACCACCCGTCCTTGCCGCCGGACGCGGTGTGTTACGCCGAGTCCACTGTCGAGGTCGCGGCCATCGTCAAACTCTGCGCCGCGCTGCGGGTGCCGATCATTGCCTTCGGCGGTGGCACCTCCCTGGAAGGGCATGTTGGCGCCACGCTGGGCGGGGTCTGTATCGACCTGAGCCGCATGCAGCGAATCATCGCTGTGCGCCCGGATGATCTGGATGTAACGGTAGAGGCTGGCGTTACCCGTATGCAGTTGAATGCCGAGCTGCGCACCACCGGGTTGTTCTTTCCGGTCGACCCGGGAGGTGAGAGTACCCTGGGCGGCATGGCGGCTACCCGCGCTTCAGGGACCAATGCGGTACGTTACGGGACCATGCGCGAAAACGTGTTGAATCTCACCGTGGTGCTGGCTGACGGTCAGGTGATCAAGACCGGCGGTCGCGCGCGCAAATCATCCGCAGGCTACGACCTTACGCGCTTGTTCGTCGGCTCGGAGGGCACACTGGGGATCATTACTGAAGTCACGCTGCGCCTTTACGGCATCCCAGAGACCACTTGCGCGGCGGTATGCACTTTTCCGACGATTGCGGCGGCCGTCAGTTCGGTGGTGTCGATCATTCAATACGGCATTCCGGTGTCACGGGTCGAGTTGCTCGATGCGCGCACGGTGCAGGCGGTCAACCGTTTCTCACAGATGGGCCTGGCTGAAACACCGACGCTGTTTTTCGAATTCGCCGGCTCCCCGGCCAGCGTGGCGGAGCAGGTTGAACTGACCCGGGACATTGTCGAAAGCAATGGGGCATTGGGTTTTCAGGCGGCGGCCGATGCGGATGCGCGCAATGCCTTGTGGCGTGCCAGACACAGTGTTCACTATGCAATGCAGTCCATGCGCCCGAACGGACGGATCTGGAGTACCGACGTCTGCGTACCCATTTCCGCGCTGACCCAATGCATTGCCGAAACCGCTGAAGATGTGGCCAAGGTTTCATTTTTCGTTGGTATGGTCGGGCATGTGGGGGATGGCAATTTCCATTTGGGGCTGGTGGTCGACCCGGATAACGCAGCAGAAATGGCCGAGGCCGAAGCCCTCAATGAGCGGGTGGTAGAGCGTGCCATTGCCCTGGAGGGCACTTGCACCGGCGAGCATGGGATTGGTTCGGGAAAGATAAAGTTTATGCATCTGGAGCACGGTGCCGCGCTGGGTGTCATGCATCTGGTCAAACAGGCGCTTGACCCCTTTGGGTTGATGAACCCGGGCAAAATCCTGCCGCAGGCCTGATGTTTGCCTAACCTGGGGTTGTAAGCACAGGTATTCATTGGTCTTTTTTAATTTCGTGCTTGACGCCCCGGCGGTAAAACACGTTTAATTGCCGCCTTGCCCAGATAGCTCAGTCGGTAGAGCAGGGGATTGAAAATCCCCGTGTCGGCGGTTCGATTCCGTCTCTGGGCACCACAACAGCAAAACCCCTGATGCCTCATGGCGTCGGGGGTTTTTTGTTTTCGGGTGGAAAAACGCGGTTCTGCCTATCCCTTTGTCGCTTCGTCACTCAATACGCTTTTCAGGGTGTTTACTTCCAATAAGGCTTTGTCTTTTGAAGAGGTGGGCGCGATGAGCAGTAAACAGGCAGTACCCGCAACGAAAGGCGTTACGGTCGAGTTGCTGGCAACCATCGACCTGGGTCCCGAGATCGAGGGAATGGCCGGGCGCCAGCTTCGCATGCGCAGGGTGACCATTGAGCCGGGGGGTGTTTTCGGGCCGGTTCATAACCATATAGACAGGCCCGGTACCGTCTACATTTTGCACGGAGTCATCACTGACCATCGAAATGGTATTGCCACGGAGTATGGTCCGGGAGCGGGCTGGCCTGAAGACAGGCACACCACGCACTGGCTGGAAAACAGGGGCTTGATTGAGGCGGTGGAGATATCGGTGGACATTGTCAGGTTGGAGTAACCGCGCAACGCTCCCACAGAATAATCATCGCTCTGCGAGAAGTGATCAACTCAAACCGCGTTGAGTCGATCAACCATATCCGGGAAGCGTTCAACCAATTTGATCAGTAGCGCCGCCTGGGCGTTTGGCTTCGATTTTGATTGCTCCCAGTTTTTCAGGGTGTCCGGGCTGGTTCTGATCTGCCGGGCAAAAACTGGCTGGGACATATGCAGTTTTTTGCGGATGGAAACGATTTCGGCAGCAGTTACTTCAGGAGCTGGTAACGCCTCCATTTCGTACTGGCGAAGGGTGATCTTTCCTTCACGCTGCTCGCCCATCTCGTTTACGCCTTGCATTAGTTCGGCAAACAGATCGCGCTTTTTCATTTCCCACCTCGTTGTTTCAATTCTGCGCCGATGGCTGTTTTTAGCGCTTTCTCCTGATCGGCGGTCAGGTTCTCCAGCTCATCTTTGTCGTAGATTGCAAACATCCAAAACTGACCATCATCCAACAGCCAGTAATAGATCACTCTCAACCCACCTCTCTTGCCTTTCCCTCTGCGGGTATCTTGCCAGCGTAGCTTTCTGAATCCTCCTGTGCGCGGCATCACATCGCCCGCAAGCGGGTTCGCCTGCATTTCTACCTGAAGCTGCCGATATTCATCGTCGTTAAGGTAGTCGCCTACCGTGGCGGTGAAGCTTGTAGTTTCAAAGAAAACTGTTCTTATTGGCTTAAAATGTACGCAACTTGCCTATAGGTTGGCAAATTATGGCAGGTTGTACTGATTCAGTTGGGGAGTCGGGGAGACCGATGTGTCACAAGGTATTGATCCAACAAAGGTGCGCGCCTAGAGATCAGCAACATGTCTGCAGGACTATCTGAGGTATTGGTTTTCCCTTTGTAGCTTTTTTGGCCAGGGATACACAGGAGGGGATACACGCAGGGAAGGTATAGGGGGAGACAAGGAGAAACCCCCAGACACAAGAAAGCCCGCACTAGGCGGGCTTCTTGTACTGTCTGCAGACTCATGGAGACTTCTGTAAACAAGCGTTTGGTGGCTACACAGGGACTTGAACCCCGGACCCCAGCATT
>Ga0302347_1001149_pt1 | contig 33656 bp, 26 predicted proteins | sample PhyWR1_FD_202178 | JGI IMG/M metagenome (GOLD analysis project Ga0302347, IMG submission 202178) | Leaf surface microbial communities from wheat plants in UC Gill Tract Community Farm, Albany, California, United States - DLSL W.R1 (v2)... | ecosystem: Host-associated > Plants > Phyllosphere >... | reverse complement strand
TATTGATTTTCTATCAACTGTAGGTTTCTTAAAATCTAAAAGTGAAGCGCAAAGAGAAATTAAGGGAAATTCGATATCAATTAACAAGGTAAAAGTTGGTGCGGATTATTCGGTTTCAGAAAGCGATCTGATTGATGGGAAATTTCTATTGATTCAAAAAGGGAAGAAAAATTATTTCATCGTAAAAGGGATTTAGTTTTCATCAATTAAAAAAAATTAAATAAATATATCTCATTTTATATAAATGGCAATTATCATATTCATCATTGTACTTTGGTACTCAGGCTTATTTTTTCAGACATTTTTCCTGCATCGTTATGCGGCTCATCAAACATTCAAAATGTCAAAATTTGGTGAAAAATTATGTTATGTTTTAACTTGGATCACGCAAGGCTCCAATTATCTTTCCGCGTATGGTTACGGTGTAATGCACAGATTGCATCACGCTTATGCGGATACAGAAAAAGACCCGCATTCTCCGAAATACGACGATAACCTATTCGTAATGATGTGGAGAACGAAAAAAATCTACAAACAGATCAACGATCAAAAAATGAAGATCGAAGAAAAATTTACAAAAAATGTCCCACAATGGAAAGGATTTGACAAGTTTGCAAGCTCTTGGGCATCCAGAATTGGCTGGGCAGTTTTGTATACTTTGTTTTTTTACTTTTTTGCAACTGCTTGGTGGCAATGGCTTTTGTTGCCAGTCGCTTACATGATGGCGCCAATCCACGGAGTGATCATCAATTGGTTTGGACATATCTACGGTTATGTGAACTTCAAAGTGTCTGACACTTCTAAAAACCTTCTGAGATTTGATTGGCTGATGATGGGAGAAGCTTATCACAACAATCATCACAAACACGGTGGAAGGGCTAATTTCGGAGGTGTAAGGTGGCACGAGATCGATGTCACTTACTGCATTATGATTCTTTTGGACAAAATGAAATTAATCAAACTGAATCCTGTCGCAGTCGTAAAAAGAGAAATTTAATTTCAAATAAATATTTAGGTTAGGCATTTTGTCTAGCCTATTTTTTTGATGTATAAAACCGAACAAGTATCTTTGCCCAATGGATTTACAATACCTCGTAAGAGAACCTCAAAATATCACACCAGAAACGCCCGTTTTGTTTTTGCTTCATGGTTATGGAAGTAATGAAGAAGACCTTTTCAGTTTTGTTCCAACCTTACCGGAGGATTGGTTGGTTATCAGTTTCCGGGCGCCAAAAGATTCCAGTTACGGTGGTTTTGCCTGGTTCGATATCGATTTCAATAATGCAGAAAATTTCGTAGAAGAAAATGAAGCTAATGAAGCGGTGAAACTGGTTTTGGAAAACATTATGAGCGTGATCAACAGATACGGTTTGACTGATAACAAAACGCATCTTTGCGGTTTTAGCCAAGGCGGAATGATTGCTTATTCTTTGGCTTTACAATATCCCGATTTGGTTTCGAAAGTAGCTTGTTTGAGTTCTTATCCTGAAGAGAAACTTCTGAAAAACATTGTGAAAGACAAAAAGAAATTGGAAAATCTACGCTTCTTCATTTCGCATGGGACAGACGATGCTGTGATCCCGATGGAATGGGGGCGAAAAGCGGCAGACCTTCTATATGACCTGAGTGCTTATTTTTCGTTTAGAGAATATATGTCCGGGCACGGCGTGAATCAAAAAAACTATCTTGATTTGATGGATTTCTTCAAGAAATAATCAGAATTTGATGAAACAAAAATCCCGATAATTATTTCAATTATCGGGATTTTTAATTGTAAAGTTGAATTATTCTAAATTCTAATTTCTATTCTAAGAATTCATCAAATCTTCAATCTCTTCAACTGTGATTGGAATATTCGCCATCAGATTAAACGGTTTTCCAGAAGATTGAATCACATAATCATCCTCGATTCTCACTCCAAATCCTTCTGCCGGAATATAGAAACCAGGCTCGTTGGTGAACACCATATTTTCTACAAAATCATCCGTCAGAATTCCGTAATCGTGCGTATCCAATCCCATATGATGAGAAGTTCCGTGCATCATAAACTTCTTGTAAGCTGGCCATTTTGGATCTTCGTTTTGAACATCAGCTTTATCAATTAATCCCAACTGAAGCAATTCTGAAGTGTAAACTTCGCCCATTTCCTTATGGAACCTGTACCAGTTATTGCCTGCAACCAATCGGTCTTCAGCCTCAATTTTACATCTCAAAACAGAATTGTAAATTTCCTTTTGTCTTTCTGAATATTTTCCACTGACAGGAATTGTTCTCGTCAAATCACTGGAGTAATTGGCATATTCTGCACCAACATCCAAAAGAATCAAATCGCCTTCTTGGCATGGCATATTATTAGCAATATAATGAAGAACATTGGCATTGTTCCCACTTGCGATAATTGGCGTATAGGCAAACCCTCTACTTCTGTTTCGTACAAATTCGTGGATCAATTCCGCTTCGATCTCATATTCCCAAACATTGGGTTTGATGAAGTTTAATAATCTTCTGATTCCTTTTTCAGTAATATTACAAGCATTTTGGATCAGGGCTAATTCTTCTGGTTCTTTGATGCTTCTCAAACGCTGAAGAATCGGATTGCTTCTTTTATAATTATGCATCGGAAAATCCGATTGTACTTTTTTGATGAAACGGTCTTCTCTCAACTCAGTTTCAACAGAATTTCTGTAATGTTCATTCTTATTCAGATAAACATTTTCAGCTTCATACATTAGATTTTTGAAAACTTTATCAAAATCACTTAGCCAATAAACCGTTTTGATTCCGGAAGTTTCAAAAGCTTGATTTTTATCTAATTTTTCGCCTTCCCAAACTGCAATATGGTCGTTGGTTTCTCTTAAAAATAATATTTCACGATTTTCTTCCAAATAGGCATCAGGAAAAATCACCAAAATACTCTCTTCCTGGTCTACTCCACTGAGATAAAAAATATCACGATGCTGCTGAAAAGGCATTGTAGAATCTGCACTGATCGGATAAATATCATTGGAATTGAAAACGGCTAAAGATTTGGGTAACAATTGTTCTGCAAATTTCTTTCTGTTTTTCACAAAAAGAGAACTTGGAATTTGTTCGTATTTTGTTGTCATTATAAAATGGATTTTATTACAATCTCTTCTCAAATAAGAAATCAATTAAAGTGACCCAAATTTACAAAACATAGCTGTGCAAAGGAGAAACTAAACCTTAAATTTTTCATAAAATCAAAAATTAACATAAGATAAGCGTTAATTATCTTATATTTGAGACGCAAATGATTTCTAAATGAAGACCCGACATTATTTCTTATTAATTCTTTCTCTTGTAATCCTTAGTATATTAAGTTATAAAATCAGCACCAATAAAGATAAAAAAAGAGACATCCAGCTTCCTTCGATTTCGGTTAATTATAATCTTCATCCAGATATTACCTACAAAAAAACATCAGAAAACAAAGACCTGAAACTGGATATCTATCAGCCTAAGAATATCAACCAAAGATCACCTGTCGTGATCTATTTGCATGGTGGTGCTTGGGTAAGAAGTGATAAAAATGTGATCACTCAAAATTTCAGACAATATGTTCTTTCAGATTTGGTAGAGAATAACTACACAGTTATCAGTATCAATTTTACGGCTTTGGATAAAAAAACACATTTGGAAAAACCATTACAAGATTGTCAAGATGTTCTGGATTGGATCAAAGAAAACGCAGAAATCTATCAATTAGACATCAACAATGTTGGAGTCTGGGGAGCATCTTATGGGGCTCATTTAGGTTTGCTTACGGCCTACAGACAAAAGGAAAACGCTTCTGTGAAACTAAACTATGTTGTCGATTTTTATGGACCGACCGATTTGAATGAATTATTCAGAACTGATGCAAATCCCGCAGCTTTGGAAATTTTCAAATTATATTCCCGTGCTAAGCACAGATTGCGATATGAAAAAATAGAGGAACTGACTGGCTACAACATTCATAAAAACAAGGAAAAGGTAATCCAAGAGTGTAGCATATACTCTCCGCTTAATTATGTTAAAAAACAAACAATCCCGACATTGGTTTTTCACGGAACCGATGATGATGATGTAGACATTTCTCAATCTCAATTGCTGGTAGATTCATTAGAAAAAAACAAAATCTATCATCAGTATTTTGTTTTGGAAAATGCAAAACACACTTTCAGCAATATCAATCTGCGTGAAGCTAAAGATGTCGCCAAGAAAACCTTAGATTTCATAAAATCACAGACCAAATATGTACAATAATTGGTTCAGTTTTTTTTTCTTTAGGAAATCAATATTTTTATTTTCAGTTTTGATGACTGTGATTCTAGATGCTCAGATTACTTTCAAAATCATAGACCTTCCCGAAGACACAACTCAAAACCCGAAGTTGTTTCTGGCTTCTGACCTCAATAATTGGAATCCGAATGAGAGTCAATTTGAATTCAAAAAAGATTCCGAAGGTTCATTTAGATTAACAATCCCCACTCCATCTCAAAAAATAGAATATAAAATCACTCAAGGAAATTGGGAAACCGCAGAAGATTCTCCAAACAGAATTTTGGATCTTTCTGATTCTTCAAAAATCATTGAATTAAAAATCCAAAATTGGGCACAACCAAAGGAAAAGAAACATACCGCAGCTACTAATGTCAAAATTTTAAGTGAGAATTTTAAAATCCCACAGCTTGATACGGCCAGAAAAATTTGGATCTATCTTCCTCCCGATTATCAAAAGTCTAACAAAAGATATCCTGTGATCTATATGCACGATGGACAGAATCTTTTTGATGACTTCACAAGTTTTTCCGGAGAATGGAATGTTGATGAAACCCTGAACGAAATTTTTTCGGAAACCGGACAATCTGCAATCGTCATCGGAATAGACAATGGTGGAGAAACACGATTGGCAGAATATTCTCCGTGGAATAATGAAAAATACAAGACCAAAGGTGAAGGAGATCTGTATCTGGAATTTCTTACTAAAACTTTAAAGCCATATATCGATAAAAATTATAGAACAGAAAAACAAGCTTCTAAAAGTATTATCCTGGGAAGTTCTATGGGCGGCTTGATTTCGCTTTATGCTTCTGTGAAATATCCGGCTGTTTTTGGAAAAGCCGGGATTTTCAGTCCTGCATTTTGGTTTGTTTCAAAGGATTTGAAAGCTTATCTGAATAAGAATCAAAATAATCTCAAAAATTCTAAGTTCTATTTCGTAGCCGGGAAAAATGAAGATGAAACGATGGTTCCGGAAATCAAAACTATCCATGGATTATTGTTGAAGAACTCGGTTCCTGAAAAAAATACCGTTGTGAAAATAGATGCAGACGGAACGCATTCTGAAAATTATTGGAAACGGGAATTGAAACATGCCTTGATTTGGCTTTTGAATTAGAAAATACAAAACAAAAACACTAAATTTGCAAACTTATGGAAAGCAACAGACAAAGAAAAGTAGCGCAAATTATTCAGGAAGATATGGCAGAAATCTTCCGCAAACAAGCATCGGAAAGCAAACAGAGCTTTATTGTTTCAGTTTCCGACGTGAAGGTAACTGCAGATCTCAGCATCGCAAAAATATATTTGAGCATCTTTCCGGCAGAATTGAGAAAGCCGATAATGAAAGAAATCAATACCAATAATGCTTTTTATCGCAATTATATCGGACAAAAAATGTCTAAGCAAGTTCGTATCATACCACAGTTGGTATTTTTCATCGATACAAGTCTGGACGATGTAGAGAGAATCGAAAGAGAGCTGAAAGGCGAAGGCGACAATCCAATTCTATAATTTTCCGCACATTTGAAAAATGCTTTTTACATAGCATCTCGATATCTTATTTCCAAAAAAGGAAGTACAGCGGTCACCTTCATTACCTGGCTGGCGGCTCTTGCAATGGTAGCAGCTGTAGCGGCAATGTTCATCATCATTTCGGTTTTCTCAGGATTGGAGGAAATGAACAAGCAAATGATTGCCAATCTGCATGCCGACCTTACCATCAAAAGCAAAATTGGAAAAATTTTGCCGGACATAGATAAAATTCAAAATGCTCTGAAGAAGAATCCTGAGATTGCTCATTTTTCTAAATTAATAGAGGAAAAAGTCTATCTCAGCTATAAAAACAATGGCGAAATTGCCTATCTGCGAGGTGTAGATTCTGCTTACATACGCGTGAATCCAATCAATGAGAACATTTTTTACGGGAAATATCCTGACTTCAAATACAGCAATGAGGTTATTATGGAAAATAGTCTGGACAACAGGCTTTCTCTCCCCGTGAATTCTAGTCAGGATTTTGCAACGATTCTAATGCCAAAACCAGGAAAAGGCATTATCCAGCAGGAAAATGATATATTCAATAAAAAAGATATTTTCGTTAGCGGAATTTTCCCTGGCAACGACCAACTTGATAATTACATTATTGCTCCGATAGAATTGGCTCAGCAACTTCTTGGACTGCCAAAATCAGCTTGTTACCAAATCGTTATTAAACTGAAAAATCCTGCTAATGCAGAAATAATTAAGTCCAAATTATCTAAAGAATTTGGAGACAATATCATCATCAATACAAAATCTGAGGAAAATGCAGCATTTTGGAAGATGATCAATACTGAGAAACTCATGATCTATCTGATTTTTGGTCTTGTGATTTTCATCACGACTTTCAATTTAGCTGGAGCCATTACTATTCTGCAATTAGATAAAAAAGACCAGGCAAAATCCTTGGTTGCGCTGGGCTTTAACAAGAAAAATCTCCGAATGATCTATTTCTTCACCGGATTTCTGATTGTCCTTTTTGGAGTGGTTGCAGGACTTATAATCGGATCTTCTCTTTGCATTATGCAGATCTACACAGGGTTTTTCCGGGCAAGCGAGACGTTACCCTTCCCTATAAAAATAGAAATAATGAATTACGTGATTGTTTCAGCAGTCGCATTATTTTTCGGATTATCGATTTCCTGGATTTTTTCGAAGGTCAATAAGAAATATCTTAAAGATAATTAATAAAACTTTTTTCAAGAATCTTACATATAGGAGAACCAATTAGTGTTGGTTCTCTTTTTTATTCAATGAATTTATTTTTTCAATATAACTATTTGGACTAAAATAAATTTAAATCAGAATTAATTTAACATAGATTTATATCAACTTAAATTTTACTTAAAAATCACTGATTGTTAATAACTTATATTAAATATAAATTAATTTTGCGGTCTTAATTTCTTTGAAATGAAAAATAAAATCATTCTATTATTTTTTGCAATTTCAAATATTGCAAACGCTCAAGCTCCAGCCAATTATTACAGCACAGCAAACGGACTTACAGGCTATGCATTGAAAACCAAACTTGCGGAAATCATAACTGCGGGGGCAAAAGACATGGGTTACGGAAGTGGCACAGGCGGATTATGGCTTGGCTACAAGACCACTGATACCGACAAATATTATGAAAACGACGGAACCATCATCGATATGTATTCTGAAAATCCGACAGCCAATACTCCTGGCGTAAGCAATGACCCGTATGAATTCAAATGGGGACAAGTGTCTGCCGGGGGAAATCAATGTGGCAACTATTCTGGTGAAGGCAGCTGCTACAACAGAGAACACTCTTTGCCAAAAACATATTTTGGAGGGATAGACGCTGTTCCTATGTCACACGATATCCACTTCATTGTTCCGACAGATGGCTACACCAACTCAAAAAGAGGAGACTATCCTTATGGAGAAGTTTCTACAGCAACTTGGACATCCAAAAACGGAACTAAAGTAGGACCAAGTAAAGTCCCGGGTTACAGCGGTTCTGTTTTCGAACCTATCAATGAGTTCAAAGGAGATTTTGCAAGAATGGCTTTATATTTTGTTACGAGATACGAAAATCAGTTGACATCTTTTAGCCAATATCAGACAGCATCTAGTCCATTAGATGGTTCTAAAAACAGAGGCTTACAATTATGGTACCTTAATCTTATGTTGAAATGGAGCGAGCAAGACCCCGTTTCTCAAAAAGAAATCGATAGAAATAATGCTTCCTACACTTTCCAGGGAAACAGAAATCCTTTCATCGATCATCCGGAATGGATAGAAACAATTTGGGGGAAATCTCCATTAGCAGTGGACGACGCTTCTTTTTCCAAGAATCTGACCATTGCCCCCAACCCTGTAAAAGGAAACACTATCAATATAACTGGTGACAAAGATTTAAAACAATTCACAAAAGCATTCATCTATAATATGGTTGGGCAAAATGTTCAAACAATCGAAAATCCTTTTAAAAATGGAAATACGATCACACTTGACAATCTTCCAAAAGGAGTTTATATCTTGAAAACTGGAGAATTAAACACCAAATTTATTTTAGAATAATTTTCATTACATATAATTTTAAAAAGACAGAAGTTTTATTCTGTCTTTTCTATTTTAGCAATTAAAATATTCATTTTTTTAAATTATTAATAGATAAACATGAGAAAATTAATACAGACAATACTATCTTGTTGAAAAAAATCCCATTTTTTTACAAAAATTATTTTATACCTTTAGCGCCCTTAATTTTTTGAAATGAAAAAATGTATTTTTATTCTTTGTGTTGGGATGTTTGGCATGATGAGTGCCCAAGAGCCAACCGGATATTACAGTACTGCAACCGGATTGACCGGGTATGCACTGAAGACAAAACTTGGAGAGATCATCACGAGTGGATATGTCACAAAAAGCTATGATGCTCTTTACACAGGATATCCAACAACTGACACCGACAACTTTTATGAAAAAGACGGATCAGTTTTGGACATCTACTCAGAAAACCCAACAGGAACAGACCCTTACAATTACCAACATGGTGTAAAAAAATGTGGGAACTATTCTGTAGAAGGGGATTGCTACAATAGAGAACACTCTATTCCACAAAGTCTTTTTAATGAAGCAAGTCCAATGGTTTCTGACATCCAGCACATCCTTCCTACAGACGGGAAGGTGAATGGAATGAGAAGTAATTATCCTTATGGTAATGTGAATAGCCCAACTTGGACATCTAAAAACGGATCAAAAGTTGGCCCTAATGCATCTTCCGGCTATTCTGGAACTGTTTTCGAACCAATCAATGAGTTCAAAGGCGATGTTGCTAGAGTTCTTTTATATTTCGTAACGAGATATCAGACAAGACTTTCTAGCTTTTCCAGTGGAAACATCCTTAATACAAGCAACGTGAATCAAGGACTTACAACTTGGGAGTTAAATCTTATGTTGCAGTGGCATCAGCAAGATCCTGTTTCTGAAAGAGAGATTGCGAGAAATAACGCTGCTTACACTTACCAAAAAAACAGAAACCCTTTCATTGATCATCCAGAATGGGTAACTACAATTTGGGGAGCAGCTCCGATGGCTGTGGACGATGCTTCTTTTTCTAAAAACCTGAACATTGCTCCCAATCCTGTAAAAGGAAATACGATCAACGTAACGGGTGATAAGGATTTGAAACAATTCAAAAAAGCATTTATCTATAATATGGTTGGACAAAATGTTCAAACTATCGAGAATCCTTTCCAAAATGGAAATACGATCACGCTTAAGAATTTGCCAAAAGGAATTTATATCCTGAAAACTGGAGAATTAAACACGAAATTCATTGTAGATTAATTAACAATAATTTCATAATTACTGAGACAGAAAATATTTTCTGTCTTTTTTTGTTTTTATTATAATTATATTCTTTGATTTTAGAATAACATAAGGAAATACTTTTATTTAACTAAAAATCGCAACTATAATGTTAATAATTAAAAACATTGATTTTTAGATTAATTTAATATATTTGTCGCCCTAACTTTTTGAAATGAAAAAATCTATTCTTTTATTATGTGTTGGTTTCTACGGTATAATGAATGCCCAAATCCCGACAGGTTATTATGACGGAACAACTGGCCTTACAGGAGCCGCTCTTAAAACCAAACTAAGCCAGATCATAACCAGCGGTCATCAGGACAAAGGATATGGCTGGACAGTATTTGCGTCTTCTGACAGAGACAAATATTATGAAAAAGACAACAGTGTTTTAGACATCTATTCGGAAAATCCAACTGGTCCAGACCCATACAATTATTCAATTGGAACCAACCAATGTGGGAATTACAGCGGAGAAGCTTCTTGCTACAACAGAGAGCACACAATTCCGAAATCCACTTTCGATGATAAAACACCAATGCACAATGACTATCATCATCTCCTACCTACTGATGGATATGTAAACGGAAGAAGAAGCAACTGGCCTTACGGTGAAGTAGGAACAGCAACCTGGACATCTAAAAACGGTTCCAAATTGGGATCAAGTTCTTTATCAGGCTACAACGGAACTGTCTTTGAACCGATCAATGAGTTCAAAGGTGATGTTGCAAGAATCTATCTATATTTTGCGACAAGATACCAATCGCTCATAACCACTTTTGTATATGACATGTATGATGGTTCTACTTACAAAGTTTTTGCAGAACCCTTCTTGAGTATGCTTCTAAAATGGCATCAGCAAGATCCGGTTTCTCAGAAAGAAATAGACAGAAACAATGCTGTTTACGCTTACCAAGGAAACAGAAATCCATATATCGACCATCCTGAATATATTGCCTCGATCTGGGGAACAGTGATGGCGGTGGATGATGCATCTTTTTCTAAAAATCTGACTATCGCCCCAAATCCTGTGAAAGGAAATACAATCCAGGTTTCTGGTGACAAAGATTTGAAACAATTCAAAAAAGCGTTTATCTATAACACTGTTGGACAAAATGTTCAAACGATCGAAAATCCTTTCCAAAATGGAAGTACGATCACTTTGAAAAACCTTCCAAAAGGTGTTTATATCTTGAAAACAGGAGAATTGAATACGAAATTTATCATTGATTAATATCTTAAACACATATTAAAACCTCAAAATCAGTTGCTTTTGCAGCTGATTTTTTTTATCTTGAAACTTCAAAATAATTTAAAAATGAAATATAACAAGCACATTTTCAAAAGACTATTTTTCTTTGCATTGATGCTCAGCTCTCTCTTATTTCTTGCTCAGGATAAACCCTATTGGAAAGAGATCCAGGAATTCAAAAAGCTGGATGAAACCAATGGAATTACCAAGAAACCAATTCTATTTCTCGGAAGCTCTTCTTTTACCTACTGGAAAGATGTTAATGATTATTTTCCGAATAAAAACATCCTGAATCGTGCTTTCGGAGGTTCAAGATTGTTAGACCTCAATAGCTATTCAGAGGAACTTTTAGCACCTTATCATCCAAGACAAATCGTGATATACTGTGGCGAAAATGATATCGCAATGGACAATCCAACTGCTGTTGAAGTTCTGGAAAGATTCAAAACTTTTTTTGAAAAGATTCGTCAAAAATATCCAAAAGTTCCGGTGGCATATGTTTCAGCCAAATATTCTCCAAGTCGTGAGCAATTCTGGCCCCAGATGAAAGAACTAAATGAAAGTATCGAAGCGTATCTTAAAACTCAGAAACGGGCAAAATATATTGACATTACCAAAGTGATGAATGACGAAAACGGAAAAGTGAGAACAGATATTTTCAAAGAAGATATGCTGCATATGAAACCCGAAGGTTATCAACTTTGGACAAAAGTGATGAAGCCTTATTTAAAATAGTTTTCGAGAACCTCAGACTGACAAAACATTGTCTTGCCGAGGCCCTCGAAGCATTTATAAAATATTTCAACACCAATTTGTATTTATTCTAAATTACTTTTATATTTGCAGCTATGATTCCAACAGTTATAGCTTTCAAGATTGCACCTTTGGCTCCGGCTTACAGAAATGATGAAATGATGTATTGTGACAAGAAAAAATGTTGCAAAAAATTCAAGAAAGGAAAACGTTGCAAAAAATGTCCGGGTAGATTGAAAATCAGCTAAACACCAGCCAGACAATCATAGCAGCCAATGCTAAAAATATAAGAACAGAAACCAGTCTTTTAGATTTGGTTTCTTTTTTTTGAGGTTTTTGGAAAGATTCTGATGGATTGATCAAAGATTCTTTTTCATCAGCATTCAGTTCTGATTCTGCCAATTCTGTAATCGTAATTCCCTGAACAATGGTTTTATGAAGAACCGTATTCGTAGCGTGGAGCAAAATCTGGAATTTTCCGTTAGAATCAAATTCTTTGATTCGAATCGTCCGTTCGCCATTCGGCTTTTCTAACCCGAAAGGCACTATTTTCACCAGATCAGCATCATAAGTATTCCAATAAATAGTAATTTCCTCACCTTTTATTGCTCTGATTTTACTCGCAGAAAAGTTCTTGATTTTCGGAGGAAGAATACTTTTTACATTTCTCTGCTGACCGGAAAGATTTTGGTCATACAATTTTCTTCTTCCCGCATCCATCAGTGTTTCATAAGCTTCTTTGATTTCCTTGAATCTATCAGAAAAGAACTCATCATTTTCATTTTTATCCGGATGGTATTTCAGAGACAATTTTCTGTAGGCTTTTTTGATGTCTTCTGCAGAAGCATTTTGAGGAATCCCGAGAAAGTAATAATAGTCCTTCACAAAGCAAATTTACGGATTTCGTTTATTTTTATAAAAACTAAATTTCATTTCTCGCAGATTGTGCAAATCCAGCAAATTAAAAAATCGGCAATATCTGCTTAATCTGTGAGAAATTATATCAACAAAAAAAAAACGGAAAGCTCGCACTCTCCGTTTTTCTTAACAATTTAATTTTCTACAAACTACTCTGCAGTTCCAGGTTTGCAGCAACCTCTTCCGAATTGCGTTCTCACTTTTTCTTTCAGCGAGTTATACTCCTCGTCGTTCATCGTTCTGATTCTGTCGGCGAATCCGAACGGCGTTCTTTCTTTCACGTCATACTCGTCAAAGATTCCTCTTACGAATGCTTTTCTTTTCTGTGCTTTTTTTGCGATGATGGCGATGGCAGCTAAACCTGCGATGGCTAAAATTCCTTTTTTCATTATTTTAAAATTTTACGTTTTACATTTAGGAAGACGCAACCTCGTATATTTTACTTTAAATGATTATTTCACCACGCCGAAATTTGGGCGCCTATTTCCGCCCTCCATTCCCGCTATTTTTTGCCTTCGCTTTTCCAGCCGCAAAAAATGAGCTCCATTCAGGTCGGGGCGCGCTTCGCCAAAGTTGAACGATTTCTCTATTGAACCAAGTTTTCACTACATTGGTTAAAAACAAGTTGTGTCCAGAATATTCTTCCTTTTAATTTAGACAGAAAATCATATAATGAATGGGTAAAAATCCAGTCTGTAAATTTCACCAAGGAAAGCAATGATTGGCATGTAACAACTGATGAAGATTTAAATAATGACGGCTATCTATAATGACATAAAGATTTCATTTGCTCAGGCTGCACGTGGTGCCAGAAAGCTTATGAATCTTCGGATGCTGCAATATTTTTTTCAGATTTTGACCCTATCACAAAATAATAAATTCTTTAAAAATAAAGCTTTAAAAGATCAAGACTTTTATTCTCATTAATTCCAAAGCATCTTCCCAAAGAACAACTGTTAATAGAAACCCAAACGAAGAAACAAAGGCGTGCCGTAGGCTCGTCACTATACAACCACCACAGACCACACAAAAAATCCCCCGAAAACTCGGGGGATTCAATATAATTAAGAACTGGTCTTATGCTTCGTTCAAAGGCTTGTGCTCTCCTGGCTGGTCTTTACCTTCTGGGTTCACTTGACTTTCCGGTCTTGGTTTTGGTGCCGGTCTTTCTGGTCTTGGCAACAATACTTTTCTGGAAAGTTTCATTTTTTTACGGTCATCATAACCCATAAATTTCACCTCGACCTGGTCACCTTCTTTGTAAGGCACTTTATCCAGACGCGCCCACTCGATCTCAGAGATATGAAGAAGACCTTCAGTTCCCTTAGCAATCGCTACAAACGCCCCGAAGTCCATTACTTTCACAACCTTACCTTGGTAAACTTCACCTACAGTCGGTACAAAAGTGATCTCGTTGATCTTCGCGATAGCCTCGTTGATCTTTTCTCTGCTAACACCGGAAATTTCGATTCTTCCGATCTCTCCAACTTCTTCAATTGCGATAACTGTATCCGTATCTTTCTGCATTTGCTGAATGATTTTTCCACCAGGTCCGATGACAGCACCAATGAAATCTTTAGAGATCTCTAGCATCACCATTTTCGGAGCGTGAGGTTTCACGTCTTCTCTTGGTGCAGAGATGGTTTCATTTAATTTATCGAGGATATGCAATCTTCCGTCTCTAGCTTGTAGAAGCGCTTTCTCCATGATGTCCATAGTCAATCCCTGGATCTTGATATCCATCTGGCAAGCCGTGATACCGTCTGCAGTTCCCGTTACTTTGAAGTCCATATCTCCCAAGTGATCTTCATCACCCAAGATATCAGAAAGCACTGTGAATTTTCCTGATTTTACATCAGTTACCAATCCCATTGCGATTCCAGACACTGGTTTCTTGATTTGTACACCGGCATCCATCAATGCTAAAGTTCCTGCACAGACAGTTGCCATAGAAGATGAACCGTTGGATTCCAGGATATCAGAAACGATACGGATGGTGTAAGGATTTTCCTCCGGGATCATATTCGCCAAAGCTCTTTGGGCCAGGTTTCCGTGACCAACTTCTCTTCTTGAAGTTCCTCTCAAAGGACGAGCTTCACCAGTTGAGAATGGTGGGAAGTTATAATGTAGGAAGAATCTCTCGTCATAGTTGATCATTACGCTGTCAACCATATTCGCATCTTTCACAGAACCTAGGGTTACTGCTGTCAAAGATTGAGTTTCTCCTCTTGTAAAGATGGCAGAACCGTGCGCTCCCGGTAAATAATCGATTTCACTCCAGATTGGACGGATGGTTTGAGGATCACGACCATCCAGACGAATTTTGTCATTCAAAATCATCTGACGCATTGCTTCTTTCTCAACATCGTGGTAATATACTTTTACGAAAGGTGTTACTCTTTCCAATTCTTCAGCATTATCAACATATTGAGCTAAAAACTCTTCACGCACCGCTTTGAATTTTTCGCCTCTTTCTTCTTTGCTAGAAGGTGATTTCGCTACTTCATATACTTTATCGTAAGTTTCTTTCCAAACTTTTTCACGGATCGCTTCGTCGTGATTCTCGTGGCTGTATTCTCTTTTCGGGAATGATTTACCAACTTTTTCAGCCAATCTCTCCTGAGCTTCCACTTGTTTTTTGATTTCAACGTGAGCGAATTGGATAGCCTCCAGCATTTCTGCTTCAGAAATCTCCTTCATCTCACCTTCTACCATTACGATAGAATCTTTCGTTGCACCAACCATAATATCTAGGTCAGCGATTTTAAGGTCTTCTAATTTTGGATTAACAGAAAGTTTTCCGTCAATTCTTACCACTCTTACTTCAGACATTGGTCCGTTGAAAGGAATATCAGTAATTGCAATAGCTGCAGATGCTGCAAAACCTGCAAGATCATCCGGAATAGATTGTCCATCGTAAGAGATCAATGAGATCATCACCTGAACTTCCGCGTGGAAATCTTCTGGGAACAATGGTCTAAGAACTCTGTCCACCAAACGCATTGTCAAAATCTCCTGATCGGATGGTCTGGCCTCTCTTCTGAAAAAGTTTCCAGGGATTTTTCCACCTGCGTAGAATTTTTCTCTGTAATCTACTGTCAATGGCAAGAAATCTACGCCATCTTTTGCTTCTTTGCTGGCTACAACAGTTGCTAAAAGCATTGTTCCACCCATTTTTACTACTACAGATCCATCAGCTTGTTTTGCCAATTTCCCTGTTTCGATTGTGATCTCTCTGCCATCTGCAAGAATGACCGTTTCTGTAATTGCTTGAGGTATACTCATAAAATGTTTTGTGTTGCACTCCGTATTAAGTGCTTTAATTAATTATATTTCGTCTAAAAATGTGATGCAAATTTAAGGTATTTATTTGAATATAATTAATTAGGTATCAAAACAAGTATTTGGAATAATGATTTTAAAAAAAAATTCTCGCAGATCAAGCTAAGTTTGAAGATTCATTATTTAAAATCTGCAATCTGCCAAATTTGCGAGATAATTTTGTTTCAATAATTACTTCCTTGTGATTCTTAATAAAAGTGTAATAACCAGAATTACTGAAAACACAAATCCCAAAACCGCTACCAAAGACATTTCGCCAATTCTAGCCCCAGATTCTGAAACGAAAACGATTGAGGTGGCGATAATATTCGCACCCAAAACCATCGCTAAGATGAGATTAACAATACTCGATTTGATGAGATTGTTGGTCTTCTCAATATTTTTAATCTCGCTGGAGATGGTGAACTTATTATCATCCAATTTCTGCAGGACAGAACGCAACTCTTTCGGGATCTCATCCACGTTATCGGTGAAATTCATCATTTTATCCATTCCATTTTTGAAGAGTTTTTTTGGACTGATTTTTCTCGTCAGAATCTTCTTGGTGTACGGATGAAGACTTTTCACAATATCCAGATCAGGATTGATGGTCCTTCCAACACCTTCTATCAAACCTATTCCTTTGAATAAAAGATAAAAATAATCCGGCATATAAAGTTGATTGTCCTTCAAAACATCTTTCATTTTATTAATGATGATATGCGGATCGATATTTTTCAGTGATGTGCTATGAACGAAATTCAGGACTTCCTCTACATCATTTTCAAATCTCCTCTCATCCGGAATCTCATAACTCACCGCCATTTTCTTTAATGACCTTACAATCTTGTTAGAATTTTTAGCAACAAAAGCAACAATCAGGCTTTCAAGAATCTCTTTATCGTTTGGCTGAATCTTTCCGACTGCACCAAAATCAATAAAGACCACTCTCCCATCTTTCTTTACCAAAATATTTCCTGCGTGCGGGTCGGCGTGGAAAAATCCGTAATCCAAAATCTGAGAAACGAAAAGCCTCAAACCAACTTCCGAAATTACAACTGGATCAATGTTATTATTAAGAAGTCCAGTTTTATCTGTGACCTTAATTCCGTCAATAAACTCCATACAAAGGACATTGTTGTTGGAAAATTCGTCATAGATAATCGGAACGTAGGTTTCTTTATTATTTTTGAAATTTAAAGCAAACTGCTTGATGTTATTCCGTTCATTAACCAACGAAACTTCTTCAAGTAAAGATCTTTCAAAGGTTGCTATGGCTTGTTTTAAATTTAATTTTGAAGCAATTTCAGAATAGGTTGAAATTAATCTGACTAAATCTTTTATTAACAGCAAATCATCCTCGATGATACTAAGAACATCTGGTTTTTTGATTTTTAAAATAACTTTCTCGCCAGTGATCAAAGTTGCTCTGTAAACTTGCGCAATAGAAGCGGTCGCTAAAGGTCTTGCAACGATTTCGGAAAAATGTTCTTTGACCGAAATATTGAATTCATTCTCCAAAATTTCATTAACGTTCATATCAACGACTTCCACCCTGTCCTGAAGTTTCTGCAACTCCTGAATCAATTCTAGCGGAAGCAGATCTTCCCGATTGCTGAATGTTTGCCCCAGCTTCACGAAAGTCGGACCCAATTCTTCCAAAACCAATCTGATTCTTTCGTAAACCGTTCCTTTGGAGATAATCTCGTCAGAATTTATAGGGTTTTCTTCCGGCCTTTTCCCCATTCTGGCAATCATATCTTTAAAACCATACTTGCTGAGAACGGAAATTAGTCTGGCAGAACGCTTAAGTTTTCGCTGTTGTTTGTCGAACATAATTATAAAAATAAAGGAGCTACAAAGTAACTCCAAAAATTATTCCTAGAAAATCAAAAAGTTTTCGAGAGCCTCTGGATTGACATTTTGAGAGAACTCCAAAACAAAAAATCTCGCAGATTTCAGATGAAATAATCTGCCAAATCAGCTCATTTTGGGAGAATTATTTATATTAAAACGATCTCTAAAATCTTTTCTTTTTAGAATTAAGGAAAGTTGGAAAAATCATCACTTCTTCTCCAAATCTATGATTGATTCTTTCTGCCAAATTCAGCATTTCGCTTTCCATAAACTGATCACGAATTTCCGCATTATCAAACATCAAAAAAAGATTGGTGTTTTTCCCTTCATTCAACATATCAGAATGGACCTCAGAAAGAATATATTTTTCTACATCCAACAGATTTTCCACCATTTGATGCAGTTCATTTTCGAGATAAATGTCCCATTCCTCGATTCTATTTTCCGTTGCGTGAAAAGTTATACTCAGTATGCTCATATTTTTATTTTTTAAGGATTAATGTTGATAAATTCAGAATGCAAAAATCGTATTTTTTTTGTAAATTAGCCCGTTATAAAAAACAGAAGAACTCAATGAGTCAGAAACTGAAATAAAATTCTGATTTACAATAAATTAAAAATATTTATGCATAAGGAAGGAGAAAGGTTAATACCGATCAACATTGTTGACGAGATGAAAACCTCTTACATCGATTATTCGATGTCAGTAATTGTATCAAGAGCTTTGCCAGATGTAAGAGATGGTTTGAAACCCGTTCACAGACGTGTTCTTTACGGTATGTATGGTTTGAATGTATTTTCCAACAGAAAACATTTGAAATCTGCGAGAATCGTAGGAGACGTTTTAGGTAAATATCACCCGCACGGAGACAGCTCTGTTTACGATGCGATGGTTAGAATGGCGCAACCTTGGAGTTTGCGTTACCAACAAGTAGACGGACAAGGTAACTTTGGTTCTATGGATGGAGATCCGCCTGCAGCAATGCGTTACACGGAAGCCAGACTTAGAAAAATATCTGACGAAATCCTTGCCGACCTTGACAAAGACACCGTTGATTTTCAAAATAACTTCGATGATAGTTTAACTGAACCAACCGTACTTCCAACAAGAGTTCCCAACCTTTTAGTTAACGGAACTTCTGGTATCGCAGTTGGGATGGCTACCAATATGGCGCCTCACAATCTATCCGAAAGTGTAGATGCAATCTGTGCATATATTGATAATAGAGAAATAACTATCGATGAGTTGATGAAACACATCATCGCTCCCGATTTCCCGACTGGTGGAATTATTTACGGTTATGATGGCGTGCGTGATGCTTTCCATACAGGAAGGGGACGTATCGTTCTTAGAGCAAAAGTAAGTTTCGAAGAAATCGGAAACAGAAATGCGATTATCGTAACCGAAGTTCCTTACCAAGTGAACAAAGCAGAAATGATTGCCAGAACTGCTGAGCTAGTAAAAGATGATAAACTTCCCGGAATCTATGAGATCCGAGACGAATCTGACAGAACTGGTTTGAGAGTTGTTTATGAATTGAAGAACGATGCAATACCAAATGTGGTATTAAACCTTTTATACAAATACACTTCTCTACAAACCTCATTTTCAGTCAATAACATTGCTTTAGTTAAAGGAAGACCTTTACAGTTGAATGTTAAAGATCTGATTCTTCATTTCGTAGAGCACCGTCACGAAGTGATTGTAAGAAGAACTGAATACGAACTTAAAAAAGCAAAAGAAAGAGCACATATTCTTGAAGGCTTTATGAAAGTAATCGGAACCCAGGATTCTCTGGATAGAGCGATTGCAATCATACGTCACAGCGCAAATCCTGCAGCTGCAAAAGAAGGTTTGATCGAGGAATTCGAATTATCGGAAATCCAGGCCCAGGCTATTCTAGATCTTCGTTTGGCTCGTCTTACAGGAATGGAACTGGACAAGATCCGTGCTGAGTATGAAGAAATAATGGCCTTGATAAAAGATTTGGAAGACATCCTTACCAATGAACCAAGACGTTACCAAATCATCAAAGACGAATTGATTGAAATCAAAGAAAAATATGGCGATGAAAGACGTTCTGAAATAGATTATGCTGGTGGAGAATTCTCTATCGAGGATATGATTCCGGATGAAAAGGTTGTTTTGACAATTTCTCACGCTGGTTATATCAAAAGAACACTTCTTTCCGAATATAAAGTACAATCCAGAGGTGGCGTTGGAAACAGAGCGGCGACAACTAGAGATGAAGATTTCCTAGAATATATCGTAACTGCCACTAACCACGAATATCTCCTGTTCTTCACAGAAAAAGGAAAATGTTTCTGGCTAAGAGTATTTGAAGTTCCGGAAGGATCTAAAACCTCGAAAGGAAGAGCGGTTCAGAATTTAATTAATATTGAACAAGACGATAAGATCAAGGCTTACATCAGAACCAAAGACCTTAAAAATCAAGAATACATCAACCAAATGAACGTTGTGATGATTACGAAAAACGGAACCATCAAGAAAACATCTTTGGAAGCTTATTCACGACCAAGAACAAATGGTGTGAATGCCATCGAAATCCGTGATAATGACCAACTTTTAGGCGCAAAATTAACGGACGGAAATTCTCAAATTATGATTGCTACCAAAAATGGAAAATGTATCCGCTTCCCTGAAGAAAAAGCGAGAGCTGTCGGTAGAGGATCTATTGGTGTACGAGGAATTTCCCTTGAAGATAACGACGAGGTTATCGGGATGATCGTTGTTAACGATTTGGAAAATGACACTGTTCTTGTTGTTTCTGAGAGAGGGTACGGAAAGAGAACAGCTGTTGAGGATTACCGAATCACAAACCGTGGTGGAAAAGGTGTGATCACACTTAACATCACTGAAAAAACTGGTAATCTAATCGCTATCCAAAGTGTAACAGATGAAGACGGATTGATGATTATCAATAAATCCGGTGTTGCCATCAGAATGAATATGAACGAAATGCGTGTGATGGGTAGAAATACACAAGGTGTGAAAGTCATTAACCTAAAAACTAAAGACGAGATCGCTGCCATCGCCAAAGTAGAAATGGATAAAGATGTAGAGGAAGAAATTGAAGAAGGACTTGAAAACGACAGCAACAATCCAGAATTTACAGAAGATGCTCAGTCGGGAGACATTCAATTAAACATCGGCGAGTCGGAAGAGGTCAATAATACTGATGAAGAAATTACTGACGAAACAGAAGATAACGAATAAAAAAATAAAAATTTAATATGAAAAGATTAATTTTAAGTTTAGCAGTTCTATCTGTAGCATTGATGAATGCACAAAAAAAAGAAATCGCTAATGCTGTAAAAGCAGTTGATTCAGGAGATCTTACAACTGCCAACTCAGAAATATCAAAAGCTGAAGGTATTTTTGGCGATAAAACTTATTTGTTGGAACCATCTGTATTGGAGCAGTATTACTACGCTAAAGGATTTTCATTACTGAAATCCGGGAAAAATACAGAAGGTGCAGAATATCTTGCTAAAATCTCTTCTTTAGGCAAAGAGCAAATTTTCACAGGAAAAGATGCCGAAAAAAACAAAGTCTACTTTGTAGGAAAAGATGCAGCGGATAAATTCGGTAATGGATTATCTTTGAAACAAGATAAATATACGCCTGCTTTGGGTGACAAATTAAGACAAGCTATCGACCCTCTTTTGAGAAAAGCAAATCAAACAGCAACAACAAGTTATAATGAGAAAAAATTTGATGTTGCAGGAGAAAAATTTGCAGAAACATATTATTTGTTCAAAGCAGCTGGTGAAGACAATAAAAATCTATTGTACTATGCAGGTGTAGCCTACGCTCAAACTCAAGATAAAAAAGCTCAATCAGTAGAGATTCTTGAGTCACTGATCAAATCAGGCTATACAGGTGTAGAAACTATTTACACTGCAAAGAACAAAGCCGGAGAGAAGGAAACTCTTGATAAAGCAGCTTATGATCTTTATAAGAAAACACCAGATGGTGCTGGATATACAGAATTCAAAACAGAAACTACACCTAGCAAGCAAGAAGAACTTTATGATGTAACTGCATCATTATTATTCGAGCAGGGAAAATATGATGAAGCAGGGAAAATTGCAGAAGAAGGATTGAAAAAGTTCCCAAAGAATCAATCTTTATCTCAAGTTCAAAGTAATTCTTATTTTAAGTCAGGAAAAACAGATGAGTTTGTCAGTAATTTGAAAGCAAAAATTGCTGCTAATCCAAACGATAAAGAAAGTATGTATAATCTTGGTGTCATGTTAAGCAAAGACCCAAGCAAACAAGCTGAGGCAGAGGAAACTTTCAAAAAACTGACAGATATCGACCCAAAATTCCCGAATGCATTGAACAATCTTGTTTTTGCAATTCTTGGTGAAGATGAAGTGGCTATCAATAAATACAGAGATTTGAAAAAAGCGGGCAAAATAGATGAAGCAAATAAAGTTTTGGAGCAAAGAAGAGCGAGATTCCAAAAAGCTTTGCCTTATGCAGAAAAACTTTATGCTAACGAACCTAACAACAAAGAGGTTGTAACACTTCTAAAAGGAATGTATATGACCACTCAAAATACTGCAAAGTATAACGAATTCAAAGCGAAGGAAGCTGGAATGAAATAACTGAAAAGAAGCCTCCAGGCTTCTTTTTTGTATTCCAGAAATGCTAATTAAATACTTATATTTACAAACAAATTTATAAAAACCTACATATGAAATTTTTTATTGACACAGCCAATTTGGATCAAATCAGAGAAGCACAAGATTTGGGAATCCTAGATGGCGTTACTACCAATCCCTCGCTAATGGCAAAAGAAGGAATTTCTGGAAAAGAAGCTATCAACCAACATTATATCGATATCTGCAACATTGCAGATGGCGACGTTTCTGCAGAAGTTCTTTCTACAACTTACGAAGAAATGATCAAGGAAGGTGATGAATTGGCCGCACTTCACGAGAGAATTGTAGTCAAAATCCCTATGATCAAAGACGGTGTAAAAGCTCTTAAATATTTTTCCGACAAAGGCATCAAAACCAATTGTACATTAATTTTCTCTGCAGGACAAGCACTTTTGGCAGCGAAAGCCGGAGCAAACTATGTTTCTCCGTTCTTGGGAAGATTAGATGACATTTCCGTAGATGGGCTTAACCTTATAGAAGAGATCAGAACCATTTATGACAACTACTATTTCGAGACAGAAATCTTGGCAGCATCTATCAGAAGCCCAATGCACATCATCAATTGTGCAAAGATTGGCGCAGATGTGATCACTTCTCCGCTGCCTCCGATCTTGAGTTTGTTGAAGCACCCGCTTACAGATTCTGGCTTGGCGCAATTTGTGGCAGATTCTAAGAAATTAGGCTAAAACTGTATTTGTCCTCCAATCTCGCTTTGTCATGCTGAGGCTTTCGAAGAATTTTCACAAATCGGGATTATGGTAAAAGAACAAACATTAGACATAAAATAGAAAAAATCCATCTCTTATCGAGATGGTTTTTTCTTAGCATATTCCCATTTCTCCAAAACAAAACAATGGGACTCTCCAACTCCAAGTCTACAGGGCATCTAAGGAGATATCCAAATATCCCAGTGATTTAACCAGTTCATTGCAGTAATTTAATTTATTTATCCCCGTGATTTCATTCTTATCAAAGTAAAAGCTTGTTCTTTAAAATGTAAGAATCTTTTAATAAAATTATTACATTAATAAAAAGAGAATCAAGGAAATATGGTTTCCTTCAGAAGATAAAGATTCAGAATAATGATAACTATGCTGATGATGTATGCCACAACCTTCAACCAAGGCTTGTTGACAAATTCGCCCATTTTCGCTTTGCTTCCCGTGAACATTACCAAAGGAACTACCGCAAAACTTAATTGCATCGATAAAACAACCTGGCTGAAAACCAATAAATCAGCTGTCCCACGTTCACCATATTTTATAGAAATAATCAGGGCAGGAATGATTGCTATTAATCTTGTGATGAGTCGTCTTACCCAAGGTTTCAGTCTGATATTCAGAAAACCTTCCATCACGATTTGTCCCGCAAGCGTTCCGGTTAATGTAGAATTTTGTCCGGAAGCTAATAATGCCACACCAAAGAAAATACTCGCTAAAGTAGTTCCTAAGAGCGGTGTCAGCAACATATAAGCATCATTGATATCGGCTACATCTTTGTTCCCAGTTGTATGGAAAGTCGCGGCCGAAATGATGAGAATAGCGGCATTGATGAAAAATGCCAACATCAGTGAAAAACTACTATCCAACCCTGCGAATTTCAAAGCTTCTTTTTTACCTTCTGTCGTTCTTGGATAATTTCTTGTCTGCACAATGCTACTGTGGAGATAGAGGTTGTGAGGCATCACTGTAGCGCCTAAAATACCAATAGCAATATATAGCATTGACGGATTGGTCATGATCTCTTTCTTCGGAATCAATCCTTCCAACATTGGCAAGATCTCTGGTTTGCTGAGAATAATCTCATAGAAGAATGCCGCAAAAATAATGAATATCAATCCTCCGACAATGCTTTCTATATAACGGAAGCCTCTCGATTGCAAGAACAAGATCAGAAAAACATCAATCACAGTTATCACAACACCAACACTGAGCGGAATTCCGAATAATAAGTTCAAAGCAATTGCTGAACCGATGACCTCAGCAAGATCACAAGCCGCAATCGCAATCTCACAAAATATCCAAAGGATGAAATTAACAACCGGATGAAAATGGTCTTTGCAGGCTTGTGCCAAATCGCGCTCTGCTACAACCCCCAATTTCACAGACAAATATTGGAGAACAATGGCGAAAAGATTAGAAATCAATATAACGGAAAGCAAAGTATAACCGAACTGCGCTCCTCCGGCAATATCGGTTGCCCAATTTCCCGGGTCCATATAACCCACGGCAACCAGTAACCCTGGTCCCATATAGGCCATTAGTTTTTTCTTGAAACCCCCATCCTGGGGAATATTGACGCTGGCGAAAACCTCTTGCAGAGAATTGGAACTTCTCTCCTTTCTCCAGGCATTCTCGTTATTATCTTGATTCAATTATTTTTATTGTTAGATTAGACTAACAAAATTAATGATACTTTTCTTAACCTACAATAAGTCAATAAAAAAACTGCCGAATTTTGGCAGTTTATATTTAAATTGTAATTATTTTTATTTTGTAAATCTTATAGCCGTTTTTCTGTCAGACTCTCTTTCTTTATCAGAAGCTTCTGCTGGAACTTTGGCAAATTTGGAACCGTACCCATTCGCTTCCTGAATTTGCTTAGAATTAACAGCAGATTTCACAACGGCTGCTCTTTCGCCAGATAATTTAAGATTCACAGCTTCGTCACCTTTTTTATCTGTATAAGCTCCGATTTTGATTTTCGCATCAGGAAATTCAGCTAAAATCATTTTTAGATTATCCAATTGTACTTGAGATTCCGGAGTCAAAACTGCTTTTCCAAACTCGAAATTCAGATTATCAAAGTTGAACCATTTATCCTTCAATTGTGTTTCAGTAGAGTTTTTATATTCATCAGATTTTAAGAAAGTTACAATCTGGTCTTCGATTCCACCTTTATAAGCTTGTAAAGTTTTACCGCTTGGCAACGTCACAACCAATGTTTCTCTCGTTGTAGCCACTGTGTCTCCGGCAGTATTTGTAGAATCCGTAACCACTGTTGTAGAATCTGTAGTTACCACGGGTACCGCTTCTGCCTTTTTATCGCACTGTTTCCAGAAAAACCACCCTAAAAGCAACAGCAATAATAATGGTAATAACCATTTCCAAATACTCCCGCCAGAATCGTGAGTTCCGGCAATCTCGTGTGTCGTTCCACTTCTGTTGACTTCTATTTGCGGAGTTTCTGTTACCACTGGTTTTTCCGTAACAGGTATTACAGGATTTACATCTGCAATTGGGGTTTGTAAAGGCTCAGGAACCACATTCACAGGTTCTGCATCTACACTTCCGAACCAGTTTCCCAGCCCTAACGTTGCAAAACTAAATCCTGCAGGCAAAAGCGCTGAAAGATTATTTTTTTGCTCGCTAAGAAGATTGCTAAAAGATGAAGCATCTGTGTTATTATCAACCGCATATCTACCAAGCGTTCCCGCCGTTGCTCCAGTAACAAGATTCAGTAAAGAGGTTGTAGATTCATTGCTAATTCCTGCATAATTCGAAACCGAATTGGTAATTGCAGCCAGTTTATCGCCATCTCCAAAAATCAAAGAAAGAATTTTTGAAATTACAGAATCGTTTCCGTCTAGATTCGTCAAGAGATTGGATAAAACCCCGGAAGTGGCTGCTTCTTTAACGGTACTGAAAAGTTCTGATTTTGCATTACTATTCACAAAACCACCTACCACGGCAGGCAATAATGCGGAAATCGCTTTTGAAATACCAGACTCACTTTCTCCAAGTTGAGTTGCAGTTTGGGAGACTGTTGTCGTTCCCAGCTGACCTTTGATAAGGTCGATCAGATTAATTGACATAGTAGTTTATTTTAATGTTTGATGTTATGTAATGTTACCAAATTTTAATCCACAAATTTTCTATGTTGATAATTTTAATAAAACTTTAACTATTTATCATTTAACTTTTTGTCTAAATCCTTGATTAAAAAATAAAAACCGAAGACTATTCTTCGGTTTTGATGTCATACTTTTGAGATTTAATATGCTTTCGCAAATACAACTCTTTGTTGAGATGGTTTTCCTGATATTAATGAAACGCCATCTTCTTGTTCATTATTCAAAGGGATACATCTGATAGTCGCTTTAGTTTGCTGCTTAATTAGCTCTTCCTCTTCTTCCGTTCCGTCCCAATGTGCTAGAATGAAACCTCCTTTTTCTTCCAAAACCTGCTTGAACTCTTCATAAGAATCAACTTTTGTAATATTTTCTTCTCGGTAAGCCAAAGCTTTGTTATAAATATCTTTCTGAATTGTTTTTAGCAATTCTTCAATATAATTTTCCAATCCATCAATAGAAACTGACTCTTTGGTCAAATTATCCCGTCTTGCTAATTCTACCGTTCTGTTTTCCAAATCTCTTGGTCCCATTGCAATTCTCAACGGAACACCTTTCAATTCATATTCGGCAAATTTCCAGCCTGGCTTGTTCTGAGTATCATCATCAAATTTTACTGAAATTCCTTTTGCTTTCAATTTAGCTTGGATATCCAAAGCCACGTCGCTGATTTGAGCCAATTGTTCTTCACCTTTGAAAATAGGAACAATCACAACCTGGATCGGTGCCAAAGTTGGAGGTAAAACCAATCCTAAATCATCAGAATGTGTCATAATCAACGCTCCGATCAATCTTGTTGAAGTTCCCCAAGAAGTTCCCCAAGTATATTCGATTTTCCCTTCTTTAGTTGTGAATTTCACATCAAAAGCTTTCCCAAAATTCTGACCCAAGAAATGAGAAGTTCCAGCCTGCAAAGCTTTACCATCCTGCATCATTGCTTCGATACAATAGGTCTCATCAGCTCCTGCAAATCTTTCAGAAGGCGTTTTCATTCCTCTTATTACAGGAATTGCCATAAACTCTTCAGCAAATTTCGCATAAACTTCAATCATTTTTTCAGTTTCTTGTATTGCTTCATCTTTCGTAGCGTGAGCAGTATGTCCTTCTTGCCAAAGGAATTCGGCTGTTCTAAGGAACAATCTTGTTCTCATTTCCCATCTTACAACATTCGCCCACTGATTGATCAAAATCGGCAAGTCCCTGTAAGACTGAACCCAATTTTTATATGTATTCCAGATAATAGCTTCAGAAGTAGGACGAACAATCAATTCTTCTTCCAATTTTGCATCTGGGTCAACTATTAATTTCCCCGGATTATTGGGGTCTGTTTTCAATCTGTAATGGGTCACCACAGCACATTCTTTGGCAAAACCTTCTGCATTTTTTTCTTCAGCTTCAAAAAGGCTTTTGGGAACAAAAAGAGGAAAATAAGCATTCTGATGTCCGGTTTCTTTGAATTTCCTGTCCATCTCGTCACGCATTTTTTCCCAAATCGCATAACCATACGGCTTGATAACCATACATCCTCTCACGCCCGAATTCTCTGCTAAATCTGCTTTAACAACCAGTTCATTATACCATTTGCTATAATCTTCTGCTCTTGATGTTAACTTTGCCATAAATTTTATTGATATGATTTTTAACTTTTTTAACTATTTATAATCTAAATAAAAAGCCTAATTTTACACGTATTTTTTAATATTAATTGGTATAAAATTTGGTCTCTTTTAAGAAATGCAAATATAGGAAACTTAATACATCTCAAAAAATGAAAAATTTCAACAATACAAGCTTATTCAATTTCATCAAATCAAAAGGTTTGATATTGATTTCCAGCAGCTTTCTTTTGACTTCCTGTGTTATTTATACAGGAGGTTACTCAGAAACGGACGGTGTTTATTACGACCCGAACAAAGATTCTTTGCCTGCGGGGTCTTATACAGGTAATTATGGCAATCAGGTAGACGATTATTATAACTATCAGGATACATATCCAAGTATCTATGATAACACCCAACAAAATCTTCAAGACCAGCAAAACAGATACAGCCTGAGCAGTGATTCCGATTGGGGTTCTTACACAGGTTCCGAAACCAACTACACCAGCTTCAATAATTGGGGTTGGGGCGGAATGGGATTTGGATATGGCGGATTTGGTGGCTGGGGTTATCCTAACTATGGTTGGGGTTGGAACGGCGGCTTCAATTCCTTCGGTTGGGGAATGGGATTCGGTTGGGGTAATTCTTTCTACTCACCTTGGGGTTGGGGCGGAGGATTCTATGATCCATTCTGGGGCTATGGCTACGGTGGTTGGGGTGGTTATTATGGAAATGGCTGGAGTAATTACAGACCTGCATACAATAGATCTGGTTCGAATGGCAGATTAGGCGGAATGATTTCAAACAATAGAATCAATGGATTCCGTGGTATTAATTCTACAAGAACATCCCAACCTATTGCAGGTAATAGCATAAGAAATGATATTGGTAATATTAGAAATAGTAATGGCACAAGAAACATCAATAACGGAAATATAAGAAACCAAAACAGTGGCAATATCAGACAATTTCCGAATAATGATGGTGTTAGAAATACGTATCCAAACAATGGCAACGTTCGAAATACTTACCCTAATAATGGAGGTGTGAGAACTTCTCCAAACAACGGAAACGTAAGAACCCAGCAGAATAATGGAGGTTTCAGAAATGATACTTATACTGCTCCTACCAGGTCTGGAGGAAACTCAGGAGGTTTTAACTCTGGTGGCGGTATGAGATCTGGCGGAAATTCTGGCAGCGGTGGCGGAATGAGATCCGGCGGTGGCGGAAGAAGATAACAATTCATTAATCATATAATATACATTTAATATAAAATGCTAAAAAAAACATTGTTGCTGTTAAGCGTTCCTATCTCTCTTGTTTATTTAAAAGCTCAGGATGTTTCAGTAATTACCAATACAATTGATGTTTATTCTAATAATTCCATCAATGGAACATCCAAATTTAATTCGATGGCAGGATCAATGGGAGCATTGGGCGGGGATATTTCTTCAGCTAATGTAAATCCTGCTGGTATTGGGGTCTTTATTGCAAGTGACGTCAACCTGACTTTGGGTATCAATAATAATAAAAATACAACAACTCTGGCTGGCAGATCTTTAAATAGTAAATCTAATTATACAGACTTGAATAACTCAGGAGGTGTTTTAGCAATTAATTTAGGCGAGACAGCTTCCAAGTGGAAATTCGTAAATATTGGCATCAATTACTCGACTCAATCTGTGGATAATTACACAGAGTCTGCGGGTAATCAGAATATCCAACTGGCTAGCAATCCTATTTTAGCTACTCCAGCCAATTATTCTTTTCAAGGACATGCTTATAATAGATATGGAGATATTTCTAAGACCAGTTTTACAGTCGGAGCCAATTATGATAACAGACTATATTTTGGTGCAGGTCTTAATTTCCATAATTCTTATTTGAGTCAAGATGACAATGCTGTATTTAAAAACAATGCAACCAATGTAAACTCGATCTTTGATAAGCAATACACTAATTTTGAGGAACGTGCAGATGGATTCTCAGCCAATATTGGGATTATTGCAAAAGTGAGCAATCAATTCAGGTTAGGAGCCGCAATAGAGACACCAACCTGGTGGAATCTTGATAGAGTCTACAGTCAATATTACAGAGAGGATAGTTATTTTGACACTTTTGCAGAAGACCGAAAACTATCTACGCCTATGAAAGCTACTTTAAGTGCGGCTTTTGTTCCAAGCAAGAATTTTGCCTTGAATGTGGATTTTATCCAAGGAATCACAAAACCTACGTATAAAGAATATGGAGGTGCAGAAAGAGAACTTAATGATTTCTTCAGTGATTCTTATAAAAACTCTTCAGAAGTGAGAGTTGGTGCAGAATATAGAGTTACGGCTTTCCGAGTTAGAGGTGGATATGCTTACCAAGGAAATAGCTTTGATAACACTTCAATTTCTAGTTTTAATGATAATGGTACAACATCTAATCAATCCTATTCTAACCTTTTTGTTGGGAAGAGAAACGTGATTGGTGCTGGTATTGGATATGATTTTCAAGCGTTTTATATAGATGCTTCTTATCAAAACATTTCATCAACCTATTCTAGTCCGTTTTTGTATGGTGTGACCACCAGCGATTCTACTTCTTCCGGATATTACTCTGACCCAGCAGGAACAGAACTTTTGAGCAGTTCGTCCGCTGTTTCCAAAGTCAAAAATAAAAGAGATAATTTCTTTATCACATTAGGTTGGAAATTCTAAACCCAACCTTGATATAAAATATAAATCCTGTAAATAATTTTACAGGATTTTTTATTGTTGATTCATCTCGTCTGCTTCTTCCATCAGTTTTAGATATGTTATGTATCGCGTTTCTTCTATTTCATCGGTTTCTAATCCATCCAAAACCGCACATTTTGGTTCGTTGATGTGCATACAATTGTGATATTTACAATCTCTGCCTTTTTTGAAAATTTCTGGAAAATAATGCTGAATTTCTTCTTTCTGAACATCTATCATTGCAAATTCCCGAACGCCTGGCGTATCAATCACTGAGCCACCAAAATCCCAAAAATGCATCTGTGCAAAAGTTGTCGTGTGTTTTCCCTTAAGCTGAGATTCTGAAATCTCGCCAGTTCTGATATGAAGATCTGGTTGCATCGCATTAACCAATGTTGATTTTCCACAACCAGAATGTCCAAAGAAAACCGAAGTTTTATCTTTAATTTTATCAATTAAGAAATTGAGATTCAGTTTTGTGTATGAAGAGATATTCAAAGTGTCGTAACCGATATTTTGATACATAGCTTCGATATTTTCCACGATTTCTTTTTCTTCATCAGTCAACGTATCCATTTTATTGAATAAGATTAAAGGCGTAATATTGTAAGCTTCGCAACAGGCGAGAAATCTATCCAGAAATCCTAATGAAGTTTCCGGGAATTTCAAAGTGTAAATAAAACAGGCTATATTTACATTAGAAGCAATAATATGAGCTTCTTTGGAGAGATTGACCGATTTTCTGATGAGATAATTTCTTCTCGGAAAAATCTTGGTAATCCAAGCGACATCATCTTGTTCCAAAGAAAATTCTACCTCATCTCCTACCGCCAATGGATTTGTAAGCCTTGTCTTTATGAGTTTGAATTTGCCTCGGATTCTGGCTTCATAAACAGTTTTGGTTTCTGATTCCAAGACCTGATACCAGCTTCCTGTAGATTTGATGATGATTCCTTTCAAAAAATAGATTTTATGTTTTGCAAAGTTAAAGCTTTTATCTGTTTTTAAATCAAAACCCTTTCAGAAATCGAAATCTGAAAGGGTTTATTTTGAATTTGAAAAAATGATGGATTAATGACAAATCGTGATCAATCAGACAAATCTTCAATTTTGCGAAGCTGCAGCCCGACTTGAACGGAGCTCATTTTTTGCGGAGGGAAAAGCCAAGGCAAAAAATAGCGGGAGTGGAAGGCGGAAATAGCTGCCCAAATCATAAAAGTCTTCGAGATCCTTAGACTGACAATTGTCTTCCAGAGTTTTCGAATGATATTATTTATCAATCATAATATGATTCTGAACCTCGATACTCTCCTCGTGGATGGCTTTGAAAACTTTTTCTATAAATTCCTGAGACATTCCTGTTTCAGATGCTTTTTGATTGGCGTATTCTGTGATTACTTTCCAACGTTCTGGCTGGAAAATAGCGATGTTGTTTTCCTTTTTCAATGTTCCGATTTTCTCAGAAATCTTCATTCTTTGAGACAATAACTCAATCAATTGGAAATCCATATCGCTTATCAAAGTTCTATGTTTTCCCATTTCGTCTTCGTAACCGGAAATATCGGAATTACGAACCTGAAGATTGGTGATCATCTCTGCCAAAACTTCTGGCGTAATTTGTTGAGAAGCGTCGCTCCAAGCATTGTCTGGGTCGCAGTGACTTTCTATAATCGCGCCTTGGTAACCAACGTTGAAAGCTTCTTGAGCCACACCTGCCAAACCTGTTCTGTTACCACAAATATGCGAAGGATCTATGAACAAAGGAATATTTGGGAATTGATTTTTGAAGTCTAAAGCAATTTGCCAGTTCGGGATATTTCTGTATTTGGTCTTTTGGTAAGTGGAAAAACCTCTGTGTATCGCACCAAGATTCTCAACGCCTTGACCTAAAAGTCTTTCCAAAGCGCCAATCCAAAGCGCCAAATCTGGATTCACCGGGTTTTTCACCAAGATCGGTTTATTGGTTCCGCGCAAAGCTTGAGCAATTTCCTGAACCGTAAACGGATTCACCGTAGAACGTGCGCCAATCCACAGAATATCTACATCTGCTTCCAAGGCTGCAAAAACGTGATGTGCATTTGCCACTTCCGTCGCTGTTTTGAACCCGAATTCTTCTTTTACTTTTTTCAGCCAGTTGAGACCAATCACTCCTACACCTTCGAAACCGTTTGGTTTGGTTCTCGGTTTCCAAATTCCTGCACGGAACGCAGAAATCTCTGCACCACTCTCTTTCAGTCTTTTGGCGGTTTCCAACATTTGAGATTCGCTTTCTGCGCTACAAGGCCCTGCAATGATCATTGGGTTTGCGAAGTCTTGTATCCAATCGTTCTTTAAATCGTTTAAGTTCATATTTTTAATTTTATATATTTTTAAATTAATGCAATAGTGTATCTGTTATAAATCTTGATTTATAATTCTTTTCCAAAAAATACCGTTAAAAAAACTTTATGTATTTGCAGAAATTGAAATTTTCTGCGTGTTTTTGAGAAAGAAATTCAGTTAGCTATACCAATAAAATCGGTAATAGGTTCTGAAATTTCCGTAATAAAATCCAAAAAAGCTGAATAATCTGTCAAAAGAAATGACAGATCTAGAAGTTGTAAAATATGGAAATTGTGCTGATTCCATTTTATAAATCCTTTAATAGAGGACTTTTAGCTTATTTTGATTGATATTTTTTCTTCTTGTGCCGAAGAAATCTTTAACAAATATATAAATTATAATCAAATTTAAGTTACAATTACACAAAAAATAAAAGCAGAAAAATCTGCTTTTATTAAAATTTGAGTTCAACATTTAATTGTTATTAGAATCTGGTTTTTAAAATCTTTGTCATTGACTGGATATTTTGTAAATATTTATATTGACTTTCCCATTGGTCAAAACACCAAGATTAACAGGTAAGACTCCAGAAGTATTCACCGCAAAAGTGATAGTTTCACCTGCATTAAGGTGTACCATAGAGTTAAGAGATGTAGAAGTTACTGGGATTGCCGCAAGAGTAATTGTTCCTAAAAGTCCACCTA
>Ga0302347_1001148_pt1 | contig 33657 bp, 29 predicted proteins | sample PhyWR1_FD_202178 | JGI IMG/M metagenome (GOLD analysis project Ga0302347, IMG submission 202178) | Leaf surface microbial communities from wheat plants in UC Gill Tract Community Farm, Albany, California, United States - DLSL W.R1 (v2)... | ecosystem: Host-associated > Plants > Phyllosphere >... | reverse complement strand
TCTAGAAGTCAAGTTGTCTTCATATGAGAAAAACCGATTAACAGATTATTTGTCATTCCGGAGGAATCTAGCCAAATACTTTCCATAAAGTTGTTTAGATTCCTACGGAATGACAAAAAGGAATAAAAAATTTGAACTCTACTGGTTTCTCTATAATCATTATAAAGATAACAAAGTTTCACTAAAGTGAAACAAAAAAAAATAAAACAATTTTAGATTAATGATAAAAAAATATCATTCTTAATCAAAACAAACTCAACTGAATCCCATTATTTTTTCCAGGCTTCGCATCACCAAAAACCGTCTTCCCACCATATTGCCAAGAGTTTTGTCGCTCCTCTTCTATCACTTCTTCAAGGTTAAAATCTGGCGTGAAGTTCGCTTCCGTTCTCAAAGCAATCTCGTGAAGTTTCTTTATGGCTTGGCTCTTATCCGTATTCCCCAATTTAGATTTCTCGATGCCGGTTCTTAGGATAGAAATGGTTTCGTCATAGGTTTTGGTAGGCACAGGAAACGGATGACCGTCCTTCCCGCCGTGCGCAAAAGAAAACCGCGCAGGGTCTGTAAACCTCGATGGCGCCCCGTGAATCACCTCACTTACAAGCGCCAGAGACTGCATCGTTCTGGGACCAATGCCTTTCAGCATCAGCAATTCCTCAAAATTCTCAGGTTGATTTTCCCTCGCCAGCCAAAGAATATTCCCCAGCTTTTTCATATCCACATCACTGGCCAAAACCTCATGATGCGCCGGCAAAATCAACCGCTGGAAATCCTGCATCCATTTCTCAGAATCGGTTTTTGTGATATCCACAATGCCGTTTCTGTTTTGCTCTGCTTCGGAAGATGTGAGATTGAGAATATTTCCACGATTGACACCGGAAATTCCCGTATGAGGCTCATTCACAAAAGAACTGACATTCTCGGAAAGCCAATGGTAACGTCTCGCAGTCCCGTCGGAATCGTGCATTCCTTGCTGAACAACCGCCCAATTCCCCTGGTCAGACAAAATAAAATTATGAAGATAAAGCTGATAACCATCCTGGATAGCCGTGTTGTCGACCTTCGCAGAAAGTTTGCTGCAACGCACGAGTTCAGTGCCGTCAAGTCCGGTGGAATCTGCAATTTTTAGAAGTTCGTTTGGCGTTTCTTTGGAGAATCTTCCTTTTCCGCCGGCGATATAAATTCCCAGCGATTTAGAATTCGGATTAATGGAACGTTTCAAAGCGCCCATCACAGAGGTCGTGATGCCGGACGAATGCCAGTCCATTCCCATCACCGCCCCAAAACTTTGGAACCAAAACGGGTCTGCCAATCGTCGCAGAACTTCATCTTTGCCATAATCTGCGAGAATCACTTCCACGATGGCGAGCCCAAGCTTGGACATACGCTCATAAAGCCAGGGCGGAACCTGACCGTAATGTAAAGGCAAATCTGCAGTTCCGGAACGTTTCATTTTTTAATTCTAAATGATAAATTTAAGCAAAAAAAAATCTTATTCCCATAGCCACAGCCAAGAAATAAGATGATTTAAAGCAAAAATTCTTTATGATTAATCTTCTTTCAAAGAGAAGAAATATTCTTTTAATTTACCAAGATTCGCTTTATCGCTACCGATAAAAATTTCGTTTTCCGTCAAGAAAACAGGACGTTTCAGGAACGTGTAGTGATCCAATAACAATTCTTTGTAATCCTCCTCTTTCAAAGCTTTTGGATCTAATTCCTGCAACTTGATTTGGTTAGATTTTTTATTGAAAAGCGCTTCGTAAGAACCGGCCAATTTGTACATATCTTCAACTTCCTCCGCAGTAATTGGGTCTATTTTGATTTCACGCATTTCCCAATCTCTTGTATCGTGTTGTCCTATTATTTTTCTACAGGTATCGCAAGTTTTAAGATAGAATACTTTTTTCATTTTGCAAAAATACAATTTATATTTCAAATTTTGGCTATGTCATTTAGATAACTTATATTGTCGCCATAGCCAGAATCTCATTTACTGCATCTTACAGCCAAACTTTAACTAACTTTAATATTTGGGGCAACTTATCCGCCCTCCACTCCCGCTTTTTCTGTTATTGCAATTTACGCAAAGCAATCGATAGAACGAGTCAGCATTGCAATAACAGAAAAGAGCTCCGTTCAGGTCGGGTCGCAGGTTCAACATCAAAATAGGATTCGTCTTACAATATACACGGTCAAAATTCTTACATTTGAGATAAATATTTAGAAAATGGATAACAAACCAATCACTTTCCAGTTTATTTCCGAACCTACAGATGTCAATTTCGGGGGTAATGTTCACGGCGGAAGTGTGATGAAATGGATAGACCAGGTTGGTTATGCCTGCGCCAGCAATTGGTCATCCAGCTATTGTGTCACGGTTTATGTTGGCGGAATACGGTTTTATCAACCTATAAAAATTGGAGAAATCGTCAAGCTAGAATCCCACGTCATCTATACGGGAAGTTCCAGTATGCACATCGCCATCGACGTTTTTTCCAGAAACATCAAAGAAAAAACTTTTGAAAAGAAAACGCATTGCATCATTGTTTTTGTTGCCGTTGACGAAAACGGAAAATCCGTCCAGGTCCCAAAATGGAATCCAACCTCCGAAAAAGAAATCCAAATGCAGGAATACGCCATCAAATTGATGAATCTGCGTCGTGACATCGAAGACGAGATGAAACCTTTCTTATAAATCGATTCAATAAATTAAATTATTTATAATTGAAAAATTTCAATTGATAATTGTTATAAATTGTACCACATTTAACAATTTGAATTATTTAATATGGATATCAATTTTTAATTTTGGGCAAAATTAAAATATATTCAATTGAACAGAAAAATTATCAGCTTACTAGCCTTATCATTTGTGGTTAGTATCAATGCGCAGGTTTTCAATGCAGGTTTCGAGAACAACAACGGAACACCTTTATCTCAGTTCAAAACCATTAATGCAGACGGTTTACAAGTCCCAGAATGGGCACAGGTTCAGGAATTCAACACAGAAGCTTGGATTAAGTTTTATGACGGTTACGATAATAAAATTGCTTTCAGTACTTCTTATTATTCGCCAGAAGGTCAAGCCAATGATTGGTTGATTACGCCATCCATCACCATCCCAAACAGCGGAACGCCAACGCTCTACTGGAAAGGAAAATCTTACGATTTTGAGTACACAGATTCTTACGCTGTAAAAGTTTCTGAAACCAATAATAACCCAGAATCTTTCACAACAACATTAACTCAGATAGATGCTGAGCAACCTTTTGATTATGCAAGCCACACTTTGGATTTGTCTGCTTACAAAGGAAAAACCATCTATTTGGCTTTTGTGAATAATACGAATAGCGGAACTTATTTGGCCTTAGATGATCTGTATATCAGTCAATCTGCCGATTGCGTAATGCCATCTTTGAACGGATTTGCAGTTTCAAATCTAAAACCAAATTCTGTAACCATCGATTGGTCTGCAACAACTGGAATTACCAATTACGATACAGGTTTAACCCCATTCGACACATCTGTTTCGTCAAAAGGAATTACTTCTTCCACGACTAAAAGTTTTGATAATCTTCAAGCTGGAAAAAGATATCAGTTCTTCCTGAAAAATGCAGATTGCGGTTCTGGCTGGGCTGGGCCAAAATCGATTTGGACACCTACAGAATTGCCTTACTCTTATGATTTCGAAAAAACAGTTGAGAATTTTGGCGAATATGATTCAGACGGTTGGACTTCCAGCACTTGGTTGATGGGAGAAAATCAAGCTGTTGCTCAAAACGGAAGTGGATATGCTTATAACAACACAAGTACATCTGCCGCCGGAAAGAACGACTGGCTTTTTTCCTATCCTATTTACCTGAAAAATGGCGAAACGGTTACAGCAAAATATTACACATCCATCGGAAATGAATCTGCTGACCCAGTGACTTTGAAAGTAGCTGTAGCAAGTGCTCCGGACAAAAATAACATCATTGAGAATTTAAGAGTACAAACTGTTTCTCAACAAGCTTACACAGAATTTACCGTAAGTTATACAGCAACAGCCGACCAAGTTTATTACATCGGATTCGGTAATACGACACCGAAAGTTGTGACAACAACGGCGTTGAGATTGGATAATATCAGTTTCTCAAAAAGTATTTTAGCCGTGACTGATGTCAATAGAACCAACATCAAAGTTTATCCAAATCCTGTTGCTGACCAGTTGAATATCAAGACTGATGAGACGATTAAATCTGTTCAGATTTATTCTTTGGACGGAAAATTGCTAAAAACCATCAACGGAAATACGACCACAGTTGATTTTAAAAATTATCCAAAAGGTTCTTATTTGGTAAAGATTGAAACCAATAAATCAACGACTTCCCAAAAAGTTATAAAATAAGTTGAGAAAAATAGTTGCAGAATTAAAAATCATTTCTAAATTTGCTGTAATGAAACGACAGTTCCATCTGTCCTTTCAAAAAAATATTATCTACAGATGAAAACAATGAACAATAACTGGTGGTGGCTTTCAAACTCTTTGTCGGGTCTGAAAGACTTATCGGTGTTCTAAATTCTGAACTAACTATAACTCAATCATAATAAGACTTCGACAATTTTTGTTGAAGTCTTTTTTTTATTCAAATCTTAAAATTAAATCTGATGAAATTCAGTAAAACCATAAAAGTAAAAACCACCGTAAAATCCCAATTGGCAGACCTTTTCACGCCAATCGGAATTTACCTTCGACTTCGCGATAATTTTCGTGATACGATTCTCCTGGAAAACGCAGGCAATCAAAACTCTGAGAATTCCTATTCTTTCATTTGTGTGAATGCGATTGCAGGAATTGAAATCAGAGATTATCATGAAGCAGAATTCAAATTTCCATTGGAAAATCCAGAAAAGATTCAGTTGGAAAATGAAAAATTGTCTGATTTGCTTCAGGAATTTTCAGATTCTTTTCAATGTGAAAAACCAAACCACGAGATTGGGAAAAGTGCGCAAGGTTTTTTTGGATACACTAGTTATGATGCAATTCCGTTTTTTGAGAATATAAAATTCAAAGAACTCTCTGAGGAAAATAAAATTCCGTTGATGCGTTACAGATTATATCAGTATGTGATTGCCATCAACCATCACAACGACGAAATGTTCCTCATAGAAAATAAAATCGATGGACTTAAATCGGAACTATCAACCATCGAGAATTTCATCAATCAAAAAAATGCTCCCGTTTTTCCATTCGAAATCACAGCAGAAGAAACTTCGAATTTAAAGGATGAAGAGTTTTTGGAATCGGTAGAATTTGCTAAGAAACATTGTTTCCGTGGTGATGTTTTCCAACTGGTTTTGAGCAGAAGATTCGAACAGAAATTCCAAGGTGACGAGTTCAATGTTTATCGTGCTTTGCGAAATATCAATCCTTCTCCTTACCTGTTCTTCTTCGATTATGGCGATTACAAATTAATGGGCTCCAGTCCGGAAAGTCAGTTGATCATCAAAAATGGAAAAGCGATCATCCATCCCATTGCAGGAACTTTCAAACGAACAGGAAACATAGAAAAAGACATGGAATCTGCAGAAGAACTCAAAAAGGACCCGAAAGAAAATGCAGAACACACGATGTTGGTAGATCTGGCAAGAAATGATTTGAGCATTCACGGGAAAAATACAACGGTTTCTAAACTAAAGGAAATTCATTTTTTCTCTCACGTTATTCATATGGTTTCTGAAGTTGTGGCTGATGTTAAAGAAAATCAGAATCCTTACGAAATGATCGCGACAACCTTTCCACAAGGCACTTTGAGTGGCGCACCAAAATACAGAGCAATGCAACTCATCGATGAACACGAGAAAACTTCAAGAAGTTATTATGCAGGATGTATTGGTTTTGTTGGTTTTGATGGAAGTTGCAATCAAGCGATTATGATCAGAACTTTCTTAAGTAAAAACAATACATTGTTTTATCAGGCCGGTGCGGGAATCACAGCCAAATCCCTTGCAGAAAGTGAATTGCAAGAAGTGAACAATAAATTAGGAGCTTTGAAAAAAGCCGTTTTAAAAGCAGAGAAATTATGAAAATATTAGTCTTCGATAATTACGACAGTTTTACTTACAATCTTGTTCAGATCATAGAGCAAATTGTTGGCTCAGAAGTAGACGTTTTCCGCAACGATAAAATAGCTTTGGAAGACATCGAAAAATACGATAAGATCATTCTCTCTCCAGGTCCAGGAATTCCGGAAGAAGCTGGTATTTTGTTAGAATTGATAAAAAAATATGCACCAACCAAATCGATTTTCGGTGTTTGTCTTGGACAACAAGCGATTGCAGAAGCCTTTGGCGGAAGTTTGATCAATCTTTCTGAGATTTATCACGGCGTTGCAACAGAAGCTACTCAAACCAAAGAACATCATATCTTCACAGATCTGCCGGAAACTTTGGAAGTTGGAAGATACCATTCCTGGGCAGTTAATACAGAAGATTTTCCTTCAGAATTAGAAATCACAAGCGTTGACAAAAACGGAATGATCATGAGTCTGAAACACAAAATCTATGATGTCCACGCCGTACAATATCATCCGGAAAGCATTTTGACACCTGACGGAAGAAAAATTTTAGAGAATTTTTTGAATGACTAATTGCCAGTAAAATGAATCATTTCTTAAAAAAGGCCTTACAAATCTGGAAGGTCTTTTAGAAAAAATAAAGGAGCAAGGAATCTGATATTTAGATCATATATCCGAACGAGCAAATTATTAAGAAAATAAAATGAAACAAATATTACAATATCTCTTCAACCATCAGACTTTGACAAGAGCCGAAGCCAAGGCTATTTTGACAGAGATCTCACAAAATAAATTCAATGAAAGTGAGGTCACGGCCTTCGTCTCGGTTTTCTTGATGAGAAGTATTACGCTGGAAGAACTTACAGGTTTCCGAGAAGCACTACTTCAATTGGCAAAATCTATCAATCTGGGAACAAACGACTTGGTTGACATTGTTGGAACTGGTGGCGACGGAAAGAACACCTTTAATATTTCCACCTTAGCAAGTTTCATCGTTGCCGGAACTGGGCAAAAAGTCGCTAAACAAGGAAATTATGGAGCATCTTCAATTTCTGGTTCGTCCAATGTTCTGGAACAATTAGGTTACAAATTCAAAGATAATTCTGAGGATTTGAAAGCCGATCTGGAAAAGGGAAACATCTGCTTCATCCACGCACCACTCTTCCATCCTGCTTTAAAGTCTGTAGCACCTTTGAGAAAACAATTGGGACTGAAAACGTTTTTCAATATTCTTGGACCATTGGTAAATCCAGCGAAACCAAAATATTCTATGATTGGCGTTGCAAACCTGGAGATTGCCCGCGTTTATCAATATCTTCTGCAACAGCAAAAAAATGAGTTTATGCTGGTTCACGCTTTGGACGGTTATGACGAAATTTCTTTAACTGGAGATACCAAAATCATCAATAGATCGGGAGAAAAAATCTATTCGGCAGAAGATTTAAAATTCAAAAACATTGCAGCGGAAAGTATTTTTGGAGGCAACACAAAAGAAGAAGCAGCAAAGATTTTCATCGGTATTCTGGAAGGAAAAGGAACCGACGCACAAAATTCTGTAGTTTTAGCAAATGCTGCCATCGCTCTTCTAAACACTGGAAAATACGGTAATTACGATGACTGTCTATTACTTGCCAAAGAAAGTTTGGAAAGCGGAAAAGCCTTACAAAGTTTAAAAAATATTATTAATTAGAAATTTTATGGCGACAATTTCCGCCCTCCGTTCCCGCTATTTTTGCCTTTGCTTTTCCAGCACCAAAAAATGAGCTCCACTCAGGTCGGGTCGCAGATTCAATATAAATATAAAATTTAGTCAAAAGAAATGACAATATTAGATAAAATAATAGAACGAAAAAAACAGGAAGTTGCAGATTCAAAATCCAAAATTTCTGTTGAACAGCTGAAAGATTCAGAATTTTTTGGAAGACCAACTTTTTCGTTGAAAGAAACTTTAAAGTCCAAATCCGGAGTTATCACAGAATTCAAAAGACAATCGCCCAGCAAAGGAATCATCAATGATAAAGTTTTGCCTTTGGAAGTGGTTTCTCAGTATGAAAAATTTGGAGCGAGCGCTGTTTCTATATTGACGGATAAAGATTTTTTTGGCGGAAGTTTTGAAGATATTTTGAGCGTTCGAAATCACATCAATATTCCAATTTTAAGGAAAGATTTTATGATTGATGAATATCAATTTTACGAAGCCAGATCAATCGGAGCAGACATTATTTTGTTGATTGCATCTTGTCTTTCTCCAATTCAGGTTTCGGAATTTACAGAGTTGGCTCATCAATTCAATCTCGAAGTTCTGTTGGAAATCCATTCTGAAGATGAATTAAAACATATTAATAAAAATGTTGATTTTGTGGGAATTAATAATAGAAATTTAAAAGATTTCAAGGTGGATTTGCAACACTCAGTCAATTTGAAAAATCAACTTCCTGATGATATTTTGTCCGTCGCAGAAAGTGGAATTTATAATGAAGAAGATTTCAAATTCCTCAAAGAAAAAGGCTTCGACGGATTTTTGATGGGCGAATATTTTATGAAGAATGAAAATCCGGGAAAGAAATTTGGAGAATTTGTTTCTAATGTAACAATTTAAAAGTCTAACAATTTACCAATAATGGAAAGCCAAAATCCAGAAGCCAAAAACCAATTGCAACTTAAAGTTTGCGGATTGACAAAACTCGATCAGATTCAACAATTGATTGATTGGAAAGTTGATTTCCTGGGTTTTATCTTTTATCATAAATCGCCGAGATTTGTTTTGAATCATCTAAGCTTGGAACAGATTTCAACCATTGAACATTTTGGAAAAGTGGGCGTTTTTGTGAATGAAGACTTGGATGATATTATTGAAATTTCTGAACAGGCCAACTTAAATTTAATCCAACTTCACGGCGATGAAACTGAAAATTTCATTTCAGAACTAAGAAAAAAACTGAATCCAGATATTAAAATAATAAAAGTAATTCGAATCGGAAATCAAACGCCTGACGAATTACAAAAAACCATCAACCATCAACCAACAACTATCAACTATCTCTTATTTGATACAGACTCAAAAGCATTTGGCGGAACAGGTCAAACCTTCGATTGGAAGATTTTAAATGACATTGAAATTCCATTTCCATATTTTTTAAGTGGTGGCATTTCTTTGGAAAACGTCCATCAACTTTCAACGATCAACCATCAACCAATTGCGCTCGACATCAACTCAAAATTCGAAATTGAGACTGGAAATAAAGATCTACAAAAAATAAAAGAATTTTTATCATTAATAAAAAATGAAACATCATCAGTATAAAAGCAAAATAATCTGGACTGGAAACACAGGCGAATCGACAAAAAACTATCGGTCTTATCAAAGAAATTACACTATTTCGGTTGATGGTAAAGCTGATATTTTAGGTTCATCCGACCCGGCATTTCTTGGAAATCCGGAACTTCACAATCCTGAAGATCTATTGTTGGCTTCGGTTTCTTCGTGTCATTTGTTATGGTATCTTCATCTTTGTTCGGTCAATAAAATTCTTGTTTTGGAATATGAAGATTTTGCCGAAGGAACAATGGCCGAGAATGAAAACGGAAGTGGAAAATTCAGTGAAATCACTTTAAAACCAAAGATTGTAGTTGATGAAAAAGAAATGATACAGAAAGCGATTGAACTTCATCAGAAAGCCAATGAATATTGCTTTATAGCCAATTCATTAAACTTCGAAGTGAAACATCAACCAGAAATAACATATAAAGAAAATTAAAATGAACTTTCAAAACCCAGATAAAAACGGCTATTACGGCGATTTCGGAGGCGCTTTTGTTCCCGAGATGCTTTACCCGAACGTTGCCGAATTGCAGGAAAAATATTTGCAAATCATCGAATCTGATGAATTTCAGAATGAATTTCAGGATTTGCTGAAAAACTATGTTGGACGCTCTACTCCACTCTATTTTGCTAAGAATCTGAGTGAAAAATACCAGACTCAAATCTATCTGAAAAGAGAAGATCTGAATCATACCGGAGCACACAAAATCAATAATGCTTTGGGACAAGCTTTGCTGGCAAAAAAATTGGGAAAACATAGAATCATTGCAGAAACCGGAGCTGGACAACACGGCGTTGCGACGGCGACTGCTTGTGCCTTATTAGGACTGGAATGCATCGTCTATATGGGCGAAGTAGATATTGCAAGACAATCGCCGAACGTGGCCCGAATGAAGATGCTCGGAGCAACCGTAATTCCTGCAACTTCAGGTTCCAAAACTTTGAAAGATGCCGTGAATGAAGCCTTGAGAGATTGGATCAATAATCCGTCGACGACACATTACATCATCGGAAGTGTGGTTGGTCCGCATCCGTTTCCAGATCTTGTCGCGCGATTCCAAAGTGTGATTTCGAAGGAGATCAAAGAACAACTGAATGAGAAAATAGGCAGAGAAAATCCAGATTATCTGATTGCCTGCGTTGGCGGTGGTAGCAATGCGGCAGGGACTTTTTACCATTTTGTAAATAATGATAATGTGAAAATAATTGCCGCGGAAGCAGGTGGTTTAGGCGTTGATTCGGGGAAATCTGCCGCGACCACTTTCTTAGGAACTTTAGGCATTCTGCACGGAAGTCAGAGTTTGGTGATGCAAACCGAAGATGGACAAGTCATCGAGCCACATTCCATTTCCGCAGGTTTGGATTATCCGGGAATTGGTCCTATGCACGCCAATCTTTTCAGAGAGAATCGTGCTGAGTTTTTCAGTATTAATGATGACGAAGCTTTGAAATCTGCTTTTGAACTGACAAAAATAGAAGGAATTATTCCAGCTTTGGAAAGTGCTCACGCTTTGGCTGTTTTGGATAAAAAGAAATTTGAAAAAGGTGATGTAGTCGTGATTTGTCTCAGCGGACGTGGTGACAAAGACATGGAAACCTATTTGAAACATCTTTAAATCTGTAAAATGTAAAACGTATTCATGTATTTACGACTCTCAATCGTTAATACATTTTACGTCAATATTTAATACATCAAACAAAATGAAAAAACTAAATATATATTTCACTGCAGGAGTTCCAAAACTTGATGATACTGGAAAAATTGCAAAACTGATCCAGGAATCGGAAGCAGATATGATGGAAATCGGGATTCCGTATTCTGATCCGGTTGCAGATGGTCCTGTGATCCAAGATGCGCATTCTCTGGCTCTGAAAAACGGAATGTCCATCAAAAAACTTTTTGAACAATTGGCGGAAATCAAAGATTCTGTCACGATTCCGAAAATATTGATGGGCTATCTGAATCCTGTTCTTCAGTTCGGATTTGAAAACTTTTGTCAAAAATGTGAAGAAGTTGGCGTTTCGGGATTGATTATTCCTGATTTACCACCAATTGAATTTGAAAATAAATATGGCAAAATTCTTAAAAAATACAATCTGAATTTCACATTTCTCGTAACGCCAGAAACATCAGAAGAACGCATCAAATATTTGGATTCTTTAAGCTCCGGATTCTTGTACGCTGTAAGCTCGTCTTCTACAACAGGAAATGAAAATGCAGTTTTGAAGAATGAGAATTATCTTGACAGATTAGCTTCTTTAAACTTGCTAAATCCAGTGTTTATCGGTTTTGGAATTAAAGATAAATTGGATTTTGAAAATGTGACAGAGCAAGCGCAAGGTGGAATTATCGGAACTGCTTTTGTGAAGATTCTATTGGAGAATGAAAATTGGGAGACTAAGGGAGGAAATTTTATTCAAGCAATCAAAAACTAAATTTCAATAAAAAAAGAGTTTCAAACGTTTGAAACTCTTTTTTTTTAATGCCATTACTTCTTCTCCGGATTATAAGGGAATCTTATCACCGCCGACTTCATAAGAGATTTCGTGAGTGCATCTGCTGAGGAAAACGTTCCTGAATTTTCCCACGTGAAATTCCAAAACATTCTTCCGCTTACTTTATCAATAATGGATACATCTGCAGTTGTTACTTTTGAGTTGAAAGATGGTCCTGCTAAAAGAGAAGAGAAAAAAGCTTCTGCATTGGTCAATGGTTTTGCCATAGAGACTTTGGAAACTACAATGGCATCAACTTTTAGAACTTCTGCAATTTTTTGATAAGAGGTCTGTGATATGATGATGTTATTATCCTGCAAAATCTTATTAGTAGAATCATTTGGCAAAACATAAACATCAAGATTCTTTATTTTTATTCTTTCCTGAAATCTATCGTACAAACCTGTTTGAAGTTTGAGACTTTCAATTTTCTCCTGAGCTTTTATTTTGTCAGCTTCTGCTGATTTTTTGATTTCTATAAGTGCTTTGGTGGGTAAAATAGCAATGGTCTTATGTTGTTTTACAATTTGGTCTGTATTTTCTGCTTTATAAACAGGCTCGCAAGATATTATGATAATCGCAACAATAAATAATAATGAATATATATGCTTCATAGTTTTTTTTGCGAAAATAAATAAAATATATTTGCAAAAAAAATCAATGAAAAAAATCTTCACTTTAATCATGGGAATCGCAAGTACATTAACATTTGCACAACATTTTAATGTTCAAGATTATCCAAAAGGAGTGTATGAAACTTTTGAGGACTTCAGAAGTAAAACACCATCCAAACAAATCAACTTATCGGAAGCTTATACTACAGACCAATTAGCTTATCGCTTTAACAATATGGATGAGAAGGGCAAAAAATTCAAAAAAGCATTTGCTGTTTCTGATGGAAAAAACCTTTACATACACGTTGTCAATCTTTTAAAAAAATTCAACTCCGAGGATAAGGGACAAACTTATGATGGTGGCATTTATTATTTGAAGGCAGAGAATCACGGAGGCTATCTTTTTCTTAGAGATTATTTTGTGAGCAGTAGTGCTGCTATGTGGGGTGGCCTTATCGCAACGGCTGCGGCTAGAAGACAAAAAGCGGTAATCTATGAAGAGGAAAAAGAAAGTTTTAATATGTTTAAAAACTTTGAAGAGTTCAAAACTTATATGGAGGTTAACTATCCAAAACAATTGCTAGATATTGAAAAGAAAAATGAAGATGGTAGCAAAAAAGAGGAAATTGATATGATCATTAAAAACCTGGATAAAGTAAATCAACAATAACAAAAAAATCCCGAAGATATTCTTCGGGATTTTTTTTGTTTAATCGTTGCTTTCAAATATCGTAGAGAAAGCTGATGTCACGAGCGACAGTAAAATACTGAACAACAGCGCCCACCAGAAGCCATCGACTTGCATACTTCCCATTACGTAAGCAGCGAGAAGGATGATTAATGCATTGATGACGAAGGAAAATAAACCAAGCGTCAAAATCGTAATCGGCAATGATAAGATTGATAGAATTGGTTTGACGATCAGATTCAATAGTCCTAAAACGATGGCGAAAATAATAGTGGAACCAAACGTGTCAAAGTGTACGCCTGAAAGGATTTTGCTGAGCAAAAATGCTGAAATTGCTGTGATCAGCAAACGGATAATAAAATTCATAGTTTAATGTTTTATTGATTGTTTTTTTTTCTATTCAAAAACCAGACCTAATATTTAGATTTTTTGTAAACTTTAACCTCGTTATACTGCAAATCTTTCTCTTTTGCCAGTTTATCAGGAATCAAAATCCCAAAAAGATGGTCTATCTCGTGCTGGAAAATCACAGCCGTGAAACCTTCCACCATTTCCTCGTTTTTTTTGTTGTCGAGGTCATAATATTCCAGTCGAATGCTGTAGCTTCGGTAAAAAGCATCGCGAAAATTCTCTATAGAAAGGTCACCTTCCGGACCTTTGTTCAGAAGTTCAGACCACCAGGTAATCTTCGGATTGATAAAATATTCCACCGGCGCATCTTTCTTATCAAAACGCTGAACCAAAATCACACGTCTGTTGATTCCCACCTGTGGGCCGGCAATCCCAACGCCTCCGCCAGTTTCCGCCAGAGCCAACTTCATTCTTTCAATCAAAATAGGCAATGTCTTATCTTTCGGCGAGATTTCCTCTGACTGTGCCAGCAAAACTTTGTGTTGATCTTCTTTATCAGTTTGATAAATCGGCAAAGCAGTTTTCACATCTCCCGCCAAGATTAACGTTTTTTCTTCCTTAGAAAACTTCTGAGAAAAACCATTGAAGCAAATTAAGAGTAATAATGTCAAAGTAAAATTCCGCATAATTTAATTTTAAAATCAAAGATAATAAGTTTGGGCACCTTATCCGCGCTCCGTTCCCAATCTTTTTTGCAGAACGTTCCGGCAAATAGAAATTAAGCAAAAGCAAAAAAGGATTTCCACTCAGCTCGGGGTGCGCTTCGCCAGATAGAAAGTGATAAATCCTAACCAAGATTTCAGTAAAATCGAAGTTACCAAAAACCCTGACAATGCCATTCTCCAAGTCTGATGAACAGGATGTTTTTTTGAGTTCGACAAAAATGTCTCGTGGTTTTGATGAAAAGGTCTCGACGTTTTTAAAATAGGTCAATACCTATATAAAAGTTCCCCTCGGGAAGCCCGAGAGGAACACAAATAATAGAGAGAAAATAAACAACTATAACTATTCTGTTATTGGGCTTCGAGAGCCTCAGCCTGACAAATATGAAACAAACATTTAATTACAGTTGTCATCCTGAGGTTCTCGAAGGACATTATTACACTGAGGTTCTCGAAGTGTTAATTAATCACTTCCTTCTTTCTCCTATTGAAAATCCAAAAGATGATCGGGAAAATAAGAAGCGTAAGAACGGTCGCTGTAATCAACCCGCCAATGATGACAATAGCCAAAGGTTTCTGAGATTCGGAACCAATTCCCGTAGAAAGCGCCGCCGGAAGTAAGCCAATAGAAGCCATCAAAGCCGTCATTACCACTGGTCTGGTTCGTACTTTCACACCTTCCATTATGGAGGAATCGAGTGACAAGCCGTTCTTCACATTGGTATGGAACTCTGAAATCAAGATCACACCGTTCTGGATACAAATCCCAATTAAGGCAATCATCCCAACACCGGCAGAAATCCCGAAATTCATATTGGTCAAATGCAGTGCGATGATAGCACCAATCAAGGCAAACGGAACATTGGCCAAAACCAAAAGCGAATCTTTCATATTCCCAAACAAAATAAACAACAGGAAGAAAATCCCCAGAATGCTAATCGGAACAACCTGAGCCAATCGGTTGGTCGCTCTTTGTTGATTCTCAAATTGCCCCGTCCAGCCAATCTTGTAACCATCTGGTAATTTGATTTTGTATACTTTCTTCTGAGCATCAGCAATTGTTCCTCCCAAATCTCTGTCTCGAATCGAAAACTTAACGCCGATGTAACGTTTGATATCATCACGGTAGATAAATGCCGCACCGTTTTCTTTTTCAAGTGTGCTAATCTCCTTCAACGGAATCTTCGCACCGTCTTGCGTTGGAACCATCAGAGAAGAAATATCTTCTTCGTTTTTTCTATAATCCTCGGCATATCGCAATCTGATTGGGAATTTTCTTTCACCATCAAACATTTCTGAGGCTGTCTTTCCACCAAAAGCCATCTCCAGAACCGCTTGTGCATCGGCAGGCAAAACACCATAAGCGGCCATTTTGTTTCTATCCAGAACAACACTTATCTCTGGTTGACCGATATTTTTTATGATTCCAGGTTCTTTTACACCCTCCACATCTTTGATCGATGTCAGGACCTCGTCTGCTAATCTATCCAAAGTATGGAGATTGTCGCCATAGATTTTGATTCCGTTTTCAGCCTTGAAACCTGCCACAGCTTCGGCAACGTTATCGGAAATCGGTTGAGAATAATTGAAGGTAATTCCCTGATAGTTCTTCAGTTTTTTATCGATTTCCTCGATTAATTCGTCGTAAGTAATCTTTCGTTTCCATTCTTCTTTAGGTTGAAGACTCACTGCAAACTGCACGAATCCAAAACCGTTCGGGTCGGTTCCGTCATTACTTCTACCCGTCTGCGCCAAAACGCCCGTCACTTCCGAGAAACTCATAATATCTTTCTTGAGGACATCAGCCGTTTTCAGAGATTCTTTGAGCGATGAGCTCATTGGCATTTCCGCAGTAATCCAAAGTGAGCCTTCATTTAATTGAGGTAAAAATTCGGTTCCTAAAAACTTAGCTGAGAACAATGTCACCGCCAAAACTGCCGTGGACACCAACAAACTGACTTTCTTATACCTGAAAGTGAACTTCAGTCCTTTCATCACATATTTGTCCCAGAAATTCACGAACGGGTTGTTCTTTTCCTTCACATTCTTTTTCAATAATAAATGGGACATCACGGGAACTAAAGTCAGTGTAAATATCAATGCGCCCAACAAAGCAAATCCTAATGTAAATGCCAATGGCGAGAACATTTTACCTTCCACTTTCTGGAAAGAGAATATCGGCAACAATGAGGTGATGATGATTAATTTTGAGAAAAAAATAGCTTTTCCGAGTCCGGTTCCGGTTTGTTTTATCCAGCCACCTTTCGCCATTTTGTTGAAGCGTTCCATTCCGTATTTGTGAGCTTTGTGGTCGAGCATTACGAATAATCCTTCTACCATCACGACGGCGCCATCTATAATAATACCAAAGTCAACAGCTCCTAATGATAATAAGTTGGCACTCATTCCTGCCATCCTTAGACAGTAAAATGCAAACAACAAGGACAATGGAATGATGATGGAAACAATCAAAGTCGTTCGCCAATCTGCCATAAAAATCAAGACGATCACCGTTACCAGAATGATTCCTTCTAAAAGGTTGTGCATTACTGTTTTGGTTGTGAAATCCATCAGGTTTTGGCGGTCGTAGAAAGTTTTCATCTTCACATCTTTGGGAAGAATTTTCGTATTCAGTTCCTCTATTTTGGCTTTAACAGCTAGAAGAACCTCCTGTGCATTCTCACCTTTTCTCATTACCACAATTCCTTCAACCGTGTCCGCTTCATTATCCAGAGACGCCTGACCAACGCGTGGCATAGAACCTTCATGAACGTCGGCTACATATTTTACAAGAATTGGATTTCCGCCGTCACTGTGAATCGTAATATTTTCTATATCTGAAATCGATTTTACCAAACCAATCCCCCGAACCACATAAGCCTGACCGCTTTTCTCGATAACATCACCACCGACATTCAGGTTGCTGTTGGTTACGGCTTCCAGAACTTCACTTGGCGTAAGATTGTATTTGTCTAATTTTCTTGGGTCGATGCTCAATTCGAAAACCTTGTCCTGACCGCCGAAAACATTGACATCGGCAACGCCCGGAACACTTCGAAGTGCTCTGTCAACTACCCACGTTTGTAATGTTAATAAATCTCTGGAATCTCGGTCTTTGCTTTCTAACGTATATCGGTAAATCTCACCGGTTGGTCCGTACGGAGGCTGTACTTCTGGGTCAATTTCTTCAGGCAAACTCACTGTTCGCAACTGATTATTGACCATATTTCGAGCAAAAATGTCGTCCACACCGTCTTCGAATAAAATCTTGACAATGGAAAGACCAAACATGGTCGTACTTCGGACGCTGGTTTTCTTTTGAACCGGACTCATTGCCAGCTCGATTGGTGTAGTCACGAAACGTTCTACTTCTTCGGCGCTTCGCCCGTTCCACTGCGTGATGATGACGATTTGGGTATTGGTGACATCAGGAAATGCTTCAATTGGCATATTCTTGAAACTGATGAATCCCGCAACCGCCAAAATCGCTACCCAAATGAATGTGAAAGCTTTATTCTTGAGGGAAAATCCTATGATGTTTTTGATGAATTTATTCATATTTTATGTTTAATCACAGGTAAAAACTGTGGTTACTAAAATTGAATCCTTCGGATTCTTTGATATGTTGATTCCTGTCCATAGGTTGTACCTACGGCTATTGATATTAAACCCTTGCGGATTTGTTGGATGAATATTTAAATATTTGTTAAGAGTGAAGTTTAATATAATTAAGAGATAAACGCATTGATTGTAAGTCTTTCATCTTTTCTCTATTTTCTTTTCATTCAATTTAATTATTCAAAGAGCGATAAATCAACAGTTGATTCGTGGTTACGATGGTTTCTCCTTCGGAAAGTCCTGATGTGATGTAGGTTGATTCTGAGTTTTGTTTCAGGATTTTGATTTCTTTGACCTTGATATCTGCTTGAGATTTGTAAACGACCACAAAATATCTGTTATCATCGAAAATCACTGCGCTGGACGGAATTGCCAATGCGGTTTCATTCTCTGCGGACGAAACCCTGATGGTCGCTTTACTTTCCGGAATCAGCAAACCTTGTGTATTGTCCAACACTACTCTGGCCTGCATCGCATTGGTTCCAGGGTCTATGATTTTGAAAATTTTGTCAATCTTACCATAGAAAATTTTGTCAGGATAAGATAATGTGGAAACCCGGGCCTTCATTCCGAGGTTGATTTTATCAATATCAGCTTCGTTCACGTTCATTATTGCCCAAACATTTTTCGTGTTCGCAACATCGAAGATATTCTCGCTTCGGTCGCTTCTCAGTTCCATATCTTTATTGATGTCCTTATGGACAATGTAACCGTTGATGGGCGAAATCACACTGTAGATATTTCCCTTTTTCACGTTATAGACCGTACTCACAGCATTGGACCGGTGAAGTGCATCTTTCGCTTTTTGTACGTCTCCTTGTGCTTCTTTGATGTCTTTTTCTGTGTTCAGTTTTCCCTCGTACATTTCTTTGGCAACGCGCAGATTGTTTTCTGCAACACGCAAATCGGTTTTAGCGTCGCTTACGTCTTTTTGAACTTCTGCCAATTCTGTACTTCTAATGGTTGCCAAAACCTGACCTTTGTGAACGTAATCGCCTAACTCTACATTCACGCTCAGAACGTTACCGCCAACCAAAGGAAAAATATCGATGTAAGTATTTTTATCTGCAGAGATTTTTCCATAGAAACTAAACTCGTCCTCGATGAATTTTTTCTCCACTTTTGCGAATGTGGTAGATTTCAGCATCGTTTGGCTCAACTCAAAACCTTTTGCTTCTTCCTTCACCGTTTCTTCCTTTTTTGAACAGGAAAATAAGCTAATGGCGAGGATAACGGGAATAATAATATTTTTACTCATATTTTGTTTATTTTTATTTTTTGAATTCGTGAATCTTCGATTTCATTAATAAAAGATTTTGGTTTGTACTAATTGATTGAGTTCTTCTGCAGAAATCATGATCTGCTTTTTCATTTCGTAAACCTGCAAAACGGTTTGTCTGTAGCTTTCCAAGAAGTCTGTGAAATCCATCAAACTGATATTTCCACTACGGAAGTTTTTGAGAATTCCGTTGTAAACCGTGTCCAGATTTTCCATGTCTATCGGCTTTAACTCGTAATATTGGTCGTATTGATTTTTCCAAGTTTGATAAGCAGATTCCACCTGAGTTTCGAGATTCAGTTTCTGATATTCTGAATTTTTCTCATTTTGCTGAATCGCATATTTTGCTTTTTCAACATTTCCTTTATTTGATTTCCAAAGCGGGATCGGAATTCCGATTTTCAGATTGACCTCATTATTGAAAGTTCCGGAAGCTTGGTCATATTCGGCTCCAAGGTTAAGGTCGGGAATGTTGAGAGATTTTTGCCATTGGGCGTAAAGCTTGCTGTTATCAATCAATTTTAATTGGTAGAGATAATCTGCATTGTTTTCTAGAGCTTTATTTTTCAGGATTTCCAAATCTCCGAAAGGTTGAGAGATCAGAATCTCATTCTCTTCCGGTTTTGACAAATTGGGCAAAATACTTTCGGGATTTCCTGTCAGGACTTTCATCTTTTGCTGGAAAGCCAAAATATTATTATTGATTTCAATTTTATCATTATTCAACTGAATCACAATGCTTTGTAGTCGGACATAATCTTTCAGAGAAATATTGCCTTTGTCTGTCTGCGTCTTGTAAGCCGACAAAAGGTCGTTCATATATTTCAGTTGATTTTGTATGCTGATCTGCTTTTTTTGCTCGTAAATGAGATTGTAATACGTCTGTCTCAACTCAGTTTTCAAATCCACCAACAATTGACCGAATTGCAACTGCGACAACTCTTTATTTGATTTGGCAAATTGGATTTCGTTTTTCTTTTTTCCGCCCAGATAGATCAGTTGCGTGATTTCTACACCTTTGGCTCTTCCGACATCAAAAACTCTTTTGTCTTGAGGATTTATAGCATTGACGTAACCTTCGATCTGTGGAAGTTCCCAGATTTTCGCCTGTATAATATCGGCGTCTGCCATATTGATATTGTATTGCGCAGCAAGAAGTTGGAGATTGTTTTTTTGAAATGCTAATTCGCAATCCTGAAGAGACATCTGTTGCTGTCCGGAAAGACATACAAATGCCGAAACGGATAACACCAGCGTTGTTATTTTGTTCATTCTTATCTCGTTTTGGTTTTGCAAAAGTGGACTTCTGAGATTAAAACGGACTTAAATGTGGCTTAAAAAAAGCTTAATTGTTGTTTGAGATAATAGAAAACAGATTGATAGAGAATAGACTTTTGCGTACATTTTGTCATTCTGAAAGAATCTAAACCTCCTAGATTTCTACAAAATGATAAAATTTATGCTTGATAACTATTCTTCTTTTTATGTAGAACCTGCAGCCCGACTTATCTCAATTTCTTTATTTGTTATTTTGAATCGATGAACTACTGCGTTAGGTTTGGGAGCGTAAGCCGGAAAAGCTGCCTTAATATTTAAATTCTCGCAGATTTTGCTAATTTCGCTGATGATAATTAAAAAGCTGCTTGATTTGGATAATCTGCGAGAAAAGAACACTTTTACTTATTAAAAATCACCGTGAAAAGATTCTCTCGGTCGGTAGCGGATAAGTAGGAAATTTCGGATTTGTGGTATTCCAGAATGCGTTTTACGATGCGCAAACCAAGACCAGAACCGGTTTTGTTCTGCGAATTACTACCTCGCATAAAGGCTTCGAAGAGTTTTTCTCTTTCTTCAACAGGAATGACTGAACCGATGGAAAAAACTTTAACAATAATCCTAAAATCAGTTTCCTTGATGGAAATATCAACTTCCTGATTATCAGAATATAAAGCGGCGTTTTTGAATAGATTGATGAACGTAATTTCCAACAGAGACTTGACGCCTTTTACGGTTAAGAGTGAATCTTCCACGCTTTCTTCATCGATTTGGAAATCCATTTTGAACTCGGGGAAATTACGATAAACCGTTTCGAAAGCATTGAAAACAACTTCGTCAATTCGCACTTCTTCATAAACAGTGGCGATACCTTCTTTGTCAAATTTCGACAATAAAAGCAGTGATTTTGTGAGGTCAGACAGCTGATGAACATCCTGCAACATCTGCTGCAGAGTGGTTTTGGTTTTCGGCGAATGATTTTCTAACTGAATCAAATTCTCCAACTGAAAAGCCATTCTCGTCAAAGGTGTTCGCATTTCGTGCGCTGCGCTGGAATTGAAATCTTTCTGAGATTGGAAGACGTCATTCAATCGGCTCGTCATAAGGTTGAAAGATTTTGCCAGAACGCCAATTTCGTCTTCGGAGTTTTTGACAATTACTGGAGTTGTGAGTTTGTGGACGCTGATATCAGAAATATCGGACTTCAAAATTTCCAAAGGTTCCAGGAATTTCGAAACCAGATAGTAACTGAAAAACCAAATGAGCAAAATGCTGACGATGTAGGAAAAAATCAGCATATATTTCAGAAAAGCCAATTTGGATTGCCCTGTAACATCTTGAGCGCTAGTTAAAATGTAGTAATTTTCGCCTTTGATTTTTCTGAGTGCCGCGTAGATTTCTGGAACTGATTTTTCGTTATAGATTGTTTTCTCTTTGTCTAATCTCAATAATAAGCTTTCATCCCAAGTGATTTTTTTGTCTTTTAAAGTACTGTAAACCAAACCTTTGTCTGAACCGAAAATCATAATATTTTCATTCAGAAGAACATCATCTGAATTTTCATCAAAGAAAATAGGCGCTTCTTTTTCAAAATCACCAGATTTCTCAATAAAATTAACTGTAAAAACCAAACGTTTCTGGAATCTTTCCCTGAATTCGTCTTTTCTAAAATCGTTGAAAGAGACGTAAATCACAAACATCATAATCCCAAAAATGAGGGAAAATGCGATGCTAAGACTGATGGCGATCTTGCGTTTCAGAGACATTTTTGTAGAAGTTAGATTTTAGAAATTAGTAGTTATAGAGGGCTTAGATAATAACCGAAGCCAGGTCTTGTGTGGATGAGTTTTGATTTGTAATTTTTATCGATTTTTTTTCTCAGGAAATTGATGTAAACTTCTATGGCGTTGTTGGTGGATTGGAATTGATTTTTCCAAACTTCGTCCGAGATATATTGTTTGGACAGCGTTCTGCCGTTTGCTCTGGCCAATAAAACTAGCAATTGAAATTCCTTAACCGTCAAATTGATTTCTTCTCCGGAACGAAAAACCTTGCTGTCTTCTGGATAAATGATCAAATCCTCTACTACTATTTTTTCTTTTTCTTCCGTTTTTGGCGTCAATCTTCTCATTTGAGAATTGATTCTCAGTAGTAATTCCTCAAGTAAAAATGGTTTCACGAGATAATCATCCGCTGCTCTCAGGAATGCTTCTTTTTTCTCCTCGATTCCGTCATAAGCAGAGATAATGATAATTGGCGTTTCAGAATTGGTTTCTCTGATTGTTTTGCAAATGTCCAAACCGTTGATTTTCGGAACATTGATATCCAATAGAAAAACGTCGTAAGGTTTATTAGAAAATATATCGAGGAATTTTTCGCCATCTTCGGCTTTATCTGTTTTGATGGATTTTGATTCCAGGAAAAGTGCTATTTCTGAAGACAAGACAGCATCGTCCTCTAAAAGTAATGCCTGCATTTGGTGATGATTTATTTTACAAATATGGGGAAAAGTAATTTGGGACTGTTAAAATAGATAATGTTTTAATAATTTTATTAAAAATCTTCAGAACTTGGAATTTTTTGTTAATAAAAAACCTTCAGAAATCTGAAGGTTTTTGTGATTGTTATGCTGAGTTTCTACTCGCATTAATATTTCCAAATAGAGATCTCATCACGAGCTTTTCATAGGCTTCTCTGTTGCCCTCGCCTTTCTGGATTTTAATCAATGCATATTGCTGAATGCTCAAAAGCGGGAGTACGATTTTTTCTCTGATCTTCACAGATTTTCTGTTGAGCGGTTCTTCCTGCATCAAGATATTATAGCCTGTCAATTCTAGCATCATTTCTTTTGAAAGTGAAAATTCCGCAAACAAAATGTTCCAAAACTCTCCGAATTTCTCATTGTTTCTCATGTAATAAGTCAATGGGAAATAGGTCTTGTTCATACTCATCATTGAATTGAGAACCAATGTTTTGAAAAAATCTGAACCTTTGTAAAGTTCTTTGATTTCATCAAATCTGCCTTCATCTTTTAAAGCTTTCAGGGCTGATCCGAATCCGAAAAACCCGGGAACATTTTGTTTCAATTGCGCCCAAGATCCTACAAATGGAATCGCTCGCAAATCTTCGAATTTTAGTTCAGAACCTGCACCTCTTTTGCTTGGCCGGCTGCCTATATTTGTTCGGCCGTAATATTCCAACGTGCTCATTTCTTGAAGATAAGGAACAAATCTTGGATGCGCTTTCAGGTCAGAATATTTTTTATAGCTGATGTCTGCTAATTCCGAAATTAGTTTCCTTTCATTATCGTTCAGGTCTTTTTTGGTACTTTTGAAAACATCATTTTCGATTCCTGCAGTCAATAATTGTTCAAAATTGAATTTAGCCTGATCTTTATTTCCAAAAACACTGGTAATAGTCTGACCCTGAATGGTTAATTCTATTTGATTGTTGGCTATTGTTTTTCCTTGAGATGCGTAGAAATCATGGGTTTTCCCGCCACCTCTAGCTGGTGGTCCACCTCTACCATCAAAGAAAACAACTTTGATGTCATTCTCTTCAGAGATTTTGGTCAGTTTTTCTTTTGAAGTATAGATCTGCCAATTCGCTTTCAGGTAACCACCATCCTTGGTTCCGTCTGAGAAGCCAAGCATTATGATTTGTTTTTGGTTTCTTTTTCGTAAATGTTTTTGATAAATCTTATCGCTATACAAAGTTTTCATCACTTCTTCTGATTTATCAAGACCTTCCATAGTTTCGAAAAGTGGAACAATATCAATATTGATATCTTCCTCCGCGTAACCACACAAACGCATCATCACATAAACATTCATCACATCTTTTACTTCGTCAGAATTGGAAATAATGTAACGGTGCATGCCGCGCTCGCCATTACTTTTCTGGATTGTTTTTATGTTATAGATGCTTTTCAGCGTTTCCTTGGTCATTTCATCTTCGAAATCTTCTGGATTAAGAATAATTCCTGAATCTAATAATAATTGGATTTTCTCATCATTGGTTCTGGAATCTACATTTCCATCAATGACTTTTTTGAAAATATCATCAATCACATTTTGATGAATCCTACTATCTTGACGAATGTCCAATGTCGCAAAATGGGTCCCAAATATCTTCACGCGGTCTCGGAAATCATCTAATATATCTAGAAAAAGTCCGTTGTGTTCTTCTACAAGGATTTTCTCGGCTTTATCTAGTTCTGTGATTATTTCTTCTGCAGAAATTCTTACATTTTCTTGGAAAATAGCATCATATATATGTTGGCTGACCGATTTTAAAATATCAGAAACACCCCGGAAACTCAATCTTCTTCTAACGATTTTAAGATGACCGTAATAATCTTTCAAAATAGAAATTCTCAATTCCTCTGCGACTTTCATGGTGATTTCTGCCGTAACAAAAGGATTTCCGTCCCGATCTCCCCCAGGCCAGAAACCTAACTGGATGATGTCGGGATTTGGTGTGAAATTAGAAGTGCCGTAAACTTGTTTTATCTTTCTATATAGTTCTCCGATACTTTGATAATAAACATATCTGAGATAATATATAATGCTCATCGCTTCATCTAACGGCGTAGGTTTTTCCTTATTTACAAAAGGCGTTTTCCCCAACTGTTGTAGCAACGTATCAATCTGAGTCACAGAATCATTGATGATCGCATCTCTTAAATCGTGGATGATTCTCTGAACTGCATTTGGGTAAAACTGAGTCGGATGTGCAGTGAAGACGATCTTGATTCCAAAATCATCCATTTTTTTGCGAATTGCTGCGAGATGATGTTCCTGATTCCCCCTGTCATACATATTCATTACCGTTCCAGAATCAGTTTCTGAATGCAATTGTTGAAAAGCGGCATCCTCGATACTATCAAATAGTACAACTTGCCGCTCAATATATTGTATGATTTTGAAAAGTAATTCCAGTTTTTGGTCTTCAGTTTCCAATTCGGTATGTTTCTGGAAAAACTCTTCCACAATTTCTTCCGGAGATTTTCCTAATTGATAACCTTCTCTACTTTCTTCCGCAAGAAAAGGCAGCAACATCCCGATATTTGTCATTTTATCATAGGGCAAACTCATAAAGAGTGAGTTGTAGATTTGGAACTTATTTTCTACAATTTGCCTGAATTTTTCAATTTTCTGATCGTTTAGCATATAACAAAAGTAACATTTTTAGAGTTTAGATCTTCTTTGTTTAGTTAAAAAGTATGCTAAATATTTGTTAAGTTAACAGAGGATTATCTCTTGTCAACCAGCCTCTTTTGCTAGCAGTAATAATCGCGTAAGGCGTAATCCAAAAAAGAGTAAATAAATAAAAAATACTGTATGTATAAGCTAAAAATGACTCACAAAGGCTATATTTTTCCGCATAAAATAAAACCTGAATGCTTGAGAAGATAAAAACACCCACCAAACTACTGCAAAGAAAAAGAACAGGATAACTTAAAACAAAAAAAATCAACATCAATAATAATGGATAGGCCATTATTACCTTCAGCCATTGCATAGACAGCAAGAATCTTGGTCCAAAAGTAGATTCTTCACGGAATTTTTTAAAGGCAAATTTGCTCATCATTATGTTTTCTCGAACATTGCTCCTTTCCCATCTTACAAACATTTTATAGAGGTTTTGGTATTTTTCTGGAGTATTGGTATATACATATGCACCCTTTTGAAAAAGAACATGTAAACCTTGTTTGAGAATCATATTTGTAATCGCCCTATCTTCTCCAATGTCACTGGGTTTCCCCATGAAGGTCTGATTTTTCCATTCTTCCAAACAGTTGAGAACGGCATCTCTTCTATATGCAGCAAGTGCCCCGGGTGTACAAAGTACAGAACCTAAGGCACTTTGTGCGGAACGAACAAACTCAAAGCTAAAAACAAAACTAACATTCAGCATTTTAGGGATTATTGCTCCATCTTTATTCAAAACTCTAATATTTCCTGCTACGGCACCACACTTTTTATTTCTCACAAAAGGACTAACCAACACCCGTAATGTATCTTCTTTTACAATAGAATCGCTATCAACAGTTACAAACACATCCCCTTTTCCTGTCTTGAATCCTTTATAGAGAGCATGTCTCTTGCCTTTATTTTCTATTTGACGGAATATTTTTATTCTATCCCCCAGAATTTCATTAGCTTTCTGCATCCACTCCCAAGTATCATCCTTGCTCCCATCATCAATACATAATATTTCTAATTTATCTTTCGGGTAATGACTATCTGCCAGACTCAACAGTGTCTCGTAAACCAATTTGCCTTCATTATAGGCAGGAACGATTACTGTACAACTGGGTAGGTCGTCATCAGAGACCGCTTTTACAGGTTTGTATTTAAAATAAAGAACAGCTAGATATATAATGAAAATAATTTGTAAACAAACTAAAACTAGAGCCCAATAATTAATTGCAGACCCCCACCATGTTTCCATTCTTTCGAGATAAATATTTTCTATCTCTGTATGATTTTTGACAAAAAATAAAGTAGCAGAAATCATTACCAGAAGCGTCATAAAAATGACCAAATAATCTATTCCTTTTAAAGTGTTTGAAGAAATTTTCTCTAAAAATTCCTTTCGCTCTTCTCTCTTTTTCCTTACATTCATAATACTCTTTATTTTCAAAATCAATAATTTTTTTCAATAATTATTAATTTATATATTATTAGATTTGTCCACTCCTTGATATTTAAAATGACAGCTCATGCCATTTACAGAGATTTAAAAGGTTTGCCTTCAACAAGTATAGTGCCAAATTATATAATCTATAGAATAATCATAAATGTATATTTATAAAAAATAATGAAAAATATTGCCTGGTTGATTAACTCATTATTTACTCCCTAAAAGAAGAATTTCTTCTATTCTGATTTCGGTCAAAAACCTTTTTGTACCATCTTTGTCGTCATAAGAGCGATATGTTAGCTTTCCTTCAATAGCAATTTCTTTTCCTTTTGGGACATATTTTTCCAAAATATCTACTGTTTTACCAAAGGCTACCAAATTATGCCATTGCGTTTCTTCTACCCTTTCACCTGCCGCATTGATATAGAAATCATTGGTTGCAAGGGTGACAGTTGCTTTTTTATTACCATTTTCGAAATTGAAGATTTCAACTTCTTTTCCTGTGTGACCAATAAGAGTCACTTTGTTTCTTAAAGACATAATATTAAATTTTTGAATTAAACATTTAAAATCAAAACGAATCGTCTGTTTCCTGATTTTCTTGTTGCAAATTTTCATCAAAAAGAAAAACCGATTCGGTTATAAAACATTTATATCCGTTTGTAATCGTTTGTAAATGAATATGAATTTGATTATCTTTATAAAACAAAATACACAAATGGAAACACAAACATGCCCAGAATGCGGTGACAGGATCATCGGCCGATCAGATAAGAAATTCTGTTCTGATGCCTGCCGGAATGCCTTCAACAACAAGCAAAATAAAAGTACCACCAACTATATGCGGAATGTAAACAACAGGCTCCGCAAAAATTACCGCATACTTTCTGAATATAATTTTGAAGGAAAAACAAAAATCAATCGTCTTAAATTACAGAACGCCGGTTTTGATTTCGATTTTGTGACACAAATCGTGACTTACCGAAACGGCTCACAATACTTTTTCGTCTATGATCAGGGTTACAAGATACTTGACGGCGATTGGGTGTTAATTGTAAAAAAGACCAACTAAATTATGACAATTACTTTTCTGATTCTGCTATCTGCTTTGGCTATCTATCTTTATAATCTGCCTGTTTTTGGAGGGAGTTTTTCGGGCAAACGGTTGATCCGGATGAAACAATCTCCAAATTATAAAAACGGAACTTTTCAGAACCTGAGCTACACGCCATCTTTAGCAGAAGGCTTTACAATGAGACAAGTTCTCTGGGAATTCTTGACCGATAAAACTGAAAATAAAGTTCCAAAATCACTTTTACCAACTCAAAAAATTGATTTGAAAAACCAACCGGTTTCTGAGAATTTTCTTATTTGGATGGGGCACTCGTCATATTATTTTCAAATAGATGGAAAACGTTTTTTGGTAGATCCTGTTTTTAGTGGAAATGCCTCGCCCATCCCGGGAACCACCAAAGCCTTTGCAGGAACAGATATTTATTCTGCGGAAGATTTTCCAGAGATTGATTTCCTGATTATTTCGCATGATCATTATGACCATTTGGATTGTAAAACTGTGAAAAGCCTTAGACCAAAAATTAATCAAGTCATTTGCGGATTGGGTGTAGGTTCTCATTTTGAAAAATGGGGCTTTGATGAAGAGAGAATCATAGAATTGGATTGGTATGAGGACGATAAAATTTCCAATGGATTCAAAATCACATCTACGCCAGCGCGACACTTTTCGGGAAGGAGATTCAAAAGGAATAATACGCTTTGGACTTCCTTCGTTTTGGAAACGCCTAGCAAGAAGATTTTTCTTGGAGGAGATAGTGGCTATGATTTTCATTTCAAAGAGATCGGTAAGAAATTCGGACCTTTTGATTGGGCAATTTTGGAGAATGGACAATACAATGAGAAATGGCACAATATCCATACTTTGCCGGAAGAATTTGTCCAAGTTGCAGAAGATCTGAATGTAAAAAATGTATTGCCCGTACATTCGGGGAAATTTGCTCTCGCACAGCACGCTTGGAATGAACCTTTGCAGAAGGTCTTTGAAAACAGCAGAGGGAAAAATTTCAAAATATCGACCCCAATCATTGGAGAGAAACTGAATCTTGATGATGATTCGCGGATTTTTTCGGAATGGTGGAAATCTTAATATAAAACGATAAAATCAAGTATTATTTCATCTCTATTTATATAATTGCTTTTTGCCAAGATCATCAGCTTAATTCATTCTCACCCAAATTTTGTTATTATTTCAAAACCATTGAAGTATTCACAAATTTTTCTGTTTTATTCTAATCGCCTTGTGGGAATCTCCAAAAAATCATGTTTTGGTTCAATCTAATTGTGTAGATTAAATACGTTTTTATTTTTTATCAATAGTTTAAACGATAAATTTTAAAATAAAAAAAGAAGAGCCAAATTATAATATGGCTCTTCTTTTTTAGATTGTTAAAAATATTCTATTCTTTTTCTGCTATCTCTTTATCTGGAAACATTATCGAAATAACCACAGACAAGATCAAAATTCCACCAACAATCCCCAATGAAACTGGAGACGAAATATGATACCAAGGAGAGATCAACATTTTAACTCCAATGAAACTCAAAATTACTGCTAATCCGTAAGGTAATTTGCTGAACATATGAATGAAATTGGATAGTAAGAAATACAAAGACCTTAATCCCAAAATCGCAAAGATGTTAGATGTGTAAAGGATAAAGGGATCCTTTGAAATGGCGAAGATTGCTGGGATAGAATCTACTGCAAATAATACATCTGTGAACTCAATCACTGCAACTACAACCAAAAGTGGCGTTGCCATTTTCACACCATTCTGGATCGTGAAAAACTTGTCGCCATCATAGTTATCGGAAACTTTCCAGAAACTTTTGATCAACTTGGCACCTGCAGACTGGCTGTAATCTTCTTCATCGCCATCATCACCTCCACCCCATGATTTGATTCCCGCATAGATCAGGAACAATCCGAAAAGTGTCATTACCACATTGATCCTAACTGGATGACCGAAAACATTCATTTCTGGCAAATAGGTCAAGTCAATAAGCTCGACACCTGCAAAAATAAAGATCGCTCTAAAGATCAATGCACCGATAATTCCCCAAAATAATACTTTATGATGCAAATGTCTCGACACTTTGAAAAAACCAAATACCAAAATGAAAACAAAAAGGTTGTCCACAGACAAAGCTTTTTCTATCCAATAGGCTGCCTGGAATTGGGTGAACTTTTCAATAGCTACATCATGACCGCCCGCATCCTGATTGAAAACCCAATATACAACACCGGAAAACGCCATTGATAAAGAAATCCAGATGATGGTCCAAATGGTCGCTTCTTTGGAAGACACCTCGTGTGCCTTTTTGTTGAAAATCCCAAGATCCAGCAATAGCATAATAATGACCACTACAGCAAATCCTGCTACGAGACCGGGATGCAAATCGATAATACTCTTATCCATATTTATAAAATTATTTATTTGTTAAAGTTATGTACATTAATCGTCCGCCTTCTTCATCGGACAACATTATTTTTTTTCCATCCGTCAATTCTACCATAGAGTTGATTGGAACTGGTTTATTTTCTGTCAGGTCTTTCATATCCGGTAAACTTTGGTTCACTAAGACCCATCTGTTCTGATAAAATGTGAAATAGCCTACCGGTTTTTTATCCTCGGCTGTCAGACTTTCATTACGGATCACTTTCTTAGAAACGTGCCATTTGAAAAGATATTGGTTGTGATAGACCATTAATCTGTGATTCTCTGGTTTCCAGACATTATCTTTGAATTTGAAATACAGATCTACCACTGGCAAAGTTCCTCTGTGCGGCGTTCCGCAGAAAGGGCATCTTGGTTTCGAAGTGTTATCAAAAACGTACCATTTTTCATCACAATTGGGATTACTGCAAGGTTGGATCAGATCCACAGTTTTCAATAAAGCCGTTTCCCATTCGTTCGCAATAGGACGAAGCATAGGATTGTGCAAACCGTCCACGAATGCTCTTTTGAACAATTCTGACAAATATGGTCCTGTAACCGTGTAAGGAATTTTGTTTGGGTCTCCCCAAAACAGATTCCATTTTTTCAGATGATCCGCTTTTACACGGTTGGTATTATCTGTCGGATGTTCTATGAAAATCGCCTTCTCTCCCATTGATAGAACCTCATCTCTTTCCGAATCCAGATCCCAGATTTTACCGCCTCGTAATGGATGTCTTCTTAGCAAATACATATAGATCAAAACGGCTAATGCGTGCAGATCTGTTTTTTGATTTGGCAGAATTCTATTAGAATCGTGAAGTGGTAAATGTTTGGTCTTAAGTACTTCCGGCGCGATAAAATCTGCTGTTCCAATCACTTCCGGAGGAAATAACCCCGGGACAACCAAGCCATCAATATCAATGATCGTAGCCGACTTCGAAACCGGATCCACCAACACATTATTGTATGAGAGATCGGAATGGGCAAGTCCCATTTGGTGCATTTTTTTCACACCTCTTGAGATATTGATCGCGATCTGAAAATAGCTCAGCCAATCTCCCAATTCTGATTTATCCAAGGCCAATGGATATTGACTATTTCGGAATGATGGTGTTGTAAACCATTTGCCAACTTTCTCTCCGCCTTTAATGGTTTCGTCTCTGGAATAGCCTTTCTTGAAGAAAAATTTGGAGTTGTAGATCGGTACGATCACGCCCGTTTTTCCATTCTTTTCTACGGCATCAGAAGGCCATCGGAAAATCTCGTCCAAGAAATAATCTGCACTGTTTCCTTTTTTGATATTTTCAAGATAAAGAGAGACAATTCTCTTTATCCTATCTTTTTGATTAAAATCCAACGGATCTCTGAAAAAAGCCACAACATATTGTCTGTTTGGAGCAAAATACACATCTTTCACGCCGCCTCTTTTCGGATTACCATCATCGATATATTCGTATGATTTTGATGGGTCTATGATAGAATTAACTTTAATTGTACTCATATTCTAATAAATTACAGCTAAGGTTCTGTCATCGTGGTTTCCTTTGCTCCAGAAATCCATCCAATCTGATAATTGTACTTCAATATCACTATCTTCTATGAAATCTACTTTTTTATTTTCCTCATTCTCTCCATCCAGATCCCGAAGGAAATTTTTCCAGCTTTCCAAATTCTCAAGTTTACTTTCTACAACAAACTTTGGGTCGTAGATTCCGTCTGTCATCAGAATTAATTTAGAAAAATCAGGAAAACAGTTGATTCCGAATCTGTCCGCCATATCTGGTCTGCTGAAAATCTCTGACATTGTTATAAATCTTGTTCCACCACTGAATTCTCCAACATCCAGAATATTAAGTAATCTAACATCAGTTTCGTCTTTTCCAATCACATTGATCGGGCAATCTCCGACTCCAAAAGATAGAATAACATAGCCGAAATCGAACTTTTTGACAAGACAGAAAATCAAAGTGGTGTGAAGGTCTTTTAGATTGATCTCTTCGGAAATTGCAAATTGATTTAAAGCTTCGTGAAGTTGTTTTACATTTTTGTAAAGACTATTCACGATGAATGTTTTATTTTTTATTTTAATATCATCAGATGATCGGACATCAAAATAACTCAATACTTCTGATGATAAACTCTGTAAAAAAGTTTCGTTATTAAAACATTCGACAATATGTTCGGTTACAAATTTTGACCCTGCTCGGGCAAATTTTGCAGATCCTGCTCCATCGGCAACTGCGACAACAGCCCAATCATTAGGAAGAATTTTCACTAAAAAATCATCATCGCGGAATGTTCCTTCGTGTGCGTGAGACCTTCCTCTTTTGGAAGCCACCACAATTTTTTTATCCAAAAATTGAGAAGAATAAGTCAAGTGTTCTTCTTTTGGAAAACGGCTGTCCATAGGACTTGGTTTATTTAGCCAAAGGTCTTTTGGGTCGGCATTTACAATGAAAGGAATTGTTTTTATATCTATTTCCAGATTTTCATCTTCTGTATTAAAGAATTCAATCACAATATTGATTTGATCTGCATTGGTTGGAGTACCAAAAATACAGGATTTTTCTGCATCAAACTGAAGTCCGACCTGATCCAGGTTTTTGATGTCATTAATTTTTATCAAAGGAAAGGAAGACGTATCAAATGTAAAAACATATTCCTTTTTAGCATTGGCATTAGGAATGTAGATTTGAGCTTCTTTGAATTCTTCTTTAACTTTATTCATATTGAAAATTTGTAGGATTTGAGATTTTAGATCTGTAATTGATTTTGACAATTCTGACACTTTTGCGTTATTCATCAATTTGAGAATTGTTGAATCAACTATTTTATTTCTCTCAATTTGATGTTCTTTTAGAATGTCATTTAAAAAATTTTCCATTCTTATCCCAAAGTTCTATTGATATCGAATCCGCCTTCTGCCATTCCATAAAATCCGGTATTCCCACACCAAGGACATTTTGCATTTCCATCGCCGTTAATACAATGGATTCCTCCGCAAACGCAGGTTGCCAAAGCAAAGTTATTCCCACAAGAAGGACAACTCGGGTTGCCATACAACTCCTCGCTC
>Ga0302347_1001145_pt1 | contig 33708 bp, 19 predicted proteins | sample PhyWR1_FD_202178 | JGI IMG/M metagenome (GOLD analysis project Ga0302347, IMG submission 202178) | Leaf surface microbial communities from wheat plants in UC Gill Tract Community Farm, Albany, California, United States - DLSL W.R1 (v2)... | ecosystem: Host-associated > Plants > Phyllosphere >... | reverse complement strand
GACCGGGTCTTGCCTGCCGCTGCCCTGTCCTGGCTGGAGCCACGCGCCATCGCGGCGCTGGCGGCGCTGCAACTGGGGGTCAGTGCCGAGCACATCCGGCGCACCGTGGCGTATGTCGGTGAGCGCGAGCAGTTCGGCCGGCCGATTGGCAGTTTCCAGGCCGTGCAGATGAGCATGGCCGACAGCCATATTGCCCTGGAAACCCTGCGCAGCACGTTGTGGCAACTGTGCTACCGCCTGGATACCGGCCTGCCGGCGCCCTCCGAGGCCCTGGCCACGGCCTACCTGGCCTGCGAGGCAGGGCACCGCATCGGTCATGTCGCGCAGCACGTGCATGGCGGCATTGGCGTCGACCTGACCTACCCGATTCACCGCTATCTCTACTGGAGCCGCGCCCTGGGCATTGCCCTGGGCGGTGCGGCGGCCTGCCTGGAACGGCTCGGCGACTGGCTGAGCGACAACGACAAGCTGGGATGGAAATATGACCTCGAAGAACACCAAGCGCTTTGACGACGTGCGCCCCGGCGAAACCCTGCCGACCCTTGAAGTGCCGATCACGGTAGCGCTGATTACCGGCGGGGCGATTGCCACGCGCGACTACTTCCCCGGTCACCACGATCTGGACGCCGCGCGTGAACTGGGTTCACCGCATGTGTTCATGAACATCCTCACCACCAATGGCCTGGTGCAGCGCTTCGTCGAAGCCTGGGCCGGCCCGCTGGCGCGCTTCACCGCGCTGAAGATCAAGCTGGGGGTGCCCAACTACCCGGGCGACCGCCTTACCTTCAACGCCAGCGTCACCCGCCACGACCCCGAAACCCGCGAAGTGGAACTGACCCTTAGCGGCCGAAACTCCATGGGCAACCACGTGACCGGCACGGTCGCGCTGGTGCTGCCATGACCACCGGAGGCAGCAGCATGAGCAACCTGTCCATTTCCGGGCGCGCCGCCATCGTTGGCCTGGGCGCGACCGAATTTTCCAAGAACTCCGGGCGCACCGAACTGCGCCTGGCGCTGGAAGCCACTCTTGAAGCGCTGCGCGACGCCGGTATCGACCCGTCCGAAGTCGAGGGCTTCAGCTCGTATTCGGTAGACAAGGTGCCGGAGTACGAAATCGCCCGCCTGCTGGGCTGCAAGGATGTGAAGTTCTTTTCCCAGGTGCCGCACGGCGGCGGTGCGGCCTGCGCGCCGGTGATGCACGCGGCCATGGCGGTGGCCACCGGGGTAGCCAAGGTGGTGGTGGTGTATCGGGCCATGAACGAGCGCTCCTGGTACCGCTTTGGCAGCGGCAGCTACGGTTTTGCCGCCACGCCGATCTTCGACAACGTCAATTACGGCTGGTACATGCCGCACGGCTTCCACACCCCGGCGGCCTGGGTGGGCATGTTCGCCCAGCGTTACATGCATACCTATGGCGCCACCTCCGAGGACTTCGGCCGGGTTGCCGTGGCCGCGCGCGACTTTGCCGCCAGCAACCCCAAGGCGTTCTTCCACGGCAAGCCGATCACCCTGGAGGAGCACCAGGCGTCGCGCTGGATCTGCGAGCCGCTGCACCTGCTCGATTGCTGCCAGGAATCCGACGGCGCCGTGGCCATGGTCATCACCTCGGCCGAGCGGGCCCGTGACCTGCGGCAGAAACCGGTGACCATCAAGGCCGGCTCCCAGGGCATCACCTGCGGCCAGCAGAGCATGACCTCGTTCTACCGCGACGACATCACCGGGCTGCCCGAAATGGACGTGGTGGCCAAGGAGCTGTATCGCCAGTCCGGTCTCGGCCCGGAGGCCCTGCAAACGGCGGTGATCTACGACCACTTCACCCCCTTTGTATTGCCGCAGCTGGAAGCGTTCGGTTTTGCCCGGCGTGGCGAGGCCAAGGACTTCATCCGTGCGGGGCACCATGCCCGGGGCGGCAAGTTGCCGATCAACACCCATGGCGGGCAGCTGGGCGAGGCCTACATCCACGGCATGAACGGGGTTGCCGAGGCGGTGCGCCAGGTGCGCGGCACCGCGGTCAACCAGGTGGCGGATGTCGAGAACGTGCTGGTAACCGCCGGTACCGGCGTGCCGACCAGTGGCCTGATACTGGGCGCGGCCTGAGGAGCACAGCATGTTTGTCGATCTTACCCCCGAGCAACATGCCCTGCGCCGCAAGGTGCGGGACTACTTCCAGGCCTTGATGACCCCCGAGCTGCGTGAACGCCTGCGCGGCCAGGAGGGTGGCGAGCTGTACCGCCAGACGGTGCGGCAGATGGGCCGCGATGGCTGGCTGGCGGTGGGCTGGCCCAAGGCCCATGGTGGCCAGGGCTACGCCGCCACCGAGCAGTTGATCTTCTTCGAAGAAGCCAACATTGCCGGTGCGCCGCTGCCATTCGTGACCATCAGCACCGTCGGCCCGGCGTTGATGGCGCACGGTAGTGACGCGCAGAAGGCGCGTTTCCTGCCGGGTATCGCCGCTGGCGAAATCATGTTCGCGATTGGCTATTCCGAGCCCGACGCCGGCAGCGACCTGGCCGTGCTGCGCACCAGCGCCCGGCTGGACGGTGATGCCTTCGTGGTCAACGGCAACAAGCTGTGGACCTCGGGCGCCGAGTCGGCCGACTACATCTGGCTGGCGGCGCGCACCGACCCAAGCCAGGCCCGGCACAAGGGCGTGTCGATCCTGATCCTCGACACCCGTCTGCCAGGCTTTGCCAGCACGGTCATCCCCACCACCAGCAACCCGACCGCCGCCACCTATTACGACAATGTGCGGGTACCCGCCGACATGCTGGTGGGCGAGCTGCATGGCGGCTGGAAGCTGATTACCGACCAGCTCAACCATGAGCGCCTGGGCCTGGGCTCATGGTCGGACAAGGTCGTGGGCCTGTTCCGCAGGGTCTACCTGTGGGCGCGCGCCCGCGACGAGCAGGGCCGCCGGGCGATGGACAAGGCCTGGGTGCGCAGCACCCTGGGTGAATGCTACGCGCGCCTGGAGGCCATGCGCCTGATCAACCTGCGCATCGCCGCCAACCTCGAACGCGAGCACATGGATGTGGCGCTGAGTTCGACCACCAAGGTCTATGGCTCGGAGTCTGCCATCGAGATCTTGCGCCGGCTGTCGGCCATCGTCGGCGCCAATGGCCTGGTACGCGGTGGTTCGGCGGCTTCGGCCCTGCAAGGCGAGCTGGAGTACGAGCTGCGCGCGTCGGTCACCGTGACCTTTGGCGGCGGTACCAATGAAATCCAGCGTGAGCTGATCGCCCAGTTCGGCCTGGGCATGCCGCGTTACCAGCGCTGAGCGCCCCGCGCCGCCGCGTCATTCCAACAAAAGGCCCCCCGGCAGTGGCCGGGGCTGGGCCGAGGGTTGCATCAATGAACACGATCGAGCAATTCAGGCACGAAACCCGTGCCTGGCTGGAAGCCAACTGCCCGCCGTCGATGCGCGTGGCCATGGGCGAGGGTGATGTGGTGTGGGGGGCCAGCCAGCCGCAGTTCCCCAATGACGACGCGCGCCTGTGGTTCGAGCGCATGCGCGACCAGCGCTGGTTCTGCCCCGAGTGGCCGCAGGCCTATGGCGGCGCAGGCTTGAACGCCGAGCAGGTGGCGGTTCTGGAAAGTGAAATGCGTCGGCTGCGCTGCCGGCCGCCGCAGATCAACCTGGGTATCTGGATGCTCGGGCCGGTGCTGCTGGCCTACGGCAGCGAGGAACAGAAGCGCACCTTGCTGCCGCCCATGGCGCGGGGCGAAGTGCGCTGGTGCCAGGGCTTCTCCGAGCCCAATGCCGGCTCTGACCTGGCCAGCCTGAAGATGGCGGCGCGCGACGCCGGTGACCATTTCGTGGTCGACGGCAGCAAGATCTGGACCTCGTACGGCGACAAGTCCGACTGGATGTACGCCCTGGTGCGCACCGACCACCAGGCGCCCAAGCATGAAGGCATCAGCCTGATCGTGCTGGACATGCGCAGCCCGGGGGTGAAGGCCGTGCCGATCGACCTGATCAGCGGCAAGTCGGCGTTCTGCCAAGTGTTCTTCGACTCGGTCAAGGTGCCGAAAAGCAACCTGGTGGGGCCGCTGAACGGTGGCTGGAACCTGGGCAAGTACCTGCTGCAGCACGAGCGCAAGGCGATGTCGAAGTTCGGCGAATTCAGCCTGCCTTCGCACTTTGACCTGCTGGCCCTGTTGCGCGACTACCTGCCGCAGCCGCGCAGCCAGGGCGAATGCGCCTTGCAGGCGCGCGCCGTGGCCTGCGCCATGGACGAGCACGCCTATAACCTGACCGTGCAGCGCATGGCCGAGGAGGGCCGCTGTGGCGACGATATCAGCGGGCTGATGGCAATCATGAAACTGGTGCACACCGAGCAGGAGCGCGACAAGTTCGAAGTGCTGCTCGACGCCATGGGCGGCCACGCTCTGGGCTGGCAGCACGAGAGCTTCAGCGAGCGCGAACTGGCGGTGACCCGCGCCTGGTTGAACAGTTACGCGCTGACCATCTCGGGCGGTGCTTCGGAAGTGCAGCTCAATGTCATTGCCAAGCGTGTGCTTGGCCTGCCTGATGGCAAGAAAGGAGTGCAAGCATGAACCTTCGTTACAGCGAGGAGCAGCGCCTGCTGGCCGACAGCGCCAGGGATTTTCTTGCCGCCCGCAGCCCGGTGGCGGCCCAGCGTCGGCTGCGCGATCAGGGCGCGGCCAGCGGTTTTGACCCGCAAGTGTGGCGGGATGCGGTGGCGTTGGGCTGGAGCGCGATACCGTTTCCCGAGGCGCAGGGCGGGCTGGACTTCGGCTGCATGGGCCTGGGCCCGGTGTTCGAGGCCATCGGCCACAACCTGGCAGCGACGCCGTTGCTGTCCAGCGTGGTGCTGGGCGGCTCGCTGCTGCACCTGGCGGGCTCGCCGACCCAGCAAGGCGACTGGTTGCCGGCGTTGATCAGCGGTGAGCGACGCGTGGCGCTGGCGGTGGATGAACGTGCCCGCCATCAGCCCCGTGATATCGCCTTGGCAGCGGTGGCCGATGGCGACGGCTTCTGCCTGCAGGGTGAAAAGTTCTGGGTGGTCGATGGTGTCGGTGCCGATGCTTATGTGGTAGCGGCGCGCACGGCTGGCCAGCCGGGCGAGGCGCAGGGCATCAGCCTGTTCCTGGTGCCCGCCGATACACCAGGGGTGGCCTGCAGCCCGCTGCCGTTGATCGACTCACGCAACAGCGGGCGCTTGCGCCTGGACCAGGTCCGGCTTGGCCGCGACGCCTTGCTGGGTTGCCCTGGTGAGGGCTGGGTGGCGCTGGACGCCGCGCTGGACCGTGGCCGGGCATGCCTGGCGGCAGAACTGTTGGGCGCGGCGCAGCAGTTGTTCCAGACCACCCTCGAGTACCTCAAGACACGGGTGCAGTTCGATGTCCCGATCGGCTCGTTCCAGGCCCTGCAGCACCGCGCCGCGCAGTTGTATGTGGACCTGGCGTTGGCCCGCAGTGCGGTAATGGCCGGCCTGGCGGCGCTGGATGATGGCGAGCTCGACGCTGCCCGGCGTGGTCGCCTGGTCAGCCTGGCCAAGTGGAAAGCCGGCGATACCGCGCTGAAGGTGGCCAACGAAGCGGTGCAGATGCACGGCGGCATTGGCGTCACCGACGAGCTGGACGTCGGCCTGTACCTGAAGCGCGTGCGGGTGGCGCAAGCTTGCCTGGGCGACCGGGACTTCCACTGCGAGCGCTATGCCGACCTTGACCAGGCCTGCGCCTGAAACCTCGTGGGAGAACCCTGATGAGCATACAACTGTGGCGACAGGCCTGGCAGCAGCTGATAGCGCCGGGTGCGCCGTTTGAAGTGGTGAGCCCGGCCGATGGCAGCCCGCGGTATTTCCGTCACGCTGCGCGCAACCTGATGCAGGTAATCGACGCCGGCCGCGTGCATGGCGACAAGCAATTCATCATCTGGCAGCAGCAACGGCTGACCTTCAATGATTTTTTCGACGCGGTCGACCGCCTTGCCGGGCAACTGGCCGGGCCATTGGGGGTACGCCCCGGCGAGCGGGTGGTGATTGCCATGCGCAACCAGCCTGCCTGGCTGGTGGCCTTCGCCGCTATCCAGCGTTGTGGGGCGGTGTGCGTGCCACTGAATAGCTGGGGGCTGCGCGACGAGCTGCTGCATGGTGTCGAGGACAGCGGCGCACAACTGCTGTTTTGCGATGAAGTGCGCCTGGCGATGTTGCGTGAAGACCTGACGCGGGGTGGGCATACCTGCATCGTGGTCGGGCACAGCTCCGAGCCTGCATTGCCTGAAGGCTGCCTGCGCTACGAAGCCCTGCTGGCGGCCGAGCCGCGGGTGCTTGCGGTGCCAGAAATTCCACCCGAGGCCCCGGCGCTGATCCTCTACACCTCGGGTACCACCAGCCGCGCCAAAGGCGTGCTGTCCAGTCACCGGGCGGTATGCCAGGCCCTGGCGGCACTGGAGTTCCAGGGCGCCTTCTGTGCCATGAGCTCGCCCCAGCGGGTCGGCGGCATGCTTGCCAGTGGCTACGCGCCCACCTCGTTGATGGCGGTCCCGCTGTTCCACGTCAGTGGGCTGCACGCCCAGTTCCTGTCGGCATTCCGCCCTGGCCGGCGGTTGCTGCTGATGTACAAGTGGGACCCGGAGCAGGCGCTGGACCTGATCCGCGATGAGCGCTGCACCCAGTTCAACGGCGCGCCGGTGATGATGCAGCAGTTGCTCGCTTCTGAACGCTACGGCAGTGACGATACGGCCAGCCTGTTCGGCCTGGGCCTTGGCGGCGGTGCGTCGTCTGCCGGGCTGCTGGCCGAAATGCTCGCCCGCAAGCCCGAGGTGATCGGCGGCAGCGGTTACGGCCTGACCGAGAGCAACGGTATTGGCGCAGCCATCGGCGGTGACCCTTTCGAGTACCGCCCGGCCACGGCCGGTTGGCCGTTACCGATTGTCGAGGTCCGCATCGGTGATGACCCGCTGCAACCTTTGCCGCCAGGCACTTCAGGCGTGATCTGGCTGCGCTCGCCGACGCTGATGGAGGGCTACTGGAACCTGCCGGCCGCCACGGCCGACAGCGTGCGCGCAGGGTGGCTGGACACCGGTGACCTCGGCTACCTGGACGACCAGGGCTTCCTGTACATCAGCGGTCGGGTCAAGGACCTGATCAACCGGGGTGGCGAGAAGATCTCGGCAGTTGAAGTCGAGAGCTGCATCAGCGACATGGCGGGCGTGGATGAGGCGGCCGCATTTGCCCTCGACGATCCGGCAATGGGCGAGGTGCTGGCGCTGGCAATCCAGGGCAGCCCGGCCACGCTGCCGTCGGATGAACAGGTGCGCGGCTACATCGCTGCACGCCTGGCACCCTACAAGGTACCCGCCCAGGTGTTTCGCCTGCATCAGCCGCTGCCGCGCAATGCCACCGGCAAGGTGCTGAAGGCCGAACTCAAGGCACGCCTGTGCGTCGAGTGACTTTTTAGTCTCTCCGGACGATGCCGATCGCCCTGGAACACGAACAATGAAGCCATACCAGAAGCCTTATCAGCGAAGGAGGCAATACATGAAAACAACAAAAGGTGTGATGCTCGCCGCCGTCATTACAGTCAACAGCGGGCTGCTGGCCAGCGCCTACGCCGCCGTGCCGGCAGACGAAGCCGCCAGGCTCGGCAAGGACCTTACCTGCGTCGGCGCCGAGCAGGCGGGGAACGCCGCCGGCACCATCCCGCCCTACACCGGCAAGTACCTGGGCGAGGTGCCGGGCTGGAACCACGTGAAGTTCTCGGGCGACCAGCCCGTGGACCCGTATGCCGACGAAAAACCGATACTGGTGATTACCGCGCAGAACATGGACCAGTATGCCGATCACCTCAGCGAAGGGCAGAAGGCGCTGCTGAAGAAGTACCCCGCCACCTACAAGATGAACATCTACCCCGGCCATCGCGACTTCCGTTACCCCGACTACGTGTGTCGCCGGGTGATGAGCAACGCCGTGAATGCCAAGCTGGTGAACGACGGCCTGGGTGTCGAGGGGCTGGGCCAGGTACCGTTCCCGATCCCGAAAAACGGCATGGAGGTGTTGTGGAACCACCAGTTGCCGGCACGTGCCTACACCGAGGAGAAGATCTCCGACCTGGCATCGGTGTTGCCCAACGGCAGCATCGGCTGGGGTCGCGCGCATGCGCGCAACCTGTCCCAGGCCAACTCGCCAACGGTGGAGCCGAAAACCTCGGACATGGTCCAGGCGATGAGCTACAACACCACCCTGAAGCCCGCGCGTGACAACGGCGTGATCAGCATTGCCCACGAGCCGTACAACTTCGTCACTTCGTCGCGCCAGGCCTGGTCCTACAGCCCGTCGACCCGCCGCGTGCGGCAGATGCCGGGGTACGGTTACGACCAACCGATGATCGGCACCAACGGCACCATGACGGTGGACGAGGACCGTCTGTTCAACGGCGCACCGGAACGTTACACCTGGAAGCTGCTGGGCAAGCGCGAAATCTACACCCCGGCCAATGCCTTCAAGGCCAACGCCGGCAACGTCAAGTATGCCGAGCTGCTGACGCCCAACCACCCCAACCCGGCGTTCATGCGCTATGAGTTGCGCCGGGTCTGGGTGGTGGAGGCGGACCTGAAGGAGGGCTACCGGCATGTCTACGGCAAGCGCGTGCTGTTCATCGACGAGGACACCTGGAACGCGGTGATGGCCGATAACTACGATGCCCGTGGGCAGTTGTGGAAGCATGCGATGGTCAACTATTACTACCACCCGGACATGAGCGGTTGGCAGGCAGGCTCGCAGTTCTTCATGGACCTGAACTCGGGGCAGTACACCGGTTACGGCATGACCAACGAAGCGAAGAAGGGGCCGATTCTGAACGAGAGCAAGTTCACCCCGGACATGTATACGGCGGATGCAGCGCGGGCTATCGGGCGTTGATGGACTGATAGTTCCCCCTTGAAGTGAACGAGGCCTGGCAGGGATCAACCCTGGCAGGCCTTTTTGTGTGTGAGGTGAAAGGTTTGTCGGGGCGTTGGGGGAGGGCTACCAGGTGCCTGGCATGGCGTTTTCGCCGGGGCATAAATCGAGCGCCGCGCGGGCGGCGCTCGATTTCACAGGCGCTCAAAATGCAGTGCCAAGCACCAGCGCCCCTACACCGCCACCGCGCCAACAACCTTGCCCGCCGCCACCCCCTTGATCTGCGCCCGATACCGCGGCAACGCCATCGCCAGAAACCCCGCCGCCAGCACCAGCAACACCACCGAAGCCGCCAGCGCATAGCGCAGCGACTCACCCTGCAGGCTGGGCAGGAACACATCGCTGAGCATGCCGATCAGCAACGGCCCAAGGCCTACCCCGAGCAAGGTCATGGCCATGACGAAGATCGCCGTGGCCTGGGCCAGGCGGTGGGCCGGGAACAAATGCGTGATGGCGCCCAGGCACGGCGTTGCCCACCACACGCCAAAGAAACCGAACGCGCTGTAGAACAGAAACGCCTGCGGTACCGGCGTGTCGCCAATATGAAACGCCACGCCTTGTGGCCACAGGAAGTAGGCCAGCGCAAACGGGATGCTCAACAGCGTGCCCAGCAACGGCACGCCAATCTGCCAACCCACGTCACGCCGGGCCAGGCGGTCGGTGAGCATGCCGCAGACCAGGGTGCCAATGGTCGAGCCCGTGCCGCCCACCACACCTACCAGAAAGCCCGCCTGCTGCATGTTCAGGCCATGAGAGCGAATCAGGAAGCTGGGGCTCCAGGTACCAATGGCATAGCCGGCTATGGCCGCTGCACCGCCAGTCAGTATCAACCACAAGAACGAAGGCATGCGCAGCAGCTCGGTCAGGGTACGCAACCATCCTTCGCCCGGCTCATTCGCTGCTTGCCGCGTACGCACCGGGGCCGGTGCGCGAACCGTCAGCAACAGCAGCAAGCCCAGCAAAATGCCGGGTGCGCCAATCAACAGGAACGCGTAGCGCCAGCCATGCTGCTGGGCAATCCAGCCGCCCAGGCCCAGGCCGACAATCGCGCCCAGGCTGGAACCGAGCATCAGCACCGCCAAGGCAGTGGAGCGGCGGTGCGCCGGGTACAGGTCGGACACCATCGCCACCGAAGGCGCAGTGCCGCCGGCCTCGCCGATGGCAACCCCGATCCGCGCCAGGACCAGGGTGAAAAAGCTGCCGGCCATGCCGCAGAGCATGGTCATCAGGCTCCAGGCCATGCAGCTGAAGGCAATCACCGGTTTGCGCCCGATGCGGTCTGACAGGCGCCCCAGCGGCAGGCCGAACACCGTGTAGAACACTGCAAAGGTCACACCCGATAGCAAGCCGATGCCAGTATCGGAAATGCCGAACTCCTGCTTCACCGGCTCGATCAGGATCGCCATCAGCTGGCGGTCGATGTAGTTGAAGACGTAGATGCCGGCCAGCACCAGCAGGGCGTAGTGGGTACGCCAGGTCACAGGGGGGGATGGGTTCACTGTTCAGGCTCCGCTTCTTGTTTTGGGTGCGCACGATCCTCGGCGCATTGCGCATGGTTTTCATCGTCTGTTCAGACCAGTTCAGGCACCTGTCACCAGGCTTGCCGACGGCCGCAGGCGCGGCGCAGAAAACGGCCTCGGGCGCCGCACCGAAAATAGTCTCGACGGACGATGTTTCGCACCCGCCCACGGTGAATCATTCAGCCCATATCCGGTGAATTGCGTTGCCGGCAAGCCGGAAACAAGAATACGTAAAGGAGCTGAAATGGACATCTTGTTCGAGCCTGTGCGCCTGGGCGAACTGCAACTGGCCAACCGCATCGTGATGGCCCCGATGACCCGCAGTCGCGCCGATGCTCGCGCAGTGCCGGGCAGCGATATGGTCGAGTACTACCGCCAGCGCGCCAGTGCCGGACTGATCGTTGCCGAAGGCACCGCGCCTTCTGCCAGCGGCCTTGGTTATTGCCGCACCCCGGCGATCTACAACCGCGAGCAGATCAGCGCCTGGCAACAGGTTACCCGCGCCGTGCACGAACAAGGCGGGCGCATCGTGCTGCAATTGATGCACGTGGGGCGCGCTGCCAGCCATTACAACAAACCCCAGGGTGCGCCAACCGTAGCCCCATCATCGCTGCCGGCGCGTGTCCAGCTGTTCAGCGATAGCGCAGGGATGGTCGATGCCGATGTGCCCCAGGCGTTGTCGCTGGCGGCTATCGCCGAGGTCATCGGCGACTTCCGCCAGGCGGCGCTGAATGCCCGCGAAGCGGGGTTCGACGGGGTCGAGCTGCACTGCACCAGTGGCTACCTGCCGATGCAGTTCATGGCTTCGGGCAGCAACCAGCGTACCGATGCGTATGGCGGGCCGGTGCAGCAACGGGTGCGCTTTGCCAAGGAAGTGCTCGAAGCCATGGCCGCGGCCATCGGCGCCGGCCGGGTCGGCCTGCGGCTGTGCCCCGGCAACCCTTACAACGACATCGACGACCGCGAACCTGAACACACCGCTACGGCCCTGTGCCAGGCGGTGGCACCACTGGGGCTGGCCTACCTGCACATCATGCGCTCGCCCGTGCCCGGGCTGGATGCCTTTGCCCTGGCGCGCGCGCATGGCCCCCAGGGGCTGATCCTCAACGACGGCTTCGACGCAGCTTCCGCCCGCACGGCGCTGGCAGCGGGCGAGGGCACGGCGGTGTCGTTCGGCCGCCTCTTCATCGGCAACCCTGACCTGGTCGAACGCCTGCGCCACGACAGGCCGCTGGCCGGCTTCGACCGCAAGACCCTGTATACCCCCGGTGCCCGCGGCTACAGCGATTACCCCGCCTGGCAGCAGCACCTGGAGGTGACGCAATGAACCTGCCGCACAGCCTGAGCAGCCTGGCGCCTGTCAGCCGCGAGCACACCCAGGCGCTGCTCGACCTGCGCGCCGAGGCCAGTGCGCAAATCAAGCCGCGTGACCTGTACACCCTCGCCGACCGCCTGGAGGCCCAGGCCATCCGCCACGGCGAGCGGCCATTCCTGATCGCGGGCGACCAGGTGCTGAGCTACGCCGAAGTCGACAGCCAGGCCAACCAGATGGCCCACCGCGCACGTGCTGCCGGCCTGCAGGCTGGTGACGTGTGCGCAATCATGATGGAAAACCGCCCGGCGTTCTTCACCTGCTGGTTCGGCCTGGTCAAGCTTGGCGTGGTGGTGGCGTTCATCAACACCCAAGTGGCCGGCAAACCCTTGCTGCATGCCCTGCAGACGACCGCGGCCAAGGCGCTGGTGGTGGGCGAAGAATGCCTGGGCAACCTGCAGGCCACCGACGGGTTGCCCGCGCTGCCATTGTGGATGGTGGCCGATGCCGAAACCCCATGGCCCGGTGAACTGCCCGAAGGGGTCGACCGCACCTTCGCCACCGGGCTTGCCAGTGCGCCGCGTACCCCGTTGCCCGCAGCACTGCGCGCCGGTATCGAAGCCCAGGCGCCGACGCTGCTGATCTTCACCTCGGGCACCACTGGCCTGCCCAAGGCCGCGCGCTACAGCCATATGCGCTGGCTGTCGTCGGGCGATGTGATGCAGGTGACCCTGGAGGCCGGCGTCGACGATGTGTTCTATTGCTGCCTGCCGCTGTACCACGGCGCCGCCGCCACGTCGGTGACGTCCACCGCACTGCGCGCCGGGGCCAGCATTGTCGTGCGGCGCAAGTTCAGCGTGCGCGAATTCTGGAGCGACGTTGCTCGCCATCGCATCAGCGTGTTCCAGTACATCGGCGAAATCTGCCGCTATCTGCTCAACCGGCCGCCGCAGGCCGGGGAGCGTGAGCACAGCCTGCGTTGCATGCTCGGTGCCGGCTTGTCGGGCGAAACCTGGCAGCGCTGGGTGGAGCGGTTCGGGCCGATCCGGGTGTTCGAAGGGTGGGGGGCGACTGAAGCCAACACCAACCTGATCAATGTAGACAACTACCTCGGCTCGTGCGGCCGGGTCCCGGACTGGAGCCGTACCAACCTGCGCCTGGTGCGCTTCGACGTCGAGAACGACTGCCACCCGCGCGATGAACACGGCTTCTACCAGCTGTGCGAAGTGGGCGAGGTGGGCGAGGCCATGGGGTTCATCGTCGACCACCCGGACATCGGTGGTGGCCGCTTCGAGGGCTACACCTGTGCCGCCGCCACCGAGAGCAAGATCCGCCGCAATGTGCTGCGTGAGGGCGATGCCTGGTGGAGCTCCGGTGACCTGCTGCGCCAGGACGCCGACGGCTATTGCTATTTTGTCGACCGGATCGGCGACACCTTCCGCTGGAAGAGCGAAAACGTCTCCACCCAGGAGGTGGCCGAAGCCCTGGGCGACCTGCCGGGCCTGGAGCTGATCAACGTCTATGGCGTGCAGGTGCCGCAGCACGAGGGCCGCGCCGGCATGGCCGCGGTGCTGATGCAGGCCGGCCAGGCATTCGACCCGCAGGCCTTCTACCGCCTGACCGACACCAGGCTGCCACGTTACGCCGCGCCGGTGTTTGTGCGGGTTACTGCCGCGGCAGACCTGACCAGCACCTTCAAGCTGCGCAAGGTCGACCTGCAGCGCCAGGGTTACTGCCCGGATGCCTGTACCGACCCGCTGTTCATTCGCGACGAGCGCAGTCAGACCTACCAGCCGTATTCGCCCGCGTTGCTTGCGCAGCTGGGCTTGCCAGCCTTCGTCGGTGGCCAGCATGGCTGAGCTCGACGACAACGGCCATGAGCTGCGTGGCGGCCTGCGCTACCCCTGGCCGCAGCCGCCAGCGAGCGGTCAAGCGTGCGAGGTAGCGGCGGGGGTGTGGTGGCTGCGCATGCCGCTGCCGTTTCGCCTTGACCACATCAACCTCTACCTGTTGCGCCATGACCACGGCTGGGTGGTGGTGGACACCGGCATGAACACAGCGCAAACCCAAGAGGTCTGGGCCCGGGTGTTCGAGCAGGTGTTCGCCGGCCAACCGCTGCTGGCGGTGATCTGCACCCACTACCACACCGACCATGCCGGCGTCGCCGGCTGGCTGGCCGAGCGGTTTCGCTGCCCGGTGTACATGACTGCTGCGGAATACCGCTCGCTGTATGTCGCCGTGCCAGGCGAGCAGGCGCCGGGCTGGGACTTCGTGGATTTCTATGCCAAGGCCGGTTTTGGCGACGAGCAGATCGGCGAGCTTTATCGGCTGGTGCAGAACGGCCATTTCCGGCCGCTGCATTTCAACAGCTACCGGCGCCTGCGTGAGGGTGATCGGCTGCGCATCGGCAGCCGCCAGTGGCGCGTGGTGGTCGGCCGTGGTCATTCCCCGGAGCACGCCTGCCTGTATGCCGAGGATGGCAGCCTGCTGCTTGCCGGCGACCAGGTCCTGCCGCGCATCACCCCGACGGTGGGCGTGCATGCCACCGAGCCCGAGGCCGACCCGCTGCGTGAATGGCTGGCCTCGCTGGAACACCTGCGCAGCCTGCCGGACAGCGTGCTGGTGTTGCCAGCCCACGAGCGGCCGTTCTGCAACCTGCATGCCCGGCTCGACCAGTTGCAGGCTCATCACCAGGCCCAGCTCGCGCGCCTGCTGGCCAGCTGCGAGGCGCCCTCTACCGCGCTTGAGCTGATGGCTGCGCTGTTCCCCAGGCTGTCCGGTCGTTTCGACGAACTGATGGCCCTTGGCGAAACGTTGGCCCACGCCAACTACCTCATGGCCGAAGGGCTGCTCGTGCGCGAGTACCAGCCACCGCTTTACCGCTATCGCCGTGCCCGGCAGGCACCCGCGCAGCAGGCGGCGGGTGGCCCGACGGCGACGTTGAACATTCCAGGCGGCCAGTCGGTTGCCCTTCAGGAGAGTCCGTGTGATCAACAAGAACAACAATGACGGTACTGCCCTTGCTTGCCGCAGTGTCCAGCTTGCCAGCCTGGCCACGGCGATCGCGCTGGCGTCGACGCCGGCCTGGTCCGGGGAAACCCTGGAGTTCGACAATGGCGCCACCATCGACTGGTCGGTGACCACCAGCTACGGCATCGGCGTGCGCCTGGGCAAGCCCAGTGACCGCCTGCTCGGGGTCAATGCCGATGACGCCAACCGCAACTTCAACCAGGGCAGCCTGACCACCAACCGGGTGGGCGCCCTGGGCGAGATGATCCTGCGCATGGACAACTACGGCGCCGTGGTGCGCGCCAGCACCTTCTACGACGACGTCTACCACCGCAAGAACGACAACGACTCACCGGCCACGGTCAACAAGGCCGGTGACAACGACGAATTCACCAGCGATGCGCGTTACTACAGCGGCGGCCGCACCCGGCTGCTGGACGCATATGTGTTCGGCGGCTGGCGTTTCGACAACGATTCGATGCTCGACGTCAAGGCCGGGCGCCACATCGAGTCCTGGGGCGAAAGCTTGTACTACCCCGGCGTCAACGGCGTGCAGAACCCCTCTGATGCGGTCAAGGCCGCGCAACCGGGGGTCGAGGTCAAGGAAGTGCTGCTGCCGGTGGGGCAGGTGTCGGCGTCGTACCGCTTGAACCCGCAGTTCACCTTTGGCGGCTACGTGCAGTACGAGTGGAAGGGCACCGAACTGGCACCGGTGGGCAGCTACCTGTCGGGCACCGATGTGATCGGGCCAGGGCGCGAATTCCTGATCACCCCGACGGGCAATGTGCCGTATCGCGGTACCGATGAGCCCCGCGACAGCGGCCAGTGGGGCATACAACTGCGCTACCGGCCGGTGCCGGCGCTGGAGTTGTCGCTGTTTCACGTCAACTACCACGACAAGAACCCGGCCACAGCGCTGGTGGGCTACAGCCCGGTGCCCGTCGGTGGCGGCCTGTTCGCCTTTGCCGCCAACGGCTACCGGGTGAAGTATTTCGAAGACATCAAACTGACCGGTATCAGCGCCTCGACCAAGCTCGGCGATACCCAGATAGGGGCCGAGTGGTCGTACCGCGACGGCGCGCCGGTGCTGGTCAACACGGGCATGGGACCGACTGCAGCCAAGGGCAAGGGCCAGCAGTTCCAGCTTTCGGCCATGCGCGTGCTGGGTGACCGGCCGTGGGCCAGCCAGACCACCCTGACCGGCGAGATCATTCATGTGCGGGTGGACAGTGTCGAGGCCACTTCCGCAGCCAGCAACCTGCAAGGCGTGGCCCTGTTGCCCAGCCTGACACCCTTGGTTGGAGCGTCCGATGACTACACCTACAAGACCGCATCCGGCTGGAAGAGCCGCGACGCCAGTGCCTACACCGTGGGCGCATCGTTCAGTTATCCGGGGGTTTTCCAAGGCTGGGATCTGGAAGTGCCAGTGCGCTTCTCCAATGTGTTCAGCGGCTCGACGCCCATGTCCGGCAGCATCGCCGGCGTGCAGGGCGACCGCCGCATCAGCGTAGGCACCACCTTCAAGTACTTGGGCAATCTGGAAGTCGGCCTGACCTACGTGGGCTACCTGGGCTCGCCCGACCCGATCAAGCGGCCCTATGCCGACCGTGACTACGCCACGTTCTCGATGAAATACACCTTCTGACCGACCACCTGGACAACGCCGGGGCCTGCGGCTCCGGCATGGAGGCACTATGGGGCTCAAAGGCCACGCAGCAATAGTGGGTACCGCGCAGTACAAGCCGGAAAAGTACGCGACGGCGCCCAGAATGTTCCACCTCGAACAGGTCGCCGACCTGGCCGCCCAGGCCCTGCGCGATGCCGGCCTGCAAGCCTCGGACCTCGACGGCCTGGTGATCAACGGTCCGCAGTTTCACGAAGCCTCGGTGTTTGTGCCGGCCATGGCCGCCGAATACCTGGGCCTTCGCCTGAACTTTGCCGAGGTGGTCGACCTTGGCGGCTGTACTTCGGTGGGCATGGTCTGGCGCGCCGCCGCTGCCATCGAACTGGGCTTGTGCCAGGCCGTGCTGTGCGTGCTGCCAGCGCGCATGGCCCCGCTGGGGCCGGATGAAGATCCCGGCTGGATGGCCCGGGCCATGCGTTTTGGCGGCCACAGCACGGCGTTCGGTGCCCCCGAAGCGGAGTTCGACCTGCCGTACGGGCACATGGGCCAGAACACCGGCTATGCCATGATCGCCCAGCGCTATGCCGCCCAGTACGGCTACGACCCCAGGGCCCTGGCCAAGATTGCGGTGGACCAGCGCAGCAACGCCCAGGCCAACCCGCAGGCGATGTTCTTCGGCCAGCCTTTGAGTGTCGAGCAGGTGCTGGCCAGCCGGATGGTCGCCGACCCGCTGCACGTGCTGGAAATCGTCATGCCGGTGGCCGGCGGTGCCGCCATGATCATCGCCTCGAAGGAACTGGCGGCCAAGGCCCGCAAGCGGCCAGCGTTCATTACCGGCTTTGGCGAACACCTGGCGTTCAAGTCGCCGTCCTATGCCCAGGACATGCTGCACACGCCCATCGGCCCGGCATCACAGCGTGCCTTCGCCATGGCCGGGCTGAAACCGGCAGACGTCGATGCCGCGCAGATCTATGACTGCTACACCATCACCGCGCTGCTCACCCTGGAAGACGCGGGCTTCTGCGGCAAAGGCGAGGGCATGGCGTTCGTGCGCGAGCACGATCTGACCTGGCGCGGCGACTTCCCCATGAACACCCATGGCGGCCAGCTCAGCTTTGGCCAGGCCGGCTCTGCTGGCGGCATGTCGCAGGTCATCGAGGCGGTCACGCAAATTGCCGGCGCGGCCGGCGAGCGCCAGCTGCAGCGTTGCGACAGCGTGTACGTCTCCGGCACCGGTGGCGTGATGAGCGAACAGGGCGCATTGATCCTTCAGGGAGCATAACCAGTATGTCGAATAACAAACCCATGCCTGTGGCGACGGAAATCTCCGCACCGTTCTGGGAGGGCCTGAAGGCCCGGCGGCTGTTGATCCAGCAGTGCAACGCGTGTGCGCAGTGGCTGTTCTACCCGCGCCGGCACTGCCCGGCCTGCCTGGCGCCAGACCCGGCCTGGCGCGAGGTGGCGGGGCAGGCGAGCCTGTACAGCTATACCCTGACGCGCATTGCAACCTTGCCGGACTTTGCCGATGAAATGCCCCAGGCCCTGGCGGTGGTGGAACTGGCCGAAGGGGTGCGCATCAACACCACCCTGGTCGGGCTGGACGAGGCGCAGATTCGTATCGGCATGGCCTTGCAGCCGGTGTTCGCCGAGGCTGACGACAAAGGCACGCGGTTGCTGCGCTTTACCGGCCTGGAGCAGGACGTGCACAGCCTCGAAGCCCTGGCGGGCGGCGCTGACACACCAGCGGTCGAGCCCAAGCCTGGCAGCAGCGTGCAGGTAGATTGCAATGATGCACAGGCCTTGCAGGCATTGGTCAGCGAACAGTTCAGCGGCTGGAGCAACAGCCTGCTGGTGGACCAGGCGTTGATCGATGCCTTTGCGCAGTTGTCCGGCGATGATTACTGGATCCATACCGATCCCGAGCGCGCCCGGCGCAGCAGCCCGTTTGGCGGCACCATCGCCCACGGCGCGCTGGTGCAGGTGCTGCAGTCGCGGCTGAAGCTGGCGCTGGGCTTCGAGATCACCGGCTTCACCACGCAGATCAACTACGGCTCCGACCGCCTGCGCTTCCCGGCGCCGGTGCCGGCCGGCTCGCGCATTCATGCCCGGGCCCGGGTCAAGGCGGTCGAGCTGAACCAGCGCGGCACCCAGCTGACCCTGGAGATCAACACGCACGTGGTCGGCCAGGAGCGGCCGTCGGTGATCAATGACCTGGTGATTCTCTACCAACGCTGAGCAGCTCGCAGCATTTCAAATCAGAAATGGGCGTATCGCGATCGCTCGGTGGTTGCTGAAGTTCGCGCTGATCCGGGTGATTAATCAGGTCACTTCGGGCCACAACGTGATGATGTTTTGAAAGAGGTACTCGAAGAGCACCTCTTTCAAATCTCGGGACTTTCTACCTGCAAGGCCTATTGTGCCGGAAGTAGTCATGAGGCGTAGGTATGCGTTAACCTAGATAACTAATGACAGGGGCGAGATTATAAGTATAAAGCAAGCGCTCGTCATTCCTGGAGAAGCAGTAAGCATGAAGGTGATGGCCTGGAAGAGACTCCCATTGGTCGAGCTGGGCACGGGTGACCCCTTTGAGATCGCTACCTCTCAGATCATGAATGTAGATCTTCCGGTTGCGTAAATTTCTGCGTACATCTCGATAATCATAGTTGGTTCCATTTAGTATATTGAAGCTGTTGACGTCGTCTTCTGTGACTAGTCTACGCAAGCGGTCGCTGGGCTTGGTGTGGGAAAAGGCAGATTTGTCTTCAAGAAGGAATTCTACGTCGTTGAGATAAGGGTCGCGTCTGACTGTAACTTTGCCTAGGGTGCTTCGGTAGCTAGTGAAGTTGTCTCCAGTTGTTTCGCCGTGAGCACCTGTATAAGCATGGATGTCACTTTTTGAGTTGCGCCTGGATATTTTAATGAGCGCATCTTTTACGTCGCTGTGAGTTACAGTCATATCAGCGGTCCAGAGTGTTCTCTGCTGGGGCCCGGGCAGGGTGTCCTGATACCATACGGGAGCCCTACCGGGGGCTGCTTGAGAAATCACTTGTTGAGACTTGTTTCCGAATACTCTGAGCCCTGCAGTTTTACCTCCCATGGGATTGCCCGGATACGAGGTAGGTCGCGGAGCATGGGGTGATCTAACGGCATATTTGAATCGTCTTGGTCCCAGCGATGCGCGCAAAGCGCGCAGCTTATGAAACCCTTCGCCAAGCGCTTTACTCAGCTTACTCGCTCCGGCATGCGCCAGGTCAACCAGGCCAGCAGCCATCGCCGCCCATCCCAGTTTCTCGGCCAGTTCAGGGTTACTCTGTTGCACCGATACCTGAGCGATGGTCAAACCTGCATACGCCAGCGTCGATCCATATATCACCGCCTTCGCCACCCCGGCCATCTGCGAGCCGAATGCCGGCGCACTGGCCAACGCCATCATCACGTGCCCCACAGGTTCCAATATCCGCGACAGCTCCGGGTGCGACTGCCTCAATGCCATCCCCGTCGCCGTAGCTGCGGCACCCGCTGTGTAGGCGATCATCAGCCCGGCGATCACCGGCGCACTCAGGGTGCCTGCCGAAGCTACGATCAGCAGCCCACCCAGAATCGTCAGGCCAGCGAACAACAGCCAATCCCCCGTGCTGGCAGCCTGGGGTGGCGCTGTCTCCGTGCTGGGAGTAAGCGCGGCAATAATGGTGTCGAGCCGGGTCAGGCTCGCGGCCTGGGCCTGGCGGTTGAGCATGATGTGGCCACTGGGATCCTCGAAGTTGACCGGGTCGGCTTTCGGGCAGTAGGCACGGTCATTCGGGCCGGCTGCACCCAGCGGGCTCCAGTCGTCGGGCTGGCAGAACACTTTGTGCTGGGCGTCGTAGACGCGGTAGCCGTCGCCGAGATGGAAACCCCCCGTCACCCGATCCACCCGCTGGCCGTTGTAACCGACGCCCACCGATTGAGCGTTGAGAGTGGCCAGATGGGTAACGCCCCAAGGCGTGAACGTGACCGAATGGCGAACCCAGGCGCCGTCCTTGAACTGGTATTCGTCACCCCCACCGGTCTGCGGGTCGCCGAGCACGAACAGCCATTGATCGCCCAAGGCAACCGCCAGGCCCGCCTGGTCATCCAGCGTCAGGCGCTTGAGCACCTTGCCTGCACCATCCAGCCAGGTTTCCCCACTCAGGCCATTGGCACCATAGTTGAGGATGCGCCGCTGGTTGTTGACGACATCACACTGGGCAATCAACCGGTCATGTTCGTCGTACTCGTAATAGGTCAGCGGCGTCGTGCCACCCTTTGCAGTCACTGACCTGAGGCGGCCGCTGTCAGTGTAGGCCAGGGTCTGTTCCCGCTCGTTGGTCGCCAGGTTGCCGTTGGCGTCGTACGTCAGGGTGACCGTGCGGGTACTGGTCTTGCCGGCAAGTGTCGCGGTGCAGGTGATCGCCGTACGCCGGGTTGGATGCATCGCATCGTCGTAGGCATAACTGCGTACCAGCGTGTCGTTGTTGCTACGCGTGGTCGAGCATTGGGTCATGCTGCCCAGTTCGTCGTATTGGTAAGCCTCTTCCTTGATGGCATGCCCTTCGTCATCCTTGACCTGCTCGCCCGCCACTGCGTCCACCGTCCATTGCTGCAATTCATCGCTGGTACCGGTCACGCTGGTGTAATAGACGAATGTCTCGGTTCTTGCCCGTGTGCCGTCACGGTACAGCGTTTTGCTTAGCAGCTGGCTGGCCGGTGACCAGGTTTGCTCGTAGCGCACCTTTTCCTGGCCGTTCAGCGAATAACTGCGCTTGGTTTCGCGGCCGAAGGCATCGTAGTCGTGCAGCACCTGCAAGTGCCGGCCGCTGCGCATGTCTTGCACCGTGAGGCAGGCCAACTGGCCCAGTGCAGTGTATGTGTATTGGTATTCGAGTGATCCCCGGCGCAACCGGCTGCGGTAACCTTGGGCATTTTCCCAGGCCTGCAGGGGCAGGTTGTTGCTGTTCCATGTGCCGGTCAAGACGCAGCGCAGGGAGGCCGAACCCTCATCGCGCTGCTGTTGCCCGTGCACCGTCCGGTTGAAGCGCCAGGTGCCCAATAGCAGCGGCTGCAAGGTTTCGCTGGTGACCAGGCTTTGATGATCACCCTGCACCGGGCGTTCGGCCTGCAAGGCCTGTGTGACGGGGCTCAACTTGAAGGTTACCAAGGGTGTCTTGCTATCGGTGCTGCCTTTTTGTGCATACCAGGACAGGCTGCCATCGTCGTTGCGTGCATGGTAAAGGCTGGTACCGTCTGGCTTCACGTAACCGTCTGGCCGGGTTCGCAGCGTTTGACTGGTATCGCTGCCCCTGACCAGCGTCGCCACGGCGCCCTCGTTGAACGTGCGGCTGGCCAGTACCCGTTCTGGCGCGTTCGCCGACTTCTTCACGCTCATGCGGGTTGGGGCGTCGTTCAAGCCTTCGTAGGCCCAGGTAATGATCGATTTGTCCGGTTGGGTCAGTGTCTCTGCGCGCCCCAGGCCGTCGTAGCTGATATTCCAGGTTCTGGCTTGCTTGGCATAGCCGGGGATGTCCTCGGTCACCTGAGTGCGCTGGCCTTTCTGGTTCAGCGTCTGGGTGGTTGTGATGGCTGCACCGGCGGCAGGTTTCTCCAGGCCTTTCCATGTTTCGTGCGTCAGGGTGACCGACCCGTCCCGCAGGTTGCGCTGGGTGGTTTGTTGAGTGCTCAGTGCGCCCTGCGAGATCAGCCCAAGGGTGGAGCGGGTGGTCAGCGACACATTCTGGTTTGTGTCGGTAACCACCGGGTCATGCCCGTGGGCCTGCCAGAACCAGTCCTTGCTCCGCTCGGGCAGTGCTTTGACGTTGTCGATGCGTAAGCCACCCGGCAAGTAGTCGAACCTCACTTGGCCGGCCATCTGCCCATCGCTGTCCCAGGCTGTTTGTTCCACCGTGCAATAGTTGTCGGCACCGTGATCTAGCCCTGGCACGCGTTGCAGCTCACGGCGCACGATGCGTTGCTGGCCATCGTAATAGCACTGCTGGTGACGCCCCTGGGCGTCGCAACTCCTGACACAGTTTCCCTTGCCATCTTCCGAGTAGTGGATGGATTGCGAGTGGGTGAGTACTAGCGAGGTCACCAAGCCAGTGGTAAAGGCCTGTTCATTGAACGCATAGGTGTCACTGCGCACGCCCCGGCCCAGGCTATCGTACCGATGGCAGGTAAACGCTATGGCCTTGCCCTCGCTGTCTTGCCGGGTTTCACGCAGTAGGCGGCCGGTACGCGCCGACACGATGTGGCGTTGGAGGATGGCCGTTGCCGTCGAGTAGGGCGTGGTGCGCAACAGTTCGAGGGTGGCGGCCTGTCGGCCGATGGTCACTACCTCGGTCACGGTCTGGGTGCTGCGTGCGTTGTCGTTCTGGTACCACTGGGTGGCGATGCGTTCGCTGCTGCGGACCGCGCCGGCCTGGTGCTGGTAGTTGGCCTGCACCAGGGAGACGGACAACGCTGTCGGTTTGGCCAGCTTCACGTCCTTCAAGGCCAGGGTGTCGCTGTCGGCAAAGGCTTCGAAGCCTTCGAAGGTAAGCACGGTGTTGGGCAGCAGGGTACCGTGCTCGTCGCGCTGGTTCAGGGCGTAGCCGAACAGGGTCAGTACCGGGGCCTGGCGGGTACCGTCGGGCAGCAGCAGGTACTGGTACTGCGCGCACAGTGGCAGCAGGCCTTTACCTGCCGCCGGGCGCTCGGTGCAGGTGAGCTGGGTGGCATCGGCCAGCGCCCTGCCGGTGGTGCCTTGCGTGGCGTTGGTACCGGTGGTGACCTTGGCCAGTGTCAGCCCTGCAACCAGCTTGCTGATAGCCAGTGGATGGGCGTCGGCCTCGTAGTACCAGAGCCGTGTGTGCAAACCATCGTCAGTGATGAACTGTATAGGTTCCAGGCCGCCGGGGCGGTAACGGGTGAGCGCGGTTTCCGTGAGCGAAGCGGCTGGAAGGGTGGGGGCTGGGCTGGAGGTGGTCTGATCCGTGCTGGTCATGGCTGCTGTTCCTCGGCAGTGGCGGCGACGCGGAGATCTTCGACGGTGATGTGCTGCTCTGTTTGCCGCGGCTGGCGCAGCGGAGCGGGCACGGCGTGGTCGGTCTGATAGACATGGCGCGTGATGCGCTGCTGCTCGCCGGGGACTTTTTCGATCAGGCGCGCAAGTTGCGTGGCACCGTCAGCGCTGTGGGACCACTCCCAGCGGGTGGATGGCACCTGTTCCAGGTCGCTGCCGACAGGGGCGTGCGCGTAGCGGGTGGCTGCGGTGATCTGCTCTCTACCTTCCCAGGCCCAGGCATGGTGGGTATTGGGTTGTTGGCCACCGGGTACCAAGGTGTGCAGCGCGACACGAGGTGCTGAATTGTAAAATGACTCGTCGTAGGCGACCACTTCCCGTGAACCATCGTCCTCGGCAATGCAGCACAATACATTGTCCAGCGTTGCCGACACGGTGTACTGGAAGTACAGGCGCTGGTCGGGCTTGTCCGTCTGGGAGCCGCTGGATCGAGTCAAACGCCTAAGCAGGCAGTCTTTGATGTCCAGGGTGATGCAGCAGCGCTCATCGGTCTCTGGCCAGAGGGTGAAAACGCTCTGTTGGCTACCCTTTAGCACCGGCTCGGCGGAGTGTTCGGCCTCGAGCAGCACGTTGACACCGTCCTTTATGCTGTTCAGGCGGACATGGCCCTTTACGCCTTGCCAGTCCAGTTGCAGCGCTCTGTTGTCGGCCTTGAGTTGCAGTGGCACCAGGATCAAGGCATTGCGCTCGATATCGGCGAGTGCCAGCGCCATTTCGGTTTTCAGATTGTTCAGATCTTTTTTATTCGCGATGACCTGTTTGAGTTTTTCCCGATCCTTGCCTAATAAGTCGGCGCCCCATGTGGTGTTGATAAAGCCCGCGACAATGGAAGAGAGTTGTATGCTTCGCGTGTTTTCGTAGTCATCAACTTTTGAAGCTGCCAGAAAACCAGTGCCTCCGGTCAATAAACCGCCGATAATGCTCCATACTGGCGGTGCATCTTTTGATGGTGTTTTCAGGTCCTCCAGTGCTTTATCGATTTTCGCGATAATTACATTGATCTGGCCTTTAAGGTTATCTTTATAGGTCCCGCCACTTTCCAGGTTGTCATGGGCCTGGGGGAGCCCAAGCACTTCTTCGTGGCCGTTAAGATATTCGATCGTGAAAGTCGTCAGGTGATAGGTCTTTCGTTTACCACCTTCAGCGCTCATCTCGTCGGTAGTCCCTTGGCCCGCTTTGAGGGTATAGCCAAGGCGCACTATCGGCTCGCCTTCGATCAGTTGCTTGATGTTATCAATGCTGAGCTCATGCACGGTCCCGTTACCCAGTACCAGGCGCCGCTTTCGATTGTCGAAAGAAGAAAACCCCGAGAACGCGAAGCCATCGCCGAGGGCGCTTTCGTTGGCACGGAACGGCGAGTAGTTGAGCGCGAGTGGGATCGCAGGCGTGTTGCCTGAGAGGCTGGAGAGCGTTGCAAGTGTGTGATGGAAGTGGAACAGGCCTGTCTGGGGCGAGACGCCATGGGGCTGCGAGCCGCTAGAGGCGAAGAGCTCGGACCCGTCGGTATTTGCCATGTCGGCACACAGTGTGTCGTGCGCAGGCTCTTCGATACTTATTTCTTTTGTTGTTGTGCAACTTTGAATTTTCCTCCACAGAAGTTCAGGAGACACGATGCCGATCAAAATCCCTGCTGAAGCGCTTTCTTCACCGGGTTCGAAAGGGACGTTCAAGTCGAGTGCAAGTCCGTAGTCATTGCGGCTGCAGGAAACTAGAGAAAAACGTCTATCGATGGCTTGAGCATCAAGCACAATGCAGAGTTGCTGCCGCAAAGAGGAGAAATGGATGTCGATGGTTGCGAGGTGGCATTGGGTGGTCGCTAGGTTTGATAAGGTCTTTTCAATGAATTTTCTGTCACTGAAGATCTGCGCAAGAGTGCTAAGATCTCTATGTTTAGTGGTTTTAGCAAGTCGGAGCAAACCAGCAAGTGTATAATGAAATCCAGCTGCAATAAGCCAGGTGGAATCAAACATTGAAGATCCCTGCTGGGTGGTCACGAGGCGTGGGTCTGGCATGCTGGAGCTGAATGGCGAGTCTTCGATGTCTTCCTGTCTAGAGTGTACTACTTTTGAAACTTCATCAAGCGCGCTGTGTGTCAATTCGATTGGGGGTGTGTGTATATTGAGTTGTGCAAGATTTTTTATGATTTTTTTTGTGGTGACTGGAAAGACTGCAGGAGAACTAACTTGTTTTAGAAGTAGCTCTGCATATAGATAATATATGTCGTCTGTGACGGGTTGTGGTGTGCGCTGGTTGGCGTTGGTAGCGTGGGCGTTATGTGCCTGCACTGGTCCGTTCAGGATGACTTTATTAATTTCAATTGGGAACGGGTTGGTGCTTTTACTGCCAGTCGCTATGGGTGTTGATGTTAGTTTCTCAAGTGTTGTTTGTAGCTGGAGAACAGTTGCTTCACCCACTTTCCAATTGTTCCGGGAGGCGTTGGAAACGTTGGCGTCGATGCTGAGCCCAAGCCAAGCAACCCCGTTTTGTTTCAAATGCTCGTTAAGCGTTTTCGCCAGCTTGGCCCGCTTTGCTGCCTGATCTATCGAAGCCTCCATCGCCGACAAGGTAATGGATGAGGCGTGACAGAGGCATCCCGTGCGCGTGTCACGGCTCTCAATGAGCAATTGAACACTTTCATCGCCAAGACAGGCGTCAAGCACGTCATCGATATCCTCGCCGGAGCGGCTTGACCAAGCAGGTGAAGCCAAGGGCTCACTCATCCAGATGCGAAGTGGGACCCCTGCGCGCAAGCAACGCCATGTCGATGCAGGGGCCGTGCCGCCGCCGCTTGCCGGTTCCAGTTTGATGTAGGGTGCCAAGGGACTGCCGGCCAACTGGCTGGCCAACACGGCCGGCCATTGGTTCTGCGCCTGCGTTTCACTACTTGGGGAGAACGTGAACGGCGATCCCGGTAGCGGTGCGCCCGTTACATCATCGTGTACCGCAATCATCACCTCGTTATCCAGGGCCAGGTCCGAGTTCACAGTGAATGACGCATGCTCAAGCCAATTGACGGATTCAAGTTGAACCGAAAGGTCGGACAGTTGCGGTATCCACAGCTGATTACCTTGCTCAGCAGGAGTGATGCTGATGTCATCGTCCTGGCGCTTGCCGGCCCTCAGCATTGCACTGTGCTGGTTGAGAAATTCGCTCATCTGTTTGCTCCAGCTATCGCTGGCGCTGCTCGCTTCGGGCTGGAAAAAATGGGATTCGTACAGGTGCTGGCTGGTCCTGTGGCGTACTTGGATGCATGCACGATCTCCCAAGGAAGGCGCTGCATCTGGAAGCGTAAGTGCACAGACCTGATTGGCCTTGAACGGAAGGTTGCTGAGCAACTTGCAATGCGAATCAAATGCCCACAAACGGTCGACCTGGCTTTTCTCGACGTTGTTGTACCCCGTGAAGGTTTGCGAGGTGGGGGCATCGGTGTTTTCGGTCAGTTCGGCGTCGTTCGAGAGATGCCCGGCCTGGAGCAGCACGGAACCTTCGACCAGCGTCTCGTCGGCCTGGATCGCCTTGACCAACGCAACAGGCCAGGCCACGCGGGCCTTGTTGGCTTCGGTCGCTGTTAGCGAGACGGTTTTCAGCACGCGCCCGTCGATGGGGTCGACGGCCCAGACATGAACGGTTTCGTCCAGCTGCAGGTCCCGGTCCGCCAGCACATGGCAGGGGCTTGCCCAAACGCAATCACCGGTGCCCAACGCGCTGTGCTCGAAGCCTGTCATGCTTGGCAACATGTCGTTATTTAATGCGTGTGCAGCCGGGTACAACGTTTCAGTTGTCTGCGCGTCTGAAGGCACGGGCTCTGGAGGGGGCTCGATTCGGTTTTTTTTTGTTGCACGCGCTTCCGTTACTGGCCTGAAATCCTCCACGGCAGCTAGCGAATAGATTGTGCGGATGTCTTGAGAAGAGATGTCGATGTCGATGTCGTCGTCGTCGTCGTCGTCGTCGCTGTCGCTGTCGTTGTCGTCCTCGTCGTCAAGTGCAGTGAAGTAATTCAGTAGGGGGTGTGTCTTCGCGAGTTGTGTTTTGATGTCTCGGAGCATTTTGTCTGTCGATACGGTGATGTGTTGTGCGCTTGACAGGGAAGGGGGGTTGTTATCCAGGTAACCGATTAAGCTATAGTTTTTCAGTTTTCGGGGAACAGGGTCGGTATATAGGCTGTTGGTGTAAGACTCCCTAAAGATGGCCGTGCTGTCATGGGGTTTTGAAAAGGGTTCGATAGGGTGTTTAAGCTCAATCAGTACCGGTGTGTGGCTGGTGGAGATCGGCATTAGGTTCGCAGTTGTTGTTATCGATGCTCCCGCTTGAATTATTTCGGATACGAACACTTCGTAAGCGGCTTCATAATCTTTGTAGAATTCTGGGTTGCTGCTATAGAGCGTGATGATTTCGGGTGCAACGCCATGGATATCCTCCAGCAGCTCCGTATGCAATGGGCCTAATGCGGATTCATCAAAAACAAAACGTTTGGGGTATTTTTGCTGAGCATCATGAGCGGCTGTGATTCCGTCGGTTTCTAAACTCAGAAATTTAGTGTTGTTTGTAAGTTTGGCTTGAATTGTTATGTTGTCGCCATTTTTTAGTTTGGCTTTCTCGATGACTTCTTTGTTGTAGCCTGTTTTGAATGTTTCTGAGAAACGTCCCATTGGACTACCCCTGGTGAACAACGTTGGTGAGAGGGTGTCAGGCTCTGTGTAAAAGCCTTGATACTCGGCGTTGCTGCATTGAGTGCCTTGAGCTTCATGTAGATCTGACAGCTTGTCACCTGGCAAAAATGTCAGTTGCGAACATACGGGTCTGGGCCTGCGAACTGATGGGCCATGTGCGCGAATTGACCACCCTCGGTCTGATGGATGAGTAGCCGATGATGATCTGGGCTTCGCATTAACTGAGCGCAATGGCCGGCGATGGGCCGCGACGCGGGCCCACGATTTCAAAGTTGTTGCATAAATTGCCAGGGCCGCTTCGCGGCCCATCGCCGGCAAGCGCGGCTCCCACAGGGGCGCGCACGGCTTCACCCGCGCAGAAGGCCTAAAGGTCGATACAGCCAAACCTTAAGCCATTTGGACGATGTTTGCGCCGCGCTCCCGACTGACTATCCCCTCATGCCCCCGCCTGACAAGAACAAGAGGAACGGCTCCATGGCTGCGTTGTATCTGCCCCTCGATCAGGAGCGATGCCCATGCGCTCGGTGATCGGCTATCTGGTCTGCCTGTTCGTGGGGCTGACCATCGTCTTTACCTTCCTGCCCCGCCCCGAAGCCGCGCCCGCCGACGACCCCCTGCGTGCCGACCGGGTGCAGGTCAACGCTTTGCTCGCCCTCGAACCGCGCGTGCTGGCCGTGGGTGAGCGCGGCAGCATCCTGTTCAGCGACAACCAGGGCGCCAGCTGGCAGCCTGCGGTGGTCGAGCCGCAGCGCGAAGTTGCCCTGACTGCCGTGGTGGCCCTCGACCGCCAGCGCCTGCTTGCGGTCGGCCATGACGGCTGGATCCTGCGCTCTGACGATGCCGGCCAGCACTGGCGCGAGGTGCGCCACGACGACCAGCTCGGCGAGCCCCTGCTGGGGGTGTGGGCGGCCAGTGCCGACAGGGTGCTGGCCTATGGCAGCTTCGGCAAGTTCTACCAGTCCGATGACGCCGGGGCGACCTGGCGGCCGTTGGCGCTGGACATCGACAGCGCCCATCTCAACGGCATGGACGGCGGTGAGGACGGCCGGCGCATGCTGGTCGGCGAACAAGGCCTGGTGCTGCGCAGCCGCGACGCCGGTGCGCACTGGCAGGCCTTGCCGGCGTTCTACAACGGCTCGCTGTTCGGCATCGTGCGCCTCAGCGCCAGCGACTGGGTTACCTACGGCATGCGCGGGCATGTGTTTGTCAGCCACGACTTCGGCGAGCACTGGCGCCAGGTCCAGGTGGGCAATGCGCTACCGCTGTACGGCCACGCCCGTTTGCCTGGCGGTGGCCTGGTGATCGTCGGCGCTGGCAGTTCGGTAGTTCGCCTGGATGCCAGGGGCGAGCTGGCAAGCGCCACCCGGATCGCCGGGCACGGCACCCTCACCTCGGCAACCATGGTCGGTTCACGGCTGTTGCTGGGGGGCGAGCAGGGGGTTTTCGTCGAGCCGGCGGGCAACCTGGCCACGCTGGATAAACAAGAGGCGTTCCGATGAGTAAGGCACAGACTGGCGTGGCGCGTTGCGTCGAGGCCACCGCCAACGGCTTGATGAAAGGCCGCAAGGGCTTGCTGCTGTTGTTCGTAGTGCTGACCCTGGGCCTGGGCTACAGCGCCACCCATACCCAGCTTGACCCGGGGTTCAACAAGCAGATCCCGGTACGCCATGCCTACATGGTCAATTTCCTGCGCTTCAGCCAGTATTTCACGGGTGCCAACCGGTTTCTGGTGAGTGTGCGCTGGAAGGGCGAGGGCGACCTGTACAACCCGGAATTTCTCGATACCCTGCGCAACGTCACCGACGATGTGTTTTTCATCTCCGGGGTGAACCGCGCCAGTGTCACCTCGCTGTTCACCGCCAACGTGCGCTACATCGAGATCACCGAGGATGGCTTCTACGGTGACGTGGTGGTGCCGCCGCGTTTCAACGGCAGCGCCGAGGACCTGGCCCAGGTGCGCAGCAATGCCGCTGCGGCCGGGCAGGTCGGCCGGCTGGTGGCCAACGACCTGAAATCGGCGATGGTGCGCGCCGACCTGCAGGACATCGATCCGCAAACCGGCAAGGCGGTCGATTACGCTGCAGTGGCCGAGCACCTCGAGGCGATCCGCCACAAGTACGCCAACGCCGACATCGAGATCAACATCGTCGGTTTTGCCAAACTGGTGGGCGACGTGGTGGAAGGCCTGAACACCGTGGTCGGCTTCTTCGTGATCGCCTTCGCCATCACCGCGCTGTTACTGTGGCTGTATGCCCGGTCGTGGCGCCTGACCCTGGTGGCGCTGCTGGTGGCGCTGCTGCCGGTGGTGTGGTTGCTGGGTTTGCTGCCGCTGCTGGGGCTGGGCATCGATCCGATGTCGATCCTGGTGCCATTCCTGATCTTTTCCATCGGCGTGTCGCATGCCGTGCAGATGACCAACGCCTGGAAACAGGACGTGGTGGCCGGCGCCAGTTCGCTGCAGGCGGCCCACTCGGCATTCTGCAAGATCTTCATCCCAGGTTCGCTGGCGCTGCTGATGAACGCCCTGGGTTTCGGGGTGATCATGCTGATCGATATCCCTATCGTGCATGAACTGGGCGTCACCGCCTGCATTGGCGTGATGCTGATGATCGTCACCAACAAGCTGATGCTGCCGATCATCCTCTCCTGGCTGCACCTCGAGCCCGCCTCGCTGCGCCAGGCCCAGGCCGCCCGGGCCGGCCGTCACCGCCTGTGGTGGCGGCTTTCGGCGCTGGCCGAACCGGGCCCGGCGCTGGTGGTGTTCGGCTTGAGCCTGGCGCTGCTGGTAGCAGGCGCCTGGAAGGCGCGGGACCTGGCCGTGGGCGATATCGGCGCCGGCGCGCCGGAGCTGCGCGCCGACTCGCGCTATAACCAGGACAACGCCCGCATCATCAGCAGCTATTCGATCGGCCTGGATGTGCTGTCGGTGTTTGCCGAGGTCAAAGGCACCGAAGAGGGTTGCCTGTCGCCAGAGGTGATGCGCGCGGTGGAAGCCTTTGATTTTCGCATGCGCGCGGTCAGCGGCGTGCAGTCGGTGCAAAGCGTGGCGGGCATGGGCAAGCGGGTGATCGCCGGTAACAATGAGGGCAACCCGCGCTGGGCAGCCATCCCCGGTTCCGCGCGTGGCCTTAGCCAGGGCGCGCGGGCCTACATGCCCGACGACGGCCTGGTCACCGAGGGCTGCCAGCAGATGCAGATCCTGGTGTTCCTCAGCGACCATGAGGGCGCCACCATCAGCCACGCGATCAATGAAGCACGGCGGATCATCGACGCTGTGCGCACGCCGAAGGTCGACTTCCTGCTGGCCGGGGGCAACGTCGGCGTCATGGCCGCCTCCAACGAAGCGGTCAAGCGTGCCGAGGTCATCATGCTGGGCGCGTTGTTCGGCTCGGTGGCGCTGTTCTGCTGGCTGACCTTCCTGTCGCTGCGGGCTGTGCTGTGCATCCTGGTGCCGCTGGCGATCGTCGCCATCCTCTGCAATGCGCTGATGGCGCTGCTGGGCATTGGCCTGAAGGTCGCCACGCTGCCGGTGATGGCGCTGGGGGTCGGGGTGGGGGTCGATTACGGCATCTACCTGTACGAGCGTATCCAGCACGAGATGCAGGCCGGTGCGGACCTGCGCGAGGCGTTCTATCAGGCCATGTGTCAACGTGGCACGGCGGCGGTGTTCACCGCGCTGACCATGTCCATCGGCGTCTGCACCTGGGCCTTCGCGCCGCTGAAGTTCCAGGCCGACATGGGCGTGCTGCTGTCGTTCATGTTCCTGGTCAACGTGCTGGGGGCAATCTTCCTGTTGCCGGCGCTGGCCGCCTGGTTCAACCGTGGCCGGCCGCTGGTGGCCAGGCAGGCGGCAGCGCGTGCGGTGCTGGCAGGTGTTCAGCGCTGAAGCATCCGGTAACCGAAATAAACCCGGTGCCCCTATTGTCGGCACCGGGCCCTGCCAGCGAGACTTGGCCACGGGCAACTGTTGCAGCAAAGGGCCGCCGGCCCAAGCCGAAATTATAAAAATAACAAGGGAAGGCCCACGCCTTACCCGAGCGAGGAGAAGACTGTGGACACAGCTGTCTTGACCCATGATGCAATGGCCGCCCTCGGCCTCGACCTGGCCGCCTACGACCGCCTGGTCGGCGAGGTTTATGAAGGCGCCCTCGACCCCAAGCTGATGGCCCGGGCCCTGGGCAGCTTCCGTACCCTCTACGAAGCCAACTACGTCACCCTGATCCTGCGTGTGCCCGACCAGCCCGACATGGGCGTGATGATCATTTCCGGCGATATCGAAGGGGCGGGCGATGTCAGCTACATGACCTACCCGCAGACCAATTCGCCGTTCGCCAACCAGCCGCTCGACCATGTGTTCACCGTCGATGACATCATGAGCTCGACCGAGTGGGAGCTCAGCGGTTACTTCAAGATGTTCTGCGGCCCGCAGGACGTCTACCACGTGATGGGGGCAGACATCTCCACCCCGGACGGCGGCAAACTGCGGTTTCGCATCACCCGGCCCAAGCGCTCGGCCAACTTCTCGGCCCATGAACGCGCGCTGTGCGGCATGTTCCTGCCCCACCTGCGCCGGGCCTTGCAGGTGCACAACCTGCTGGACCGCAGCGAATCGCTGAGCGACCTGTATTCCCAGGCCATCAGCCGGCTTTCGGTGGCGACCCTGGTGCTGGACGAAAGCGGCAGCGTGCTGCGGGTCAACCCCGTGGCCCAGGACATCCTTGCCAGTGCCGACGGCCTGAAGCTGGTCGGCGGGCGCCTGGAGGCCACCTACCCGAGCGACAACCGTGAACTGCAGCGCCTGATTCGCGCGGCCTTTTCCCCCGACGCACCGAAGAGCGCCGAGGCGATGTCGGTGACCCGGCCGTCGGGGCTGGTCAACCTGGGGCTGGTGGTGGAGTCGATCCCGTCGCTGGACTGGGCCGAGGAAAAAGGCAAGCCGGCGGCGCTGGTGTATATCCGCGATGCCGCCAGCAAGTCGTTGGCCAGTGAGGTGGTGACCAAGCAGCTGTTCAACCTGACCCGCGCCGAAACCGCGCTGGCCATGGAATTGGCCAATGGCCTGTCCCTGGAAGAGGCCGCCGAGGTGCTGAACATCCGCCGCAACACCGCCCGTGCGCACTTGCGCTCGATCTTTTCCAAGACCGGTGTGCGGCGCCAGACCGAGCTGGTGCGCATCCTGCTCAACAGCGTGGTCGCGCTGGGGAAGCCCAAGGTGGCGCTGAAAACCATAGACCGCCTCAAGGTGCCGCCCCCCCAACTGGCAGTCGCCTTGCCACGCCGGGCCTGAAGCCACCCCATCGCGCCGGATGTAGTCCGCCAGGACGATGCCGGCGCGTGCAGCACCTGCCGATACTGGCCGCCCCCATCATGGAGATTCACTATGTCTGTTACAGCTATCAGTGGCAGTGCCTCGGGCATTGGCGCAGCGGTGAGTGCTGCGTTGCGTGCGGCGGGGCATGAGGTAATCGGTATCGACCGCAGCAATGCCGAGGTTATCGCCGACCTGTCCACCGCCCAGGGGCGGCAAGCCGCCATCGACCAGGTGCTGGAACGCAGCGGCGGGGTACTGGACGG
>Ga0302347_1001144_pt1 | contig 33751 bp, 28 predicted proteins | sample PhyWR1_FD_202178 | JGI IMG/M metagenome (GOLD analysis project Ga0302347, IMG submission 202178) | Leaf surface microbial communities from wheat plants in UC Gill Tract Community Farm, Albany, California, United States - DLSL W.R1 (v2)... | ecosystem: Host-associated > Plants > Phyllosphere >... | reverse complement strand
CATGAACGTATTTATTTGGTTGGCGGGCAGCGAGCCCCTATTTCAGGCTCTGTTGATCGTTGCTCATAAATAAATATTACACGCGCATCCCAAAACACGCGGACATCTCAAGCTGGCAGGTAACGTGATGCAGGCACATTATTGGGGGCGGCCTCCTGTGTCGGTAACGCCTCCAATTGGTTGAACTTGCTGTATAATGCTCGCTTTTGAGGTTCTCTCATGGCCAGCGTTAATGTTCATTGTCCCCGTTGTCAGTCTGCTCTGGTTTACCGGCATGGGCAGAACCCTAAAGGCCGTGACAGATTTCGCTGCCGTGACTGCCACCGCGTGTTTCTGCTGACTTACATCTATGAAGCCCGTAAACCCGGTGTCAAAGAGCTGATCACCGAAATGGCATTCAACGGGGCCGATGTTCGCGATACCGCAAGAACGCTAAAAATCGACATTAATACCGTCATTCGCACTTTAAAAAACTCTCGCCAAAGCGAATAACCTCTTCTCCGGTTGCTCATGCTGACGTGGCGCTTATCTGCGAGTTTGATGAGCAATGGGCCTTTATCGGCAGTAAAGCCCGGCAGCACTGGCCCTGGTATGCATACAATACCAAAACGGGCGGTGTTCTGGCTTATACGTTCGGGCCACGGACGGATGAAACCTGTCGTGAGCTGTTGGCGCTACTCACCCCTTTTAATATCGGAATGATAACCAGCGATGACTGAGGAAGTTATGCCAGAGAAGTACCGAAAGATAAGCATCTGACCGGTAAAATATTTACTCAACGTACTGAACGCAACAATGTAAGCACGCGGTGAACTCACCTTGCTGAGTTTTCTGCCCTTCGGCAGGCTTGGAACCCGGTTTTATTTCAATGCGAGGTCTCCATGCTCACACCACCCAACAACAGCAGCAACATGTCGCAGACTGGCAACTCAGCGGTCTGTCCCGCACTCAGTACAGCCTGCAACACCATCTCAATGTCAAAACCTTTTGCAACTGGGTCGGCAAGTGGACCAAAATCCCAACGTCACCGGCCGCGGAACCCCATTTTATTCCGGCGACTGTTGCCCCTGAAGAGGCGGCGTTACCCCTCCCCAAAATAGACCGGCATATGCCCGCCATTACCCTGAATTTAAAACGTTGATCCATCACCTGCCAGCCCAGCCAGTTGCCGGCCATCATGGCGGAGCTCAACCTATGCTGATGCCTCATGCCATCTGGCTGGCCCGTGAGCCGACCGATATGCGCCGGGGTATTGATACCCTGACCCGGCTGGCCGATGAACACTTGCCCTCGCCCTTACCGCCGGGACTGGCCCTGCTCGAGGCTCAGGCTTACTACATCCAGGCCCTGGAAGACGCGCTGAAGGCCGGCCGTCGCTGGCGCTTCGGCCGCAAGAGTGAAGCCTTCCAGGGCGAACAGCGTAGCCTGGCAGAAGAGGATGTCGATGCCGACACCGCCGACCTGGAACAGCAGCTGGCGGCAGTGTTACCGGCAGGCAAGGTGCCCCCTGCCACACCGCCCAAACGCCAGCCATTGCCGCCCGAGTTACCCCGTGAAACGGTCCGCCTTGACCTGAGTAGTCCTGACTGCCCCGACTACGGCCATGCCCTGCGCCCCCTGCGTGATGAGGTGAGTGAACGGCTGGAGTACATTCCGGCCCGGGTGGTGGTGCATCGCACGGTGCGCCCGCACTACAGCTGTCCCTGCTGTGAAACCGTCCATGCCGTTCCATTACCGCCTCAGCTTATCGAAAAAGGCCAGCCCGGTCCGGGGTTACTGGCCCAGGTCACCGTAGCCAAATGCAGTGACCATCTGCCGCTATACCGTCAGCAGAAAATCTACCTGCGTCACGGCATCGATATCCCCTGCAGTACGCTGGCCGGTTGGTTCGGTGCGGTGGGGGCTGCACTGAAGCCGCTGGCCGACGCCCTGCGGCAGGACCTGCTGCAGCAAGCAGTGCTGCAGGCGGATGAGATACCGTTACTGTTGCTCAATCCCGAAAAAGGTCACAGCCAGAAGGGGTATCTGTGGGCCTACGTCAGCGCCGCCGGGGCTGACAGGGTGGTGGTGCTGTATGACTGCCAGCCGGGCCGCAGTGGCACCTATGCCAGAACGATGCTGGATAGCTGGCAGGGTACGTTGGTCGTGGACGGCTATGCCGGTTACGGGGCGCTGTTCGACGAAGGTAGTGTGAAGGAAGCTGGCTGCTGGGCGCATGTGCGTCGGAAGTTCTTCGACCAGCACAAGGCGAACGGCAGTCCGGTGGCAGAAATCGCCCTGGGCACTATCCGCGAGCTGTACAAACTGGAGCGGCGGATAAAACAGCGCCCGGCAGAACAACGACGACGTTATGCCAAACCGCGGCTGAAGGCGTTCGAAAGCTGGTTGCAACTGAAACAGCAGAAGACGGCACCAAACTCAGGGATACGCAAGGCCATCGACTATGCGTTGAAGCGATGGGCGGCGTTACTGGTGTACCTGGAGGATGGTCGAGTACCGATAGACAACAACCGGACGGAGAACATGATACGGCCGGTGGCGGTCGGACGCAAAAACTGGCTCTTCGCAGGCAGGCTGCGAGCGGGTCAGCGAATGGCTAATATCCTGAGTCTGCTGGAGACGGCAAAGCTGAACGGTCTGGAGCCGCATGCCTGGTTGCGTGATGTGCTGACGCGGTTGCCGTCGTGGCCGAACCGGCGGCTGAATGAGTTGCTGCCGTACGCCGGCAATACCTTCCGTTAATTCTCTGAAAATCCAAAGCACAGACTCACCTTGCAACGCAAGGTGAGTTCACCGCGTGCTTACGCAACAATCTGACGCTAAGAACTCGCATCAAGCGTCTGGCCCGGACAAAAATCTGTTTCTCACGCTCGATTGAACTGCATGAAAAGGTTATCGGAGCCTTCATTGAAAAATACATATTCTACTAATTGGAATCATTACCCTCTTTTCTTTAAATAGGTTTCCCTATACGCATCCAGAATATGATGAGGGTGGACTATTTTATGTTTTAATACTTCTTGTGAACGTTTGGCTGAATTCAATACCCGGGGGTTATTACGCCCGCTCATGAATTTTGCTATGTCGTCCGCATTCGTTAAATCATAGTCCTTTGCCGCTTTTTTGAAGTAAAATTTAGCCACGCGCCCCTGACTCACCCCTTGCGCCCGACTCGCTGCCGCCACACCCAGTGAACGGGTCGCTGACAGATAAGGCGACTGCTCCCTTACCTTTCTGCACCTCGACCCCAGTGAGACATGCGTGAAGGCATCAACGCTGTTGCTCTCTTCATCAGGAGCAGTCAGTCCCCTGCGGTAAAAGCCCTACTCATCCGACCTCAAGGCACGATAGGCAATATCGTCATCGGTTCTTCTGCGTTTGCATGGGGTCGCTTTCATCGGTGTGCTCTCCTCAATGTGGATTAGAACGGCGCTGTCGCATGAATTAAGAGTACCCAACGGCACGTGTTTTTTGCGTCGTCAAGAGTAACCCTGGGCGGCTTTCCAATAAGAGGCGAAAAGACCGTGAGTAAAGGATATTTATATTCCAGAAACCACCGCAGTGGATGGGGCCCGCACATCTTTATTCCCTCCACGAATGCATTGCGCCAGCATCAATGAAATATCAGTACGCATCAAGTGTCGGCGTGACCCGAAAAAGCTTGCGAGCACGCCCTCCTGTACAACAACGCTGTCAGCGGGCTTTTTCTTCCAACTCAATCAGCAGCTGTCTGTTCCTTTCCACCCAGGTATTAACGTTGTCGCGTTTTTTCTCGAGTTTCTCTCGGCTAATCACGTAATCTTCTGCCTTTTTAAATTTTTTCACTGCGTTGCATTTTTGCACGCCGTTCTGATTGAGCGATTCAATGTTTAAACGTTCAAACGCCGCAAGGGCGGATCCACACTCTTCCATGGAGACGCTCGTCACCTCAACCAATAACGTATTTAATTTATTTATCTTATCGCCACTCATCCCTTTCGAGGCCTGATAGGACGCATAAATATTTTCGAGGGTTGAGAACACAGGCGTTAATTTTTTCAGGAGCCCGCCACCCAGCTTTATTGCCAGGGAAAGTCCGGCCTTGGGCACATCATTATTACGAAGTGACGTGTTATTTCTTTGCATATACGCATTGGATATTGACTTGTCGATATTGCTTGTCGAGGGGTAGAGCGTTTTTATTTTCCACTTTGGATTTTTTGAGGCAAACCCGCGTTCCAGGTTCTTATAGGCCAGGGAGCCCGACTTGCCTGCCATTATTCCCCCGGTAGCCCCCCCTGCGGGGCCACCCACAAGCCCGCCCATAATGCCGCCCAACGCGCCAGAGGCATAGGTTGTCCCTTTGTGCATATAATCTTTCGCGGCTATTCTCAGAAAATTACTGCCAATTTCATTATTTAACATGGCCTTCAACGTCAAATGCAGAAATTCCATTTGGTCACCGGCCTCATCCAACAACCAAAAAACCTGTCTCACTTTAAGTTTGTCATTGGACTCCCTTTCTTCCGACTCGGTGGCGAAGCTGTGGGGCGAAAACTCTCTGGTCCACTGAGCGACCACCGGCTCGCCAAATTGGTGCCGCTCTTTTTGGGGTACCACTTCGCTGTATTTATTGCTGAGCGCTGTAAACTTAAAGGCATTAGGCATATTCCTCTCCTGAACACAGTGCGATTAACGCATCAATAAAGCGGTGTGGCGCCCCCAAATAGCAATATCGCCTGACGTGCTGGCCGCGGATAAAGCAGGTCATGCCCTCCCCTAAGCATCATGTTTTAATAACAGTCACCGGCTGGCTAAACGCGAATGATAAGTTACTGTCCTTGCGTTCGAGCAAGACGCAAAATTGGTCGCCGGAGGCGGCGTTGTTGGGCACCTTAAATTCAGCATCCTTCTGGTTTTCAATGATATTCCATGCTTTTGCTGGGGCATTCATTTTCAACCAGTAATAGGTTAATTCTTTTGCATCGGTATCGCTTTTGGCGTGAATGATATCTCCCGCTTTCACCTGTGTCAGCGGCTGGTTCAACGCGTTAACGATCTCGACCCCCGTGATGCGTGGGATGATGGCCGGGGCAGCACCCGCCGACGTCACGGCATGACAGGCGATATCGGTCCCCGTCGTTTCATTCTGACCGTTTTTTATCAACCTTGCCCGTAATTCATCGCTTTCTGTTACCCACTGACTTAGCTGTGCAATCCAATACTCTGTAGCCTCACTTCCTGCTATTATTTTTATTCTACTGTCATCCGGTACTACCCCAGTATGAGAAAACTCACCGACATACAGGTCGTGGATGTAAAGAAACACCTTGTCATCCTTCTCTATCATGCTTTTGGGAATGTATGCGTAGGCCAACCCCTGATACGCCCGTATACATGGGCGCCGAAGGATAATATCGAGATCAACCCCCAGGTGGCCATCCTGGTCTGCTGTCAGCCCGCCAGTAGGGACGCATTTCAGCCTCAGCGCGCCATTTGCATCAATCTCCACCGTTTTACTGTCGACACTTAGGCTTAAGCCCGTTGACACTTCCTTTTTAAACCCGACCTTATCATTTATCTTTACAGCAATATTCCCGCCCTCAACCTTCAGGGCCTTGCTCTCATTTACCTTGAGAAAAACCCCATCGTCACCAAATTGAACGCTGTCTGACGCCTGGACTCTCAGGACATTGCTTTTTATCTCCAAGCCGCCGACCGGGTCAGGCATGACGGCAACACCCTGTTGTGGCATTGCCGTCATCCCGTGGTACGCCGCCACCCTTAACGGTGTGACCCGTCCGGTATCAATCTTGTCGGCCTCCGGTGACGGGTCCCCGCCGGTTAAACCGTTGCCCGGCTTTAAGGACAGCGCTGCGATATTGATTAATGCCTCAAAATGCGCCTGACTGGGGACTTGCCAGGCACCGAATTGTTGTTTTACGTCGCTTAAACTTAACTGTTTTTTAGCCATTTCTGCTCTCCGGCCTGTGTAGCGTTATGGGGGCTGCTATGTCTTGGTATCGCATCAGGATACAGAGACAGTCCGCAGTTCAGACATATCAACGTTGCCTGCTTCCGGCTTGTTTTTCTTGTTTGATTTAAGGGCTTCAATGGCCGCAGTAATGCACACGTACACCTCGAAGTCCACGTCCCCGGCAACCTGCATCTGAGGCTTGACGTCCCCATAGCTGTACGAGACCTGCAGGCGCGCCAGTTGCGCACGCACGGCGACCCAGTCAGTTTTTTTGGGGGAGGATTTTTGGTACGCACTCAGCACCTCCGCTATCAATGCCCGTTTAAACTGCAACGCCCGGTCCTCCTGCTCCCAGGATGCGTCCTGAGCGGTAAGTGTCGTGTCTACACTCAACACCGGCTTAATGGTGTCAGGGTCTGTCACTTTCCCCCCAAGCGCGATCGGGATCGTCACCGTGAAGTTCAGACTCAGCCGCGGTCTGTCGCCCATGGATTGCCAAAAGCTTCCCAGGCTCGACAAATGCTCCGACGGCGCAATCACGCGCACAAAGGCCGAGGGTAACTCGGGCAGCTGCATGTTCAGTATGGCATTGAGCGCCGCGTTGATGACCTGCATCTGCTGACTGGGGGTATCAAAACCCTCTGTCGCACTGTCCGCAGGCTCCCAATACGTCAGCAGATAGCAACAACGCACATGCACTTGCCCGGGGGATAGCATATGGCTCGTTGGGTTATAATGGCGGGACTGTCCATGACGCAGCTCCAAATCTTCCTGGATATCATAGAGAAACACACTGACGGTGGGCTCACTCGGTAATTTGTCCTTGCCAATCATGTCAAACCGGATCCTCCCCGGGCCGAAAAACTCGTCAGGGAGGTACAGTGTAAGTGCCCACCGGATTGCCGCGTTTAACGCGAGCAATGAGTCATCCGTATCCCACTGCCATTCACCGGCTGGCCTTCCATAATCGTCGTTAACATCCATAATGATACTCCTTGGTGTGCCGAGGTTGACGCCCCCGGGTGTGATTATCGGGTTAACGTGGCCTGTCCGGCGTTTTACTGCTAGACACGGACAGCATAATCCGCCCTGTTTTGCTCAGCTCACGGCGAACCGCACGCTCTATGTCCGCGTGGCTCACCCGGCGATGGTGCTCTGACGCCTGCCAGCTCGCCGACAGCGCCACGTTCCGGATGCCTGCGCCGGTGAGTTCGGTTGTGGCCGCCCAGTGCCCCCAATCGACGTCGTCGTCCACGCCGATGTCGGCCGGCCAAATCGCGCGCCACATCCGCTCGCGCAGAGCCGCATCCGGGGAATCAAAGCGCGTAATGAACGTCAGCCGCCGTGTAAACGCCGCGTCCAGATGGGCCCGGTTATTGGTCGTCAACACCACCAACCCCGGGTACTGTTCAAGCCGTTGCAACAGGTAGGACACCTCAATATTGGCGTGCCTGTCCTGCGCATCCTTGACCTCACTGCGCTTGCCAAACAGCGCATCCGCCTCGTCAAACAGCAGTACGCCCGTGTCCGCCACCGCCAAATCGAAAATCTTCGACAGGTTTTTTTCCGTTTCGCCGATGTACTTGTTCACCACCGTCGACAAATCCACGCGGATCATGTCCAGTCCCAGTTCCCCCGCCAGCACCTCTGCCGCCATGGTCTTGCCGGTCCCCGATTCGCCGTAAAACAGCGCGCTGATCCCCGTGCCGTAGCCCACCTTACGGTCAAAGCCCCGTTCCAGTACGCCCTCGCGCTGGCGGATGGCCGCCAGTATCTCCCGTAAATGGGTTGTGAGTTCAGCCCCCACAATCAGGTCATCAAACGTCCGTTGCGGGCGTACACGTTGCGCCAGCTGGCCAAAGTGTTGCTGCCCGCGGATTTGCAACGCCTGCTGCAGGTCCCGCTGCGTCAGGGGCGCCGCCGGGTCACGCAACAGCCGATACCCCTGTGCCTCCTGCCAGGTCTGCGCCAGGCCATCCGGATCAACCCGGGTGCGGCGCAATAACGCCGCCCAGTCCCAGTCGTGCGCAGCGTCCTTCGGGGGCAGTCCCCCCTGCAGCAGTGCCCTCTCGTCCTCAGCGGCCCGGGGCGGCAACGTGAGGCTCAGCCTCGCCATCCCCGGCCACACGCTGCCGGCGTTGTCCGGTGACGCAAGGCAGACGATCGGTTGACCATGATTGACCAGATAGGGCTCCAGCCGGCCCAACAACAGGTGATGCTCCTCCTGTCTGTCACCCCAGTCGCGTACCAGCAACACCCCGGCGTATAAACGTACCGTACGCAGCACCGTCCGGAGCACTGCCCATGCCGCCGCGGTCTCTGTCGGTAATTGCTCCAGCGTCAGCACCAGCATCGGCCGGCCCGCCTCCCGGGCCAGTTGGCCCATCAGCCCCGTGCGCCCCTGCCCCCCCAACAGCAGGACCAGCGGTGTTGGCTCACCCGCCCTGCGCGTACCAAAGCACAGGTGCCGGAGCTGTGCCGCACACGCAGACCAGCTCCCTTCACACAGCGCCGTCCCGTTCAGCGGCATATCCCAACGGGCCGCCTCGCCCAGGCCGGTCTGCATGGTGTTGGCCGGCTCACCGCTCAAAAAATGAAACACCGCCGGATCCAGGCGCAGATACACGGCCTCACTGCTGACGGACGAGCGGCCGTTACGCTCAAGGGTCGAGACCACCCCTTCACGCAGCAGCGCACCGTGGCGCGAGCACAACGTCAGCCGGTGCGCCATCCGCTCCACCGTACCCGCACTGAACAGCGTCACGGCCAGGTCGATACCGGGCCATACCGTCTTGTCCTCTCCCTGCAAATACGCCATCAACATCCCGTAACGCGTATCCAGCAGGGGCAGGATGCTGAGAACCAGCACCTGGGTCTCGAACGGGGTTAAGCCAAAACGGTCGACCAGTTCGGCAAGCCGCCCCTCCACCGGGGGGGGCTGTATCCCCTCGAGCCAGGGCACCGTGTCGGGCTGGCGGAGCCAGTACGGCATGCCGGTGGACTGGGCCCGGTTTTCCTCCAGGCCGTCCGGTGTCAACAGCAGGCCCTCCATGTTGTGGCGATCCTCTTCATGTTGTTGTTGCCACAACAACCTCCCCTGCAGCACCAGATCCACGTATTCCAGCCAGGGCCCCAGGGAAACCAGCGCCGCCGGTACCGCGAGTGACGGCGTGGGAGACGCCGAGGTTGGCCCGCCCGCGTCAGTGTCGGTCAAATCGTTTTTCATGCGTTCCAGTCCACGTTAATGAAAGTTGTCCGCCACGGCAGCACGACATGCGTCAGCGGCCAGGGCAGGTGATGCAGCAACACATCGGTCGCCTCGGGCGCTATCGACAAGGCTGCCGGTTCGTCCGGTGTCAGTATGCCGTCGCGTTGCAGGAAAAAGGTACGCAGGTCGCTCACACTGCAACGTTCCAGGTGCGCAACCCCGGCAAAGGCCTGTCCCAGCCAGGTGTCCAGTTCAGCCTGCCGCGCGGGCGCCGGCGGCAGGGCCTCAAACGGCACCTCCCCGGCAATGCCACACAGCAATCGTGCGCAGGGCGTACGCCATTCAGGCAGTGCCGTGTCCCCCCAGGCCAGCCAGTCCAGACAGCCGACGGCCTGCCAACGGGCTGCATCGTCAATGAAGCGTTCGCCCTCAAGCCAGTCGAACGCACTGAACAACCGGGGCAGCAAGGGCCACAACAGCACCAGACCTGCACTGGCCACCCACCAGGGCGCGGCCATCGCCTGCGCGGAGGGCGATGCCGACACGACAGGACATGCCGGGACGACCTGGGGCGCGGCAGGCGCAGGTGCCCCGGAGAGGGAGGCCTGCGTCATGCCGAGCGCGCGGCGCAAGCGCGCGCGTACGGGCGGTGACAACTCAGGCAGATGTGCCCGGTTCGCCTCGTCGCCCAGGCAGGTCTGCAAGGGCCCACGCCACGCCGCCGGCAACGGCACGGACAGCAGCGCGTTTAACCACCTGTCGAGCAGGGTATCCGGCGGGAATGCCGGTGCCGTACTCTCCCGCCCCCCCGCCGGTATCTCCCCGGCGGAGGGCGGGCGGGCACTGTGCTTGTCAAACAGGGGGACAAGACGCTGCGTGTCTGCCGCCGATGCCGCAGGCAACTTCCATTCGGCCGCCGCCGGGTACTGCTGCAAGGCCATCAGGGCCGCGAGGGGCAACACCCGCGAGGCCTCGCGCGGTGTCAGGGAAGGCAACCGCATCGGCGCTATCAGCCACGTGACCAGGCGAGTCAGGGGCGCACCCGGCCAGGTCATCAGCAAACGCTGCCGGGCCTGCGGGTGCAGGAGTCGCCACGCCAGTGCAATACGCGGTGGCACGGCCCCCACCGGTGCCGGCACGGATGATGCACTGTCAAGGGCTTCACTCAATACGGCATCACGCACGTCCCGTTGGGACCAGCCTCGCACATCCGCCATCACGCCGGTATCGAGGTAATGCAGCAGATGCTCAAATGCCCGCGTCGGTGTCCGGGATGTTTCCCCAGCTGTCGCTGCCAGCGTGCTGGGGTCTGCGGGCAGGGTGATACCCTCTGACCGCGGCGCTTGCGCTGTGGTGTCCGTTTCCCCCCGGTGCCATTGACTGACCGGTAACGCCAATAACTGCTGTTGCAGCTGCCGGATAATACGTTCGCTCATCTCCGACTCAAACCGGGACAGCGGGATGTCACCGACATTGAGGGTAAGTCGGGTGAGGGTGCGCGGCACATCGTCGGCACGCGCATAGTCGGTTAATAGCCGGGCCAACTCCGGTTGCAGGCGGACCTGAAACCAGGTACTGCAACGGTTTTGTAACGTCTCGGCCTGCGCTTCCTGTGTGTGTAACCGTAGCCGCAATTGCCCCAGAGTCACTGTCGTCATACATCCTCCATACCGGGACGACGTGCATCGCGGTGTGTTAACGGTTAAGGTTGTCGTCTGTCTTCTTTTCTCAGGGCCGAATGTGGTGACAACCGCCTCCCTTGACCCTGCGGCCATTGATGCCGCCTACCGCTGGGTTTGCACACAACGCCGGCATTTCCCTGCGAACGCCGATATCTGGCACCTGCGGTTTCACTGGGCGCGCGAACGTGAACGGCTGCAACACGCCCTCAACGGCGGTACCTATCGCTTCGCGCCGCTTGCTGTGGTGAAAAAGGCCTCGGGTGAGCGCGTCGCGCTCTGGTCGGCCACCGATGCCCTGGTCATACGTTGCCTCACGCAGTGGCTGCACACCCGTCTGCCGGTTCACCGCGCCTGCGAGCATGTGCGCGGGCACGGGGGCGGCCGGGCCTCGGTGACGCGGGTGCATCGGCTGTTGCGCACCGGCAGGTTCCACTACGTCTGCCGGACCGATATTCGCCAGTATTACGCCAACATCGATAAAACACGGCTGCTTGCCCAACTGCAGGCGCACGTGTCCGATGGGCATCTGTTCACGCTGATGAAGCAGATTATTCATTACAGCGTCGAGGAGGGCGGGGAGTTTCATACGCCGGCCAAAGGGATTGCCCGCGGCAGTGCACTTAGCCCGTTGTTGGGCGCATTTCATTTGTATGCACTTGATGGTGCGATGGCCGCCAATCCGCACATCAACTACGTGCGGTACATGGATGATTTTCTTATTTTTGCGCGCACACGCTGGCACCTGCGCAAAGCCGTGAAACACCTTAATCACGCGCTGGCCTCCTTTGGCTTCGAACAGCATCCCGACAAAACCTTCATCGGCCCTGTCGACAAAGGGTTTGACTGGATGGGATTTTGGTTTACCCGCGAAGGATGCACTGCCGTTGCGCCACGCGCCCTGGCCAACCACGCCCGACAATACCGCCGGCTTTATGAGCAAACCCGACGTTATCGTTCTGCTGCTGAGACGATAACCCGGGTGGCGAGATATCGGGCCAGGTGGTTGCGTTGGGTAGATGCGGGGCTCCCTCGCGCCTGTGGGGCGTATGATCCGCGCAAGTGCGACCGGCGACTGCCATCACCCATACCCTAATCGACTGTCAATATGGTTTGGATGCCGCCACTGCAGCCGTACAACTCAATACCAAATTGAACGCTTATGTTGTACTCGATTGACTCATCAGTATACACAGCACCGGTATAAGGCCATGTCAGCGTCACCTCGAGATGCTCATCCGCATAGACCATTTCCGCTGAAATAGCAACATAATCATCACTGCGTCCTTTGTAAGTGAAATCTCCGGCGTAGAGCGGCCTCGGGCCCTGCCACGGGCTACCATCGGGGTACACCAACCGTCCTGTATGCAGGAATTGGCCATACACGACGACAGCTAACCTAACCCTCAACTTCGAGACGACTTGGTTCTTCTCATTTCTGTGATCAAACCCATCCCAGCGTTTCTTCCCCTTACTCGTGGGAAGCGACCCACGCAACTTCAATTTTTTGCCCTCCCGCGACATGCTGAGGTCCACGTCGGATCCCTCGCTTACCAACGTTGGCACGGACGCAGCAGCTTCAAGCCCGGCCTGGTATCTCTTCCTTGCCGCGGCGTCGATATATGCATCTTTGTCCTTGACTGTCTGCTGTAACTGTTCGATCGCTTTTGTGTCCTCCGCTTTTTTCGCGTCACCCCGCTGCTTTACGACCCCATCGATGGCGGGGGCCGTACTCCACCCTCCTGCCGATGTCGGGCCCGTCCAATTGGCGTCTGGTTTGAAATCCCAATGCCCCACCACCGTAACAACACCTTGAACGACGAGGACCATCAATGCCTGTTGAGTCACCTTATCGGGGGAGTCTCCTTGTTTAGGCTTCCCGGCTGTGTCCAGCTTGCCGACCAGGGCGTAAATCCCATCCTCCGTATACGCTCCACCGTTGACTATCTCTGCGTCGCCCGACGGTCTGACCTTGTATGCGATGACCGTTCCGGTTGTGTACTCCACGCCCCCCTGGTTGTACAGTCCTGGGTGCCCTGTAACCGCTGAGGGCGCTATCAGGCCGTTTTCAAAAATTTTAGCTTTATTGGCCGAACGAAACGCCCTCAATGCCGTAAATAACGCCTCCCTGGGCTGCGTCAGGTGCCATCCCTCGGTAAACGCGGTATTCAGTTTTTCCTCAATCTTTTTTTGTACGCTATCTGTCGGCACTGCTGCAGTGGCATCAACCTTGAATCCTTTATTTGTCGCCTCGTCGGCCTTTTGGAGCGCCTGAAGGGAGACACTTTTTAACGCTTGCTCGATTGCCGTTACCCCCTCTTTTGTTATGGCCAATCCGTCCGTGCCAGACGTGATGTAATTGCCCTCTCCTGCCTTCACCTTGGCTTTAAGCACCCCATTTTTATCCACTTCCAATCCCGCCGCAACGTTAACAGCCAGCCCAACCGTGTCTGCCTTGAGACCACTTTTTTCTGCCAGCATAATCTCCAGGCCGCTCCCGCCTGTTTTCAGCCCCGCACCCAACTTGACGTGTAATCCCTTACCTTCATCAGTGGTCAGGCCGCCATCGGCCTTCACCTGAATACCGACGCCTTTATCAGTGACCGTGACGGACTTCTCGTCCCCTTTCACCGCAACGCCATTTACGTCAACAATGACCCCATTTCCGGCGCTGACGGTGAGTTTACCCTTATCCATTTTCAGACCGTCGCCCGGCGCCGGGGTGGTGGGGGTAGCGTCCTCGGCCCCCAGCGCCTGGCTCCCGACCGCCGCCAGGTCAATGAGTGCCCCGTAATCCTTCTCGTTAGGGGTAGCCCCTTCTTTAAAGGCGCTTTTCAACTTGTCCACACTTACGCTGTGTGCTTGCTCTTTCTTTTCGTCTACCATCAGGCTTCTCCTCGTTGATGTGGTTGCGGCCGTGCCGTCACATGCCGGTCACGTTCCCCCAGGCCCCGTCGTCGCCGTTTCTAGGGGACGCTAATTGTTTTTATGGGTTTCGGCTATACCGCCACCGAACCCCGAACATAGACGACAGATTCGCGTTTAAGCATATCCTCTCTCGCCTGACCTGAATTGACAGCTATTTTCTTCTCAATCGCTTCACTGTCTGACGTGTTCACTATTCTGACAAAGCCGATCCCCGAACGTTCGTCCACCGGACGGTCGCCGATGCCCAACAAGCGTAATAGTTCATACGACTGGTCACCGACCGGCCGAGAGTCGAGCTGCCACTTCTCGTATTGACGCACGAAGCTGGTAAAGTCGGCCTCATCGAGCCAGTGCAGGTGCAATTTCAGGTGACTCGGCATTTCTTCACGCACTATGTTCTGTATCCACTGGCTTAATGCCCCCGGATTTTGGCTGCCCGTCAACCAGGCCCGGTTCAGCACGAGACTCAGCGTGAAGGCGAAACTGTCGTTGCCGTAAGGCATTGACCAGGCGTAGGACTTGTCGGGCTGAGTTAAAAGGGTCCATTTGGGCTTTGTTGGCGTCAGCTCTGTCAGCGTGACGGGGGACACACTCACCACGTTGCGCTGAGAGGGATCTGCTGTCCCCTTGTCTGTTATTTTCGGGGGGGATTGCGCAATCCACTTGACCGCCACTGTCCCCCCGAGAGGATCCGCGTGGACCACCTCAACCACCACATCCGGCAGCGCCTCAAGGCCGGGTCCCTTAATATCCGCGGCCGTTGGCCAACTGAGCCAGCGGCCTTTCGGACGCAAGGCAAATCGTTGCCCTTTCGCCAGTTCGGCCGGAAAGGATGGCGTGACTTTCAGGGTGGCTGTTTTCGCGTTGGCCGCGGGTTGGGTAACGAAAACCAGATCATAGACCACGCGCTTGAGCCAGATCTGGGACAACCGCCAGTACCACGTATAGTCAGGGTCGCTCAACAAAGGCACTGTGCGACCCAATCGGGTCTGCTGCCCCAGTTCAATGCTGACCTGGCTCGTAGCCTTGTCAACGTGATGGATCACGAGGGCCGTCAATGGCTCGAGGGTTGGCAAGTTTTCGGCGCTACCATCAGCCAGTAATTCAATCAGCTGTCCTGCTTTCAACTTTTTCACCGCGTCGCCTGCCAGCGTCAGTGTCAGCAGGCTATTATCGGCTAAAATTGTCGTGTGAGTCACCGTATGATCGGCTTGCCATGCGCCATGCCCCTCGTCCGCGCCCGGGTTTTGGGGCAGCAATTCCTGATGTTCAATCATATAGAACGGTAAACGCTGATCCGGAAATGGGGCTACGGGCTGTTGCAGGCGTTCGTCAAACTGCATCTCGCCCACGCCGAGTCGGGCGGCGACTTTGCGTTGCAGGTGTTCGTCAAACAGCATCTCGCCCACGCCGAGTCGGGCGGCGACTTTGCGTTGCAGGGCCGAGACCCTGCTGATGCTGATGGACGCTCGCTCATAGGCCAGACGTGTCACCTGACGCAGGAACCCCTGCTGCACATGACGAAATTCCACCCCATCCGTACTCTGATGGGCACTCGCGTTCAACGCCCGGGGGGCGCGCCCTTCACCGAAGTACCCCAGCAGGTGATCCAGGATCGCCAGCTCTTTTTCGTTGTCCTGAGATTGGTGATTAATTTCTGTCGTTAACGCGGCCATCACGTCTGGAGTCACCACCTGTTGGGTTTGCTCGAAGGCCAGCGGATCATCACTTACCAGGGGCCATTGCGCGGCACCCCACAAGGCAGCCTCAGGATCCCGGCCATCGAACGCCAGCAACCGCGGCAGTTTTTTTAACTGATCCGCACTGTTGGCCAGCAGCTGTTCAAAGGGGCGCAGAAACTGCAGCAGGTTTTTGGCATCGACATCGGCGGCAACCGCCTCCGCGGCTTGTTGTAATCCGTAAACCGGCGGTAAACTGGCCCCGACCGTGCGATAAAAGTCCGGATGGCGGTTGCGCCCGTAGGGCACAACACGCAAAGGGTCATTCGTTGCCCACGACGCGGTCTGGTTCAACTGGTTATAGGCGCTTATCACCCCGACTTTCCAAACCTTACTGGCGATCAACTGGCCTCGCTTGTACAGCTGAATAGACTCGGGGGATATCAGCTCCCCGAGATTGTTAACCCACAGTTGTACCTGTTGGTTCTTCGGCACCGTGATATCATCCGCCTTAACCCAGTTAACCGCGTTGACACCCGGTACGGCACCGACGGCGGCTGCCGACAGTTCCTGAACGTTTACAGCAGACGACTTCAATTGGTCGTTCTCCATCGGTCGAGGGGGCGGCAAGTGCGAGATCCAGCCATGATCCAACTGAGGGCCGGCATACACCTGCTCCGCCGCTTCGCCCCGGGCGAGCCGGACCGCGGCAGGTTCGCGTATTGCGGCCGGCAGCAAAGCCAGATTGATGGCCCACAATGCCTGCGCCACCGCCTGATTCATCGCCTCGCCCTCCGGCAGGTCGTCATCCAGGAACAGCTGAACCGCCGGGGTCTGCACTATTACCGGCACGAACGTCGGCGAAACAATCTCCTGCTCACACAGGTTACGGTGGTTTTTCAGGTACTCGACCAATGCATGGCGCGCTGCGAGTTCATCAACACCCGGCGTCAGAGTGACCGACAGCCAATACTGGCCTAAGACCCAGTGTGGTTGGCCCGTGCTGCCGCTGTCAGGCAGAAACTGGAACGCGTAATTGTCTGGGTTATAGAAATAGCGGTAGCTCTTCTTTGCGGGCACCCGGGCAATCTGTGCATCCCGAAAACAGAACACGTCATGCCCGTCCGCCGGTATCGTTAAATCCAGGATGGCCCGTCGGTAATCGTCGAGCGTGACCGGACTGCTGGTCAATGCCCGTTCCGGGCCGAACTCCGGCGCGAAGATCCCGCCGGAGTGTTGCAGATGGATGGAGTCCGTGGTCGAAGTGGTCGGTAACGTTTTCTCCGTCAATATGTCAATCAGGGGCAGGGTGTGACGGTAACTGACGTCAGAGACACCATAGGCAAACGCCTGCAGCAGCGTGACGCCTGGATCATCGTCATTACGGGCGGTCCACCGTTGTCCCGCATACACCTCCAAGGCCGCCTGGGTCGTTGCCCATAGCGTATCGAAATGGATCTGTTCCTGAACGGCCTCACTCACTGGCATCAGAGGAGGGGTAACGGCGGTACGGGTATCAGCCATGGTGGGTATCCTTGTTGTTTTTACCCGGCACCGGTGTCGGGCCGGCGTCTGGCCCGCCGCCCGGCGGCGGAACGCGGTTGTTGATACGTGGACAGGTCGGTATCACCGTCAGCCTGTTCATCATTTTTGCTCCGGCAATTGCACATTCAGCACCAGCTGTTCCCCGACTGCCGCCGACTGCAAGGTCGTATCCGGCACCGAACTCACCTTCAGTGCCACGGCCACCCCCAAGTGATGGATACCGCAGGCATGGGCGCTCACCGTAAAGTAATGGTCAGTGACCGTCGCCGACTGACATGGGGTCCCCACGGCGTGACGCGGGTCTGCATAGCTCGCGGTAAACGACGAGACCACGGGTTTGCCGGGGAAGCTCACATTTTCCGCCCACAGGTTGACGCCCGCCGCCTTTTTCTCCGGCAGGCGCTGTCCCGTGGCCAAATCAACCAGGTACACCTCGGCTGACGCTGTAGCAATGGACGCGGAACCCAGCCCCCCAACCTGTGTCGGCACCGTCACATGCAAAAGAGCCTTTTGTGTGCCGTTAGCGTTCAACGAGCACTCGCCATACGCCGGGCTGTCATTGACGTGTACATCAACCCAGGCCATCGTCAGACCGGTATATTCCAGCGGGATGCAGGTCAACACCACCACCTGTGATGGGGTGATCTGAGGGGAATGTTGCGCATCGCCATTGAGGTAGACCGTATTGACCTTAGCCACCTCCGGTACCCGGCGCAGGGCTTCATGCACCGCACTGTGGGTCACGGCTCGCCCAATCACCGGTTGTCCATGGTCATCCTCTGCCTTTGCCCAGGGCATAAAGGTCGCCTCCAGTGCCGCCTGAACCCGCGCATTGCCGACGGCGTGGCTCAGGCCTGGCGTATAAGTCAGTTCCCAACTGACGCTGACCGGCACGTATTCGGGATTCACGCACGACAGCTCCAGCCACGGCGAGCTGTGCGTTTTCAATTCCGCCACCATGTCGTCCCGGTGCACCTTGCTCAGTCCCGGACGCCGACGGTCTTGACTGTCGCTCATCTCGCGCCCGGGCATCACCACCATCGTCTGTTTCTGCACGCCGTCTGCGTCAGGGGCCGCTATCACCGCCATTTCTCGAATACCCGCATGACGCTCCTGCAACAGCGTCATCAGGTCGATGTTGTTCAAACCGCGTTCACGGTGCCGCAAGCGACGGGCGACCTGCGCCTCAAACAGCGCGCGCGTCTGCGCCGCCCGGCCGCCTTCCGACGGCCACGGCTGCGTGACCGCCTGCAGCGACGCCGGTGCATCCAGCGCCTGGGTTATTTGCCCGGCCGGCAGGCCGGCCTCAAAATGCGTCGCCTGCACCTGCTCCGGCGCCACCAGGGTCGCCGACGCCGCATTGGTCACCAGCCCGGTCAACCAGGGGGTTGTCGGTAACGTCACCTGCATCGCATCACGCGCGGTCAGCGTGCGGGCCCGCCCTCGCAACCACAGCCTGCCAGGCGGTAAACTACTCGAGCGCCGGCTGGCATCGCCCGGCCAGTCGACCGACATGACGCCGCTCGTCTGCCAGCCGTTTGTGCCATCATGCACCGGCAACCGCGCCCAGCGATCCCCCGGTGTCAGGTACTGCCATTCCAGGGGCGCAGGCAAGGCACCCGGGCTTTTTAACTGCCAGTGCAGCGTCAGCAACTGGGCCGCATCAATCCCGTCAATCCCCAGGTACAGTTCAGCCTCCGCAGGCGGCTGCGACAACGCCGGATCTTCCGGGGCGTAACCGAACGGCAGGATGACCCGCTGGCTTACCTGCGTGTCGAGCGCCGTATAATCGACCCGCACGCCCGACCATTGCGGCACGTAAGGCGGGTTCCACTGGGCCTTTGGCAGCAATACCGGCACCGGCGTGACCAGGGTGGTCGACTCCTCGATCATGGCCGGCATTAAAATCGGCTCTCCCTTGCTTGTTTTGCCGTGCTCAACCATCTTGTAAACCGTGTGGCCGCTCTCGTTCTCTGTGTCAGGCACCAGCTGCGTGCTCTTTTTTTCGGTCAAAAACATCACCGTCGTCAGCGGGGCATTTTGATGTGCCACGTACTCGTTGTGCAGGAACGGTGTCTTCAGCTGCAGACGCAGGTACCACGGCCAGCGGCTCGGGTCGTCCTCATCGTCCGGGACGGCGGTACCCAGGGGCAATGCGGGTTTCGGATTCAGTGGGATCGACAGCGGCAGCCCTTGAGGCGCGCTGTCATTTTTTGCGTTAGCGGCGAACAGCGGAGTGTCTTTGCCTAACGGCAGGCTCTTCCCCCCTTTCAGGACCTGCGACGCCTGCACGGTGAAATCCCCATCCTTCGTCGGTCTATGCGCATAACCCGTATCGACGGGGACCGTGATGTCCTCACCATGCTTGACGCGATCTGCCAACGTTTGCCCGTTGCCGTTCCCGAGGTTGGCGGGTAGCCACCCGTCCTTTGAGTTGCTGACATTGAGGTTTTTATCCACGTAAAGCCAGTTCGGCTTCGCCTGGCGGGGATCGGGGCCATACCAGTCAGTAAAGGCCATGTCAGGCAATCCCACCCAGGTTGGGGTCACCGTCACGGCTTGCAGTCTGGCCCCCAGTTGCCACCAGTCCGGCGCCATCAGGTTCACGCCCTGCCCGATGTCCGCCGTCTCACCAAACGGTAATCCGCCTTCCGTCAACACGGTGCCGTCGTCACTGACGCAGTGTACGCCCGCCGCCCCTTCCACGTTGACCGCCAGCGACGTGACCGGCGGCACCGGCACGCCGGTTTTACTGGTCAGGCGCAGCAACGGCGCCGTGGACACCAACCCCTCCAGGGCGGTGACCGCCGTCGGCACACCGCCCTCTGCAGGCAGCGTCACTGTCCAGGTCTTACCGTCCTTGCCCGTGGCGCAGGCGAGCGTGACCCACCTGTCCCCCATGCTTACCGACGCCTGCAATGTCTCCGACAGGGGAGCCTCCAGCGTTACCGTCCAGGTGCGCGTCCCGCCGGCCACCGCCAACACCGGTGACTCGACAATCCGTCCGCTGTCGACAGCATGATCGGTATCCGGCCCGGGCGCTGCCCCGGCCTTTGCCGGTGATGCGCCGAACAAGCGCACGCCGCCTTGCGGCCAGGGCAGCCCCGCGGCCTCATCCATGACCACCCGGGCCCGACGACCGCCCGGCATGCAGCGGTCACGCACCACCCAGCGGAGATCCGTGATACGCGCGCCGTTCACCGCCAGCGGTTGCGCCAGGGCATACCGCAGCGCATGTCCGTCGCTGTCCTGGCCCGCATCCAGCAACAGCCCCGCCGGCAACACGTGCTCCCGCGCGCCCTCGGCCAGCGTAAAGTGTACCGTCACCTGATCGGCCTGCGCGGGCTGGGGTGTCAGCGCCAGCATCTGCTGGTAGTACAGTGACCGATGCTGCGCCGGGAACTGGTTCAGCAAGGCGCGCGGCGTCTCCAGCATCCCCAGTATCGCCAGCAGAAAGGTGTGTTCCGCAGACAGCGAGCCATCAGCCTGTGTCGGCGTCTCGTATAATTGCACCAGACGGTCGCGGACGGCGGCCCAGGTCATGTCACTGTCGGTGTCGGTGTCGGTGCCGTATCCCAGCAGCACCTGCGCCCAGTTCAGCGCCGGAGACGGCGGAGGGTTTATGTTCTGCTGAACAAACGGCAAGCGCTTACTGTATTGCCGGAAAGCATCCAGCTGTCTGCCGATCGTCCGGTCATCCAGCACGAATGTTGCCGTATTCTTATTTATCGCGGTCATGCCTGTTGCCTTCTTCGTGTAGTCGGTCATTGTCATTCCTCTGTGCATGTCGCCCCGTCAGTTCGCCTTCACCTTGACCTGTGTCACCATGAACCGCCCTTTGCCGGGCGTGGGGACGCCCAGGGTCGGATCCGGGACACCGGTGGACGGATCCGTCGCGGGCGCGGTGGGAATAAACATCGCCTGGCACTGGCTTCCCTTGAGCAACACCGGCAGGCCGCTCAACGTGGTGTGGGCGGTCTGATCCGGCCCCGCCATCACCAGTTGCACCATGCCCACGCCCGGCACCGTAAAATTGCCGGCCGTATAGGGCACGCCCGGTACCACCACCTTGGCCAGGTCGCTGACCACGCACCCGGGTTTGCCGTTCACCATGAAACGTCCGGTTCCTGCCAGTACGGCCTGCGCGGGTGCCAGTAACATCCGGTTGCCAAACGTGGGTTCAAACAGCACCGTATCCCCGGTGGCCACTACGAAATCGCCCATGTGCCGGCCCCTCCCTCCCCGCCGTCCATCCGGTTCAGTTGACCGGTCACCTGTTGCTTTTGCCCCGCCAGCCGGTACCGTACCGTGATGCGCAGTACGCCGGGCTGGGCCCGGTCTTCCTCCACGGTAATCACCACCTCTTCGGCCCGGGGCTCATGACGTGCCACACTCTCGGCTATCTGGTTGTGCAAGGCGGCCAGCGTCCCTTCTGACAGGTTCGCGAAGACCGCTGACTGCATGTCACAGCCGTACGCCGGCCGCATGAGGCGCTCACCGGGCTGAGTCTGAAACAGGATCCGCAGACTCTGCGCGACGTTATCCGCCCCCGCCGACATCGCGACTGAACTTCGATGGTGCGGCCCGTCCGGCCCCAAAAGGGTAAATGTCAACGGAAATGCCCATCCTGCGCCATACAGCCGCGTTAGCTCTCGATCATGATTGTTCATTATGTGCTCCGCGCTCTTCATTCACGTGCGTTACCCCAGGTTGATCAGGGCCCCTTTCACATTAGTGACACCGGCGCCGCCAACGTCCGTCATCTGGCCGGCCACTTTTACCGCGGCGGCTTCTACGCTCGCTTGTGCCGTGCCCTTGACCGCCACCTTCGCGCCCGCGATCGCCACCTCGACATCGCCGGTGACGGCAACTTTCGCGCCCTTGAGCGTCACGCTCTCGTTCCCCTGGATGTCCACGGTCAGCGAGCCCGCCACACGGGTTTGATTGGCCGACAAATTGGCCTTCTCCGGCGAGAGTTCCAGCTTTCCGGCCGCACTCGCCATTTCCACGCGCGTCTTCCCGTGACCAACCAGCCGCGCCTTCGCGTCCAAAGTCACATCCTTGTCGCTGCTCGCCGTGACGCCGGTCTTGCCGATGACCGACACCTGCTCATCGGCGTGCAACGCGATTTTTTGCTTCGTCGTCATGGACGCGCCGCCTGCCTTGACCTCGACCGCCACGCTGCCCTTCAGGCTGGTAAGCGTCACGCCTTTTTCCTTGTCCATCCCCATCTGCTGTTCCGGTTTTTTATCCGTCCCCAGCGCCCAGGTGAGCCTGTGCATGTCGCGGTCGAAACTCAGTTCCATACGCTGACCGTCATGGCGTAACACCAGGCCTTTTTTCGCATTCTTTGCACTCGGTTCAATGGCCGCCGTCCGTTTCGGGTTATGCAGTGATGCGAGGATCACCGGGTCACTGCCCACAAACCCCAGCACCACTTCGTCCCCCACTTCCGGATAAAACGTGACGCCGCTGTTCTTGCTGGCATACACATGTCCCATGCGGGCCCAGAGATTTTCCCGGCCCAGCTGCGGAACCGTCACTGGCACACGGTTCCATTTGCTGTGGGGATCGGCCTGATACGGGGCCACCTGCCCCATCACCAGGCCCGTCGGCACCGACAAGGCGGGGGCGGCGGCCACCTCTTCGTCCAGACCGATACCAATCACCGTCGTCCCGTGTCGGCCGTCGATACCGCTCTGGTATTCCACCTGCGTCACGATCCCCTGCCCGTTCAGGTGGGTACCGAAACCGTCCAGCGTCAGTGTGTCACCCACCTGATACGGCTGGCAGCCTGACACCGTTAACCGGACTTTGACGGCCTGCGCCTGCTGGGCGACGAGCCAGGCATCCACCGCCGCCTGCTGATGGGCCCCGTCCCATTGCCCTGTCAGCAGCGCCATCCCGTCCCGGCCGAGGGCTTTCACCTTCGCCGGCGATAATCCGCCACTGCCCAGAACGGGTTTTTTGGCCGTCTTTTTCATGACGGTCTGCGTGCTCAAATCCCAGCTCTGTGTGGTCACCTGGCGGGGTTGATTGACCCCTGAATAGCCCCATTCGGCATCCAGCACTTTCACGCCATCGGGGCCGGGTTTGGCCGAGATCTTGTGCGACTTTCCCCCCAGTCGGGGGGCCTGTACGGTCACGCGGCCGTCCGTGTGGGGCCACAACCAGGCCCCCTGCAACCCCAACACCGCCCGCAAGAAGACCCAGTCTGAACAGTTCCACTGATACCGCTGCACAGCCCCACTCACCGCCAGTGTCACGGTGTTTTTGACCTGATGTTCGTGTAACACGTCCCGAACCAGTGTGGCGTCCGGTTGTGACTTCCAGATACGGCTCTTCGACGTGGATTTCAGTCCCTGCAAGGCATGTTTCAGCCGGACTTTCACGCGACAGCCAGACGCATCGGTGCTGACCTTCACGTCCCCCACCACGCCGGCAAACACCGTCATCTGGCTCACCTTGAGCGTGGTCAACTGGCCGATCTGACAGTTCCCCAGCAGATGATCCAACGCCGTGTGGTCATCCGGTGCCGAGTGCGGCAGGCTCAATACCAGCGTCGCCAACGGGATCTCATTGACCGCATGACGGGTGTGAAGCTGCTCGACAAATACCGTCTTCGGATCCAGCGCCTTGCCACCCAGATGCACGTCCACCGCAGCGGGGGTGGTCGATGCCGCATTTCCCCCCGGCGCTTTACCCGGCGCCTTGTCTGCCAAGGCTGCCGTCGCACCGACCTTGTCTGCCCACGCATTCCCCGGGGGCGTCGGGACGTCTTGCATCCCCTGCGCCAGGACGGATGCCGCGGCGAGCCGCCCTGACATCCCCTGTCCTGCCTCTGGAACGCTGGGTAGCCCGACGTTGTCCAACGCCCGGCTGATTCGGTCTTTAAATGATCCTTTGCTCATGGAATTTTCCTCCGGCGCGGGCGCACGACACGCATTAATGGGCTATCAGCATCTGGCCTGGCGTCCACCCACTCAGGTTGTCCACCGCATTGGCATAGGCCACCGTCAGATAGCTCGCGCTTCCTGCCGCCCCCGTTGTTTGTGCCAACACCTGCGGCAACGAGGTTTTATCCTGCATCAGCAGTACCTGCCTTGCCTGCTTATGCGTATTCCTGGCGGCCGCCATCACGTCGCTCGACTGCCCCTGCAGCGTCAGGGTGGCCGTTGCCCGCAGCGGCTTGGCATTTCGGTCAAACAGGGTATAGACAATGGCCAACTGTTTGAGTCGGCCCAAAAAATACCCGTGCCCATGCCAGCTCATGCTGCCCCAGTTCACCCGCAGGTAAGGGGGTTCCCCCTTTGGCCCCACCGTGAAGCACAGGGCGCGCAAGTCTTTCAACTGCTGATCCACCGGTTGCCCCCCCTGGGGGCCCCGGGCATCCAAAATCAATGCCAGACTCAAGGTGGGCGGCGAGACATGGCTGTACCAGCTCACCTCTTCCTTCTGATTTATCCCAGCCACCGTCGAATAGGCCGCCGTGTAATCCAGGCTGACCGACTCGGGGTTGTACATCGCCGCCACTGACTTGATCAGCGTAACCTGGGCGTCATCCTGGTAGGCATCCAGCGTCAGCTTCGCCAAACCGCGTTCTAACAGTCCCATTACCGTCGCTCCCGTTGTTCATCCAGCGTGTCCAGCACCCGCCGTGTCACCAGCGCCACCCAGCGCGCCAGTTCATCTTCGTTGCCCCCGGCCCGTGCCACAGGTGCCCCCTTCTGCGGGGTATCATTCACGACCCGTGCTTCGATAACCAACTCCCTTATCTCCAGCGTCATCCTGCGCCCCCCATCCAGTGCAACTCGTGGTACGCCAGCTCCAGCGTATCAATCAGCACCGTGTTTCCCGTTGCATCAAGGTCACCGGTGTGCCATTTGACGGGCAGCGCATCCGTGATCGTCCAGCAGCATTGCGGCCGCCCATGGCCATCAAGCAAGACCACCACCACCTTCAGGTACATCGGAGCGAACTGGCCCAGAGCCCGCTCGAACAACAACGTGAGCGGCGTCACCGCCGCCACGCCGCGTTCAAACACCAGCGTACCGTGCGTCACGCGCTCCGCCAGATTGAGTGTCCCCAGGTTATCCCCGCCTTCGCGCAACCCCGTAACCTGCAGCTCACGCCCCAGGCCGGAAATCCGCGCAAAACGCACGTCCATCGGGCTTGGGATCCCCTTGATAAAGAAGGTCGCCAAAAACCGGTGTGACAGGCTCGGCGCACTCATCCACGGTGACTTCATGTTGATTCACTCCCCACGCGTTTCTGGTCACTGCCCACGGTCAGCTCCAGTTTTACCTCGATGAATTCCGCGGCGTGCAACACCGCCACACCGACCTGAATGACCAGACGTCCTGCTGCCACGTCGGCGGCGGTCATGCTCTCATTGACCCCGACGCGCACCGAATACGCAGACGCTTCGTCTGCCCCGGCCAACCCCCCTTCCAGCCACACCCGGCGCAGCCAGGCGCTGCACAGGCCGCGCAGCTGAAACCAGACGATGTCATTATTCGGCTCGAACACCGCAAAGCGGCAGATCTGCCTGAGGTTGGCTTCTATCCAGGTGACGGCACGCCGCACCTGCACATAACGAAAGGGGGTACCGCTGGCCAGCGTTCGGCAGCCCCAGACCCGGGTGCCACGGCCGGCAAAACTGCGGATCAGGTTGATCGGGGCCTCATTGACATTGAACCAGTCAGCGAGCAGCGTCTCCCGGTATTCCGGCTTCACCACATGCCAAAGGGGGACGTTGGCCGGGGCCTTCCACGGCCCCGCCGACGCGTCACTTCGACCGTAGGCGCCCAGCACCGCCCCACACGGGGGCAGCACCCAGGCCTTGCCATCGTGGGGATAATCGGTCTCCAGGTGTGGCCCGTAGAGCGCCACGCGTTGTCCGCCGTCACCCAGTCCGGACGGCTGGCGAAGTTGCTTAAGACAGGCGGTGGCCATTTTGGGGGCACGCGGTGCATCCAGCACAAAAAACAGGTCAGGACGACGGCTGCAGGCCTGGACCAGCGCCTGCCAGAGTGCGATGAAGGTATCGGTTTGGGGGGGCTGCGACGCCGCTTCCGGCGCCGTGATGATGTCCTGCGGCAGGGCCGTTTCCGTCAACGCAGGCCCTTCAACCCATTCAACCAATTGCGGCACCGCCACCAGAGTGATACCCGGCTCAGCCAACAACCATTCACACGCCTTATCGAGAAAAGCACGCCACCCTGCCGTCAGCCCGCCCTGAGAAGGACGGGGCACCGGTGGCGCCCCTTCAAACACAAAACAGGGGCCGCCGCCGTTATCGAAATAGTGCCGTACCGTCATCCACAGACAGGATGCCTTTTTTCCTGCCTTGTCTTGTACCTGGTCCCATGAGGCCAGGTACGTCACCGGCATCGCTGCAAGCCCGTGCTCGCCGTCGTGCCAGCCGATAAAGACCGGGACCGCGCTCGGAAGCGCGTCCTCCCCCTCCGATGCCGCCACCGTCGTTTCCGTCAGCCTGACACCCGGCAGCAACCAGGGGCGTTCACTCATGTTGTTCTCTCCCATTACCCTGTCTCCTCGTTCGCGCGCCTGCCCCATGGGCCTATCTTCCTCAACGGGCGACAACGTCCTGAGTCAGTTGCAGGATGATAAACTCTGCCGGGCGCACCGCGGCCACGCCCACTTTCACTATCATCTTGCCGTCGGCAATGTCTTTCGGGGTCATGGTCGTGCCGAGGCCGATGTGGACAAAATACGCCTGCTCCGGGGTCTCCCCCTGCAGCGCGCCCTGACGCCACAGCGCGTTAAGGTAGTTCTCCAGCGCCCCGCGCACCCGCTCCCAGGTCGGCGGGCTGTTGGGCTCAAAGACGGCGGTGCGCAATGCCGAACGGGCATCACGCTCGATGGTGTTGAACAAGCGCCGTACCGACACATAGCGCCAGGCCGTCTGTGCCGGCGGACTCATGGTGCGCGCCCCCCACACCCGCAGCCCCTGCCCACTGAACGCACGGATGGCATTGACCCCGGCATCAACCAACTTCTCATTCAGCGCATCGTCGATGCGAACCGGAATGGCGCTGGCCCATTTGGCTCCGGTCGCTGTAGTCCCTTGTGCAATCAGTCCGGTCACGCCCACCAACCCGACGTTGGCCGGGGCTTTCCACACCCCGCGCTCGCGGTCTACCCGGGCATAGACCCCGGCCATCGCCACGCTGGCCCGCAAGACCACGGGGGTAGCGCGTCGTGCAGTTATTTCTGCACCCACGGCCGTGTCGATAGCCGTGACAATCGCCTCGGCCTGTGTGATAAGTGCCCCGGCGGCAGATTCCTTTGTTCCATTCGCATCAGTAACTGCTTGTGTTTTAATTACTTTCTCTACCGTCAGCGCGGCAATCGTGCTTCTGAGAGACTTGAGCGTGATTTTGGCAAGTGATGAGTCAGGCTTAAGTAAATCCTTATCAATTAATTTGTTATCAATTAACTTGTTAAGTAGGTCTTTCTCGGCGTTCGTAAATCCTTCAACCGTGATAAAATCTTCATAACCGGCATCGGGGGCGGACTTATAGTCGACGAAATTCCACGCATACCCGGTCAGCAGCGCCGGAAAATAGCTTGCTACCTGCGTGTTTTCCGCCACCACAGGGGCCTTAAACGCCCAGGTCGAGGGGGATTGCTTCTCATCGGTAGCCTCCGGCCAGGCATCCGTCAGCAAAAATCGCCCGGGGTTGCCCCCTGAGGTTTCGCTGGCGGCCAGCAGTTTGGCCAGTTCAGCATAAATGGCGGCGTCCATCTTCTGGTTGACAAACTCGCACCAGCACAACAGCGTGATGTCCGGGCACAGTTCGATAGCCGGAACGATTTGCGCTATCACCTCCGGCGAGATGTCTTGTTTCACCTCGCGGGGAAGGTTCAGCACGTAGCAGGGCCCACCGCCGTTCTCGAAGTACAGCCGCACGCTGTGGGCGCCCATGTAGGTCGTCGCGTGGTGTGTTTGGGGGGACGTTAAGTTGACGGTAAGCGTGTCGGAAGGGCCAAACTGCTGGCTAAAATCCAGCCAACTCTCGATACGCACGCACGATAGCGGCTCGCTTGAAGGGGGCGGGGTTTTGGGGGTGAAGAACCCCAGAAAAACCGGTACGGCGGTCTCACCGCTCTGAATGCTCATCGACGGCCCATCCGGCTCCGTCACATACACGCCCGGCACTGCATACACTTCGCTCATGACTCGTCCTCTTGTTGGTCATACGCTGCGGCACCGGGGTGGTACCGCCCGTTTCATTGTGACTGTCAGGCCGGTACCACATCCTGGGTCAGTTGCAGGATGATGAACTCTGCCGGCCGCACGGCCGCCAGCCCGACGTTCACAATCATCCTGCCGTTATTGATGTCGGCCTGGGTCATGGTCGTGCCGAGGCCGATGTGCACAAAATAGGCCTGCGCCGGGGAGTCACCCAACAGGGCGCCCTTCAGCCACAAATCATGGACATAGCTCTCCACCGCGCCTCGCACCCGCTCCCACGTGGGTGCGCTGTTGGGCTCGAACAGGGCCATACTCATCGCCGTTTTGATGTCCCGCTCCGCGGCATTAAATAAACGGCGCACCGGCACGTAGCGCCAGGCCGGCGTATCCGATTGCAGCGTACGCGCGCCCCAAATCAGCGGCCCGGTACCGTGGAAGGCACGGATGACGTTCATGGCCTTTCCGCCTGAAGCCGGCACGTTGCAGGCGGCATCCACCGCCTCCGACACCTTATGCACGGGTGTCGCACCGATAATGTCGACGTTCGCCGGCGCCTTCCACACGCCACGCTGGCGGTCTACCCGGGCATAGGCTCCCGCCACCGCCCCGCTTGGCGGGACAGCCTCGGTGACGCCGTCTACCTTCAGCCACGGGTAGTACACCGCGGCATAATGTGTTGAGGGATATCCCTCCATATTGCTACTCACCTCACTAAGCTTGGTTAATGCAGCACTTGGCCCGTCAAACAGCGCAAACAGGGTTTTGCCGACGCCGCACAGTGTTGCAACTTTTTTCCCAAATGCCGCGGTGTTCGTCCCTGCCTGAACCAGCAGCGTCGCGTCATCCAGCGCCGGGACCAGTGCGTCAAGCTTCTCCAACGGGGCGATATAGCAATGGCCACCGCCATTGATGAAATACAGCCTCAGGGACTGGTACAGGAGGTCTTTTTCGAGTGCTTTGACGGCATCGTCAGCGCTTTTTTTCTTATTTTCTTTAGTGCTTTCAGCCACATAGGTCGCTTCCCAGACCTGCCGGCTGACGTCACTCACCTCCAGCCACGACGTCAATGCCGTCACGCTGCCTTTAGCGTCAGTCACCCCATGCTCGGCCATCTTAGTGACCAACGTATTAGTCGATGCAAACGCAAACACCGGCACCGCCGTCTGCCCCGTTTGAACCGACAGGGACAGCCCGAACGGCTCCTCCACATACACACCTGGTACCTTATAATCCGTCATACATGCCTCTCTCGTTCCGATTTATCGACCCGGCCTTCACGCCGGTATTCAACTGAATTTCAGCGTCAGGCGATCGGCTGCCAGCGTGAGTTCCTCGAAAGCGACTTCGTTGCTGGTCGCATCCAGGCTCGGGCCGGTCCATTTGGTGGGAAAGGCGTTCATCACATTCCAGGTCACCAGCAGCTCAGAGCCGGTTTCATTGGTCAGGCTGATCAACACATCCTTCTTCTCCACCCGGTTGAACGAGATGCCGTTGATCCAGTCATAAAGCTGACTTTGCTTGGGGACCACACCGCGCTTGAGCGTGATGGTCAGGGGTTCAATCTGGCCCGGCATTTGAAACAGATTGCCCGTCCCATCCTGGTATTTGACCAGTTGCACGGATTGGTCGAGACCCGATACACTGCTGAAACTCATCTGGTCTTTGCCCACGGAGACCACAAACCGGTAAGTGGGGATGGGATAGGTACTGCCCATTGTTTTTGCTGCAGTTGCCATGGTTTTACTCCTCATCAATCTTTAGGTGCCGCACGCGCTTGCGCAGCGGTTTGTTGCCGCGACGCCGCCGCTGACTTCAGCGGGGCATCACAACGCATTAATGCCGTTTTGGATTGTCTTCTTTTTGCTGTGTGGTGGGGGGGGCGCGGGGAAGGCGACACAACGCTACCGCCCTCACGCTCAATGCATGTGTGGACACTTTCTTATTGCCACGATAAGGCTAGGTGGCATTTGCACTCCCGTCGGGACGTTTAAATTTGGAATATTCGGGTGTTTTTAAGGGACCGGTGCTGTCGGCTTCTTGGTGAAACGGAAGGGGTATGGGTTATCGGACTGTCGCTGTCATTCAGCGCCCGGCAGGGGGAGTACGGCCTAATGGCCTTTGCCTGTCGTGCCTCTGTATCACGTGGGAAAAGGCAATAGTCGCGCCATTCAACGTCGGCAATCCAGATAATGAGTTTGTATTTTTTTATAAATTTAATCTTTTATTCTTTGATTGCTTCCTTTTTTGGATTAAAAGAATGTCAGCGTTATACAAAAATGAAGGTGTAAGGCCAAACGTAAGACAGCATGATTTCCGTGAGACAGGTGCGGGCCAGCGTGGGATATTTAACGTGGGTTAACATCGTTGCCAGAGCCGCATGGGTGAGCGGTAGCCCCCGCAGAACGTAGCGCCCCTACCCGCGCTGTGATAAGCGCTATCAATAATGCTTATCGACCTGATGGCCGCCATGTCACAGATGGACTGGCTAAGCCGTCGTCAGCGGCAAAAGCAGGGGATCGAACGGGCGCATACGCTGGGTAAATATCGTGGCAAACAGGTTGATCGTGAGCGGCACCAGAAAGTCCTTTATTACCGGCAGGTACAGAAACCGAGCATCCGTGAAACGGCGGACGCAACAGGATACAGCCCTTCGCAGGTCTGTCGCATCCAGGCCCTGTATAGACAATCAGAAACATTTAAAATAAACGTTTTCGCGCATAACTAATTATTATCTTTGGTATTTAAAAGCTATAATTTAATTCATTAGTGGAATCAATTTAACCCCATGATATATATAATTAAAAAAATTTAAGCTTATTTGGATAAGGAAAACTCATGAAGGATAAACAACCAGACCCGCTACGTCGATTATTAGTTAAAACCCCTTTTTTGGCCCCGTTATTAACCACATTACCGGTGACAGCAAAAGAGAATTTATTATATTCCCTTACTGAAGGTAAGGCGAAAGGTTCTATCCCGTCTCAGAGCCAGACGCTGCTGTTGAAAAATGCAAATATGGTCGTGACCATGGATAAAGACAAGCGCGAAATTAAAAAAGGCTGCGTCTTTATCAAAGGTAATACGATTGTTGCCGTGGGTTCCGAAAGCGAAGTGCCGCAAACGGCAGACAGAGTTATCGATCTAAAAGGTCATATCGTTATTCCCGGTCTGATTAACACTCACCATCATATGTATCAGAGCCTGACCCGCGTAGTCCCTGCGGCTCAGGATGGAGAACTCTTTACCTGGCTGACCGCGCTGTATCCTATCTGGGGAAAGCTGTCCCCGGAAATGATGAAAGTGGCTACCAAAACCGCAATGGCAGAGCTGATGCTTTCAGGCTGTACCACTTCCAGCGATCACCAGTACGTTTACCCGAACGGTATCAAGCTCGATCACAGCATAGAAGCGGCGCAGGAAATGGGGATGCGTTTCCATGCTTGTCGCGGCAGCATGAGCGTAGGCAAAAAACAGGGTGGTCTGCCACCGGACGCTATCGTTGAAGATGAAAAGTTCATCCTCAACGATACTCAGCGCGTGATTGAGCAGTTCCACGACGCTGAACGCGGTGCGATGATCCGTATAGTGGTTGCACCTTGCTCGCCGTTCTCGGTCAGCGAAGGGCTGATGCGCGATTCCGCAAAACTTGCCCGGGCGCACGGTGTTTCCCTGCATACGCACCTGGCGGAAAACGTCAGCGATATCGAATACAGCAAAAAGATGTTCAATAAAACACCTGCGCAGTATGTGGAGGATCTGGAGTGGGTCGGTCACGACGTATGGCATGCGCACTGCGTGAAGCTTGATGATTACGGCATGAAACTGTTTGCCCGCACCGGTACCGGTGTTGCGCACTGCCCTTGCTCGAACATGCGTCTAGGTTCTGGTATCGCGCCAGTGCGCCATATGCTGGATGCTGGCATGCACGTGGGTCTGGGTGTGGACGGTTCGGCTTCTAACGACAGCGCCGATATGATTGGCGAAGTGCGTCAGGCTCTGCTGCTGCAACGTGTTGGTTTCGGCCCGAAAGCGCTGACCGCACGTGAAGCGCTGGAAATCGCCACCCTGGGTGGGGCGAAAAACCTCAATCGTGATGACATTGGTGCGCTGGCGCCGGGTATGATGGCGGATATTGCGGTGTTTAACCTGGAAGGCATTGGCCTTGCTGGCGCACAGCACGATCCGGTTTCCGCCCTGGTGTTCTGTAACCCAGGCAAGGTTGCTTACAACATTATCAATGGTCGCGTGGTGGTGGATAACGGTAAGGTGACTACCGTAGATGTACCGGTGATAATCGAGAAGCACAATCGCTTGGCTCAACAACTGTTGGAAGGCTAATCCCTCTGACGGTGTGCACGCTCATTAGCCCACGCTAAGGATGTCATGGTCAACCAGGCTGTGTCCCTTAAACACCTGAGTTATAATAACTGCCTGTTTCCACAGTATATTGGACGCCCATGGGCAGAACAGCGGACTCTGTTGCATTACGTCGCCGTCGGGTAACACACTGTTTTTTTTTGCGATGTTACCTGACGATGTCTCTGATCCGAAAAACCTTCAGTCGCCTGCATTATCCCATTGATGGGATAACCCAATGTGTCCGTTGGTACCTGGCTTATTCACTGAGCCTGCGTAACCTGGAGGAAATGATGGCAGAGCGTGGCGTTATCGTTGACCATTCCACGCTTCATCGCTGGGTTATCCGCCTGGCACCGTTGTTGGATAAAACGTTCTGCCAGCATAAGCGCACTGTAGGTCGGCGGTGGCGGATGGACGAAACTTACATCAAAATCAAAGGCCAGTGGAAATATTTGTACCGGGCAGCCGATACTTCAGGTCAGACGATCGACTTCCTGTTGGCCGCCAGACGCGACGCTGCGGCTGCCTTACGCTTCTTTTGCAAGGCCATTCGCCACCACGGTGAGCCTGAGGTTGTAACCATCGATAAAAGCGGTGCCAACACGGCGGCGCTGGCCACACTCAACGCCAGTAAACCTGAAGAAGAAACCATCACCATCACCATCAGGCAGAGTAAATACCTGAACAACCTGATTGAGCAGGACCATCGGAATATCAGACGGCGAATACGACCGATGCTGGGGTTCAAATCATTTCGGCGAGCGCAGACGATACTGGCGGGCATTGAGTTAATCCACATGATACGGAAAGGGCAGTTTCAGCATCCGCAAAGTGAGGGATTGTCACCGGCAAAGCAATTTTACGTGTTGCCGCCTGAAAAACAGTCCGCGCAACTTTTGCTCGTCTATGGCCGTTAATGCGACGCAACCATTCGATGCTGTGCCCCACGTTTTTTCATGCTCTCCAGAAACATCGGCAGGCAAGATCACAAAAAAAACAGTATGTTATCTGACGCCGCCTTAATGCGACAGAACCGCCAAAAGGCCTAAGTGTCGCTACCGATGTAAAACTGGCCCACCTGCCGATGTAAATCTGACCCACCTAGGGTAAAAATGGCAGTTTTAAGGCACTGCCAATGATGACATTGGAGACCAGAGTGGAGATTAGTGTTTTACA
>Ga0302347_1001141_pt1 | contig 33791 bp, 31 predicted proteins | sample PhyWR1_FD_202178 | JGI IMG/M metagenome (GOLD analysis project Ga0302347, IMG submission 202178) | Leaf surface microbial communities from wheat plants in UC Gill Tract Community Farm, Albany, California, United States - DLSL W.R1 (v2)... | ecosystem: Host-associated > Plants > Phyllosphere >... | reverse complement strand
CGAACACCGGATAGATAAGATCGTTAACCGTCAGCTGATTTTCAGCAACAAGACGACGGCTAAAATCATGACGGCGTACCCGGCGCATACGGCGGCCGGGGAAAGTACCGGGAAATGCATAACTCATTGAACTCTCTCCTGGTTAGAAGCCCAGTCTGAATAAACGACGGGCATTTTCTTCTGTTACTTGCCCAAGCCAGGCCGGGTCTTCACCGCGCCACTGTGCAACTTTATTCACAATATGGGGCAAATAGCAGGGTTCGTTGCGGTGGGATGCCGGCTTAGGATCCAGATCCCGAGGCAACAAGAAGGGGGCATCTGTTTCCAGTAGCAGTTGCTGAGCTGGAATTTGTGGCAATAATTCACGCAACTCTAAGCCACGACGTTCATCGCACACCCATCCCGTAATGCCTATCAGAAAACCGCGCCGCAAGTAATCATGTAATTCAGACTCAGTACCGGTGAAGCAATGTACCACTACGCCTGGCAGCCATTCCAGCCACGGATCCAGCAAAGCCAGAAATCTGTCATGAGCTTCACGGCAGTGTAAAAATACTGGCATCATTAAATCGGTCGCCAGCGCCAGTTGCTCGGTAAAGGCATGCTCTTGCTCAGCGGGTGTTGAGAAGTTACGGTTGAAATCAAGACCACACTCACCCACTGCCACCACTTGGGGCGCATTTGCCATATTGCGAATAGCCTCGGCAGTACTCTCGTTCCAGCTACTGGCTTCATGAGGGTGAATACCTGCGGTAGACCAGCAGTTCTCATACTGTTGCGCTAAAGCTAACGATTGGGCGCTATCTTGCAGACTGGTTCCCGTTAATATCATACCGTTGACGCCGGCCTGCTGTGCACGCGCGACGACTTCTGAACTGTCTTTCTCAAACTGGGAGTTGGTAAGATTGATACCGATATCAAACATGGAATTCTCCAAACGATAACCATCCCGGTGGGTGGTTTCGGTCTGTTGACAACGTATTGAACAATAAACTGTCTCTTTCAACACGAGTAAAGCGGATTAATCGCCAGAGGGCCGGGTAATAAAACCGGACCCTGTAGCTATTTTTAACAGGGTTATTTTGTGTCTTCTTCCTGACTTTCTGTTGTTTCTTCCTCGGTTTTGATACGTCCTTTACCGACATAAAAACGTGAGAACAGCACACCGACTTCAAACAAACAGTACATAGGGATAGCAAGTAATGTTTGCGAAAACACATCTGGTGGTGTGAGTAGCATACCGACAACAAATGCACCGACCAGCATATAGGGGCGTTTTTGTTTCAGTGATTCCGGAGTTGTCACTCCCATCCAGCATAACAAAATAATCGCTATCGGCACCTCAAATGCTACACCAAACGCCATAAATAGCGTCATAACGAAATCGAGATATTTAGCGATATCGGTAGAGACCACCACGCCAACAGGTGCCGTTTTGGTTAAAAAACCAAAGGCCAGTGGGAAAACAACAAAATAGGCGAAGGCAATGCCGATATAGAACAGCATTGTACTTGAAAAAAGTAATGGCATTAATAGCTTACGCTCATGCCGATACAAGGCTGGTGCCACAAAAGCCCAGACCTGATACAGAATGACCGGTGCAGCCAGAAAAACTGAAACATAGATGGTTAGTTTAATGGGCGTAAAAAACGGTGAAGCCACATCGGTGGCTATCATCGTTGAACCCAGAGGCATTTGCGCAATCAGTGGCGCAGCCACTAACTGGTAGATATCATTGGCAAAATAGACCAGTGCCAAAAAAATAACCAGAACGGCAATAATACTGTTTAACAGACGTTTGCGCAGCTCTATCAGATGACTGATAAGCGGCTGAGTATCTTCGACGGCCATGGTTATGGTTTTTCACTCGGTGGTTGCGTTGGTTCAGGGCTTTTTACTGCCTCAGATACTGGAGCGTCCTGAGATCCTTTCTTCAGTATCGACGGAGTATCACTGGCAGAAGACACCACGGACTCCTGAGCAACAGGCTGCGAAGTGCTTTCGGGATCGACTGTCGCTGGAGTGATATTTTCAGGTCTCTTCTGTGTCTTCGCCGGGTCATGGATGGTATGCGCTTCATCGCTTTCCTTTTCAGGATCGTGCGGTGAATAGCTACGCTTCATCGACTCAGCAGCTTCGCGTAACTCATCCATTGATGCTTTTAATTCTGGCGTCAGATTGTTCAGGCTGGCCTTTTCAACCTTTTTCAGGCTGTCTTGTAACTCCTGAAGTTTCAGCTCATGAGCCAGCTCACTCTGTACGCTACTAGCCAGAGAACGAAGAGCTCGGATCCAGCCGACAACTGTTTTAACAGCAATAGGAAGCCGCTGTGGCCCCAGAACAATCAGGCCCAGCACAAAAACAACTAAGAGTTCACCAAAACTAATATCGAACACAACTTATACCTGTTCTTTACTGTTCTTTGCTTCGTCTTTTTTTACGTCGCCTGGTTTGTCAGATAATGATTTTGCGGCAAAATCTGCATCAGGTGCGGATTTATCTTTCGCCTCATCTTTATCTTTTGCATCATCTTCACTCATTGCTTTTTTAAAACCTTTAATCGATGCGCCTAAGTCAGAACCAATAGATCCCAGTCTCTTGGTACCAAACAACAGAACAACAATAACGGCAATGATAACGAGCTGCCAAATACCGATACTACCCATAGTGTTGCCTCAAATTGATATGTAGAAGAGAGAAAGCTGACGCAACTACTATACGATAATATTGCGTCAACATGATTAAAATTCAGACAGATCGCTTCCAGCCAAATAGCCACATACCGAGGCCCGCAACCATTAACCAGGCGGGCATCATATTCCATTCGGGTTTATTGATAAGCAATAATGTTCCACTGAGGATCAATGTTGCGCCCATTCCTAAGAGGTAACGTGATTGCCCTTCCCGGACATGATGACGCTGTAGATCCTGCTGAATTTTATCAATACTGTGTTTTAAATGTTTGCTCTGACGCAAGCTGTTATAAACCAGTTCCGGTAATTCAGGCATTTTTTCTACCCAGAACGGCGCTTTTTCTTTAAAAGCACGTATCAGAGAAGGAATGCCTACCTGATCTTTGATCCAATTTTCCAGGAAAGGTTTCGCCGTTTTCCACAAATCAAGTTGTGGATAGAGCTGCCTGCCAACACCTTCAACGTACAACAAGGTCTTTTGCAACAGCACTAACTGAGGTTGCACTTCCATATTGAAACGACGGGCAGTATTAAACAAGTTCAATAGCACATGGCCAAACGATATTTCTGCCAGTGGTTTTTCAAAAATAGGTTCACATACTGTACGAATAGCAAACTCAAACTCTTCAACATTGGTATCAGGCGGTACCCAACCAGAGTCAACATGCAGCTCAGCGACTTTACGGTAGTCCCGGTTAAAGAAAGCAATGAAGTTTTCAGCCAGATAGCGTTTATCTTCCCGATTAAGTGAACCCACAATACCGCAGTCAATACCAATATACTGTGGATCTTCAGGGTGCTCATAACTGACAAAAATATTGCCCGGGTGCATATCCGCATGGAAAAAACTATCACGGAACACTTGGGTAAAGAAAACCTGAACGCCACGTTCTGCCAGCAGTTTCATATTGGTGCCCTGTGCTTTTAGGGCCACAGTATCAGACACCGGAATGCCATAGATACGCTCCAGCACCATCATATTCTCACTACAATAGTCGGAATAGACTTCAGGTATATACAACAGCGGGCTGTTCTCGAAGTTACGTCGCAACTGAATAGCGTTCGCCGCTTCGCGCAGTAAATTCAGTTCATCGATCAGTGTTTTTTCATATTCGCGAACCACTTCCATTGGACGCAAACGACGCCCATCAGGTAGTAAACGCGGTACCCAGCGTGCCAGGCGATAAATCAGTTTCATATCCGCTTTAATCACCGGCAGAATATCCGGGCGGATAACCTTAATCACCACCTCTTTACCATTTTTTTTCAGACGCGCGGTATGCACCTGAGCAATAGAGGCAGAGGCTAAAGGCTCGATATCAAAATCATCAAACCAAGTTTCAACAGGAATATTTCCCATCGACTGTTCTATCTGTTGTTTTGCGAGCGCGCCGTCAAACGGTGCGACTCTGTCCTGGAGCATAGCCAGTTGATCAGCAATCAAGGGGGGGAACAAGTCACGGCGGGTAGAAAGCATCTGACCAAATTTAATCCAGACCGGTCCCAACTCTTGTAAAGCAAGACGCAGGCGTTCACCCAACGGCTTCTCTCGATGGCGGTTTGGGAGCCAAAACAGGCAGCGCAACCACAGACGTAATGGCAATGTCAGGCGAATTTTGGGAATTAACTCTTCAAGGCCATAACTCAGGAAGATACGGATAATAAAATAAAGTCGACGAAGTTCTCCCGGTGTCATTTGCCCTCCAGTTTATCCATTCTTGCATCAAGCACTTCAGTCGCGCGGGCTAATGCTGTTGTTTCTTCTGAAAACCAAGCCGCTTCCAAAGAACCAGGTGCCAGTCGCCACTCCTCTACTACTGCTTCAGAGAGGTAACGCTGATTTCTACCAAAGGTATTTTTCAGGAATTGAGCACCACTTTGCACTGCCTTATTCAGGCTTTCAGCAACCAGATCCCCGACATACGGAGCCAGCAAGTCCGCAGGAGAAAACTCCGCCAAAGCCGTCAGTGATACCAAGTTTTGTACCAGTTGTAGATCACCTTGAACTTCCAGTTCACCCTTACGGATCAATGCCATCAGTTGCTGGCGATCACGTAATTCGGTCAGTACACCGAGACGCGTGATAACGCAACAATCGGCATCACCTTCCCACTGACTCAAGATATCAATTTGCTGTTCACTAAAAACTAGCACCAGGGGCGTGGAAAACTCTTTTATCTCAATGCGCAACACTTTTCCGTACAACCGTTGGCGGGCCGATTTCAGGGCGCTATCTTGCCAGAGAAGAGTGTTAAGCGCTCCTTCAAGACTAGCGCTAATAAGCGATATAAATGGCATCGATACTTCCCGGGCTAGAATTTGTAACCACGATGGAGTGCAACAATACCCCCCGTCAGATTGTAATAGGTGGTGTTTTCAAACCCAGCATCTTCCATCATCGCTTTCAGCGTTTCCTGGTCTGGGTGCATACGAATAGATTCTGCCAGATAGCGATAGCTTTCTGCATCACCCGCTATCATTTGCCCCATACGTGGCAGGATATGGAAGGAGTAAGCGTCGTAGACTTTATTCAACGGTTCCAGTACCGGTTTAGAGAATTCCAGTACCAGCAGACGTCCGCCAGGCTTAAGCACGCGATACATGGAACGCAGCGCTTTATCTTTATCTGTGACGTTACGTAAACCAAAGGCAATGGTAATACAGTCAAAGCTGTTATCCGGGAACGGCAGCGCTTCCGCATTGGCCTGGACATAGCTGACGTTACCGATAATGCCGATATTACGCAGCTTTTCACGCCCCATTTTCAACATGGAATCATTGATATCCGCCAGTACCACTTCACCCGAGTCACCGACCAGACGTGAGAACTTAGCCGTTAAATCACCCGTTCCGCCAGCCAAATCAAGTACCCGCTGTCCACGGCGTACACCGCTACAGTTAATGGTAAAGCGCTTCCATAACCGATGAATACCCAACGACATGACGTCATTCATCACATCATATTTTGCCGCAACCGAGTGGAATACACTGGCAACCATATCGGCTTTTTGATCTTTCTCTACCGTGCTATAGCCAAAATGTGTTGTATCTCTGGATTTATCAACCATCTCAGTGCCTGTTTAATCAAAAAATGTCGGTAAAGTGTAACAGAATCGACGCTAATGCCCTATTTTTCAGCAGCAGCATGACTGGCCGCTCTGGAATATTCTGTTACCCGTAAGGGAATAAATACTTGCTGAGATTACTTTACCACATCTTCGTTTTCAGGCTGGGTTAACAGGGTATTTTCTAGAGCATCTGATTGAGCCTGTTCCATCAGTTCGGGATTAATTTCACGTTTAACCTCTACGCCCAGATTGCGTAATGACTCCGCCTGCACCAGAACATTTCCCCGTCCTGATGCGAGTTTTTTCATCGCCTGTCGATAGTTATCCTGTGCTTTGTCCAGGCTCTGACCCAAGGCAGACATTTCATCAACAAATAATCTGACTTTGTCATATAAACGCCCGGCACGTTCAGCAATATGCTGAGCATTTCGGCTTTGATGTTCATAGCGCCATAGATTAGCGATGGTACGCAAAGCCACCAGCAAGGTCGTCGGACTGACCAGCATAATATTACTTTTTAGTGCCTCGCTGATTAATTCTGGTTGTCTGTCGATGGCCAATAAAAAGGCGGGTTCAACCGGAATAAACATCAGCACATAATCAAGTGAACGCAGACCCGGCAGTTGCTGATAGTCCTTACGACTCAGCAGACGAATATGATTACGAATGGCAACAATATGTTCATTCAACGCACTCTCGCGAACCGCATCATCCTCAGCATTAAAGTAACGCTCATAGGCAACTAAGGTCATTTTGGCATCAATCACCACATCTTTGCCTTGTGGTAGGCGAATGATGACATCTGGCTGCATACGGCTACTGTTTTCCAGCTGGATATTTACCTGAGTTTGATATTCATGTCCTTCACGTAAACCAGAAGCCTCAAGTACACGGGTAAGTATCACTTCTCCCCAGTTACCCTGAGTTTTGTTATCCCCTTTTAAGGCCTTCGTCAGATTCAGGGCTTCTTGTGCCATTTGCGCATTGAGCTGCTGGAGATTACGGATCTCATGCGTCAGCGTATGACGTTCACGGGCCTCCTGACCAAAACTCTCCTGTACCTGACGACGAAAACCATCAAGCTGCTCCCGCAGGGGTGATAGCAAGACATTGAGACTTTGACGATTTTGCTCTTCAACCTTGCGCCCGCTATGCTCAAAAATACGATTAGCCAGATTTTCAAATTGTTCGCCAAGGCGCTGTTCACTATTGAGCATCTGTCGCTGTTTGTCATCAGCATTCAGACGAGTCTGTTCCAGCAATGTGGTCAGCTCACGAATATCCGCTTCCTGCCCGCTATTGATTTCAAGCTGAGTACGCAACTCGCGATTCAGTTGCTCACATTCATCACGCCAGTGCTGGTTTAGCTGTAACTCTTGTCGCGCCGCTGTCAGCTCACCGTAGAGTTCTCGTTGTTCTTCTTGCAGTAAAGCCTGACGTTGTGTGGCTCGTAAACTGGCGACCAGCCAGCCCATCAACGCCGCCAGCAGAGCAATACCCACACCAGATAACACCCATATATCCATGCAATCCCCTGTTATCTCTGACCCACAATCGCAAATTAAAATTCTGCGTGAGTGCGGATGGGATGAAAAGCCCTATTTTCACAAGCAAGAAAGAAAATGAAGGGAAAGACGCTGTTACCGACAATCAATTCTGTCAGTACAACGAAATAAAAATTCATTGATATTTCCCATATAAGAGATAATATCTCAAATATGAAAAATAAAATAAGAAACCAAAACCAGGCCCTTGCCGAACATCTGCGTAAATTGCGAACTGATCGTGGACTGAGATTACAGGATCTCGCTGACAACAGTGGTGTCAGCCGAGCCACGCTATCCAGGATCGAAAATGGTGATGTCAGCCCAACGGCTGAAACATTAGGTCGCCTGGCATCAGCGCTGGCACTACCACTTTCGCAACTGCTGGCACCGCTCGATCCCGACTTTCCTCCTCTGATTCGCCATGCTGATCAGAGTGTCTGGACAGACAATACTCACGGGTTCTCACGACGTGCGATCTCACCACCCAGCGGGCAACTGAAGCTTGAAGTGATTGAATGCACTATCGAGCCATTCCAACATATTGCCTACAGTAGCCCGGCTTTGCCTAACCATGAGCATCATTTAATCCTCCTTTCAGGAGCACTCTCCATCACGGTTGACGACATTAAGTATTCTCTGAGCGCAGGCGACTGCCTGCGATATCGACTACGTGGAGCATCATCGTTTGAAACCCGCTCGCTATCCGCACACTACATCATCGCAATGGCCTGAGGCATAACACCATGGAAATACAGATTATCGAGCTTGATGCCACAGCTTTAGAGCAGCGACTGGAGGCTCTGTCACACATTCTGGCGGATAGTGTGGCCGCTGGGGCATCAATCAGCTTTATGTCCCCCCTGTCCTACAATGAGGCCAGTCTATTCTGGATAAGAGATGTTAAGTCGGAGGTTATAACCGGACGCAGGATTGTGTTTGGGGCACTGCGTGGTAATGAGTTGCTGGGAACCGTTCAGTTGATAACAGATATGCCGCCTAATCAGCCCCACCGCTGTGAAGTGGCAAAAATGATCGTGCATCCAAGTGCGCGCAGGATGGGAATTGGCCGTTCATTGATGAGTCATGTCCTGGAACAGGCACGTTTGCTGGGTAAAACACTCGTCACCCTCGATACCAAAACAGGCGATATTGCTGAACCGCTTTATGCTTCTTTAGGATTTGAGGTTGCGGGCGTAATCCCAGATTATGCATGGGATTCAAATGGCCAGGTAAAGCACTCAACCACCTATATGTTTCAAAAAATCTAAAGTATCAAGAGGGAAAAACCTCGTTTCTCCCTCTGAGATCTGCTCTCTACAGCAGGCGACGAGCAGCTTCGACGACAATTTTTACTGCATGACTTTCAGTTTTTTTCATCGTTTCAGCATTTGGGATCTCTTGCTGGGTACGGTTAACAATAACTCCGGCAACCATACCAGCACGTAAGCCCTGACTTGCACACATGGTCAACAGCGTTGCTGATTCCATTTCGTAGTTCATCACGCCCATTTGCTGCCACTCTTCCATAGAGTTTTTAAAACGGCTCACAACACGACCAGAGAAAGTGTCATAACGTTCCTGGCCTGGGTAGAAAGTATCAGAAGAAGCGGTGACACCAATATGCGTAGTGGCTCCCATTTCCTTCGCAGCCTCTACCAGAGCGGTAGTACAAGCGAAGTCAGCAACTGCTGGGTATTCCATTGGCGCGAAGTGCAGGCTGGCACCATCCAGACGAACAGATGCAGTGGTGACCAGAACATCACCGACATTAATATTTGGCTGAATTGCACCAGTAGTGCCTATACGCAAGAAGGTACGAATACCTAATTGTGCCAGCTCTTCAACAGCAATAGAGGTAGAAGGACCGCCAATACCGGTGGAACAAACGATAACCGCTTTGCCATCCAGTTCAGCGCGCCAGGTAGTAAATTCACGGTGAGAGGCCAGTTTGACTGGATTATCCATCAGCGCCGCAATTCTCTCCACTCGCTCCGGGTCTCCCGGGACAATGGCAACAGTAGCGCCCTGGAGATCACTTTTAATCAGACCGAGATGGAAAACATCAGACTTAGACATAACAGACTCCTCTGTAGAGTAAGCTTCAGGAGAAGCAAAGTATTACTTTACCTAACCCCTGCAGATAATTACGTGACGAACGTCACTTTGAATGAAACGAATTACATTACTCATGTCAACAATAGTGATCACAGTCACAATTAACATCTATTCGGATTAATAATTAAACATCAATAGCGCTTTTTCTTCGTCAAATTTGCTACTAATCTGATTCGAATTTTCAAACTGCGTCTATACCCCCGTCACACTTCAAGTTGCCTGGGTGTTGCGTGCGTGAGGCGCGCCTACAAGCAACTCGAATTACTCAGGGTATATGCTTTGGAGAAACCATGGCACAAAAAAAAGCGACACTGGAAATATTAGCAGCAGATCCTCTTTCCTTGCCTTCAACTGTGGTACATACCAAGGAAGATGTCATCTTATCGGGTGAAAAAACTATCCCGACGCAGGGTGAGAATATGCCTGCTTACTATGCCAGGCCTAAAAATATTTCTGGTGAATTATTGCCCGTTGTGATTGTTATCCAAGAAATATTTGGTGTAAACAAGCATATCCGTAGTCTCTGCCACCGTCTCGCCCATCAGGGATACCTCGCTATCGCACCAGAACTTTATTTTCGTCAGGGCGACCCGCAAAGTTATTCTGATATCGAAATGTTACTGAGTGAAGTCGTCGCTAAAGTTCCTGATGCTCAGGTTCTGGCTGACCTTGATCATGTTGCAAGCTGGGCGTCCCGTCATGGGGGTGATGCCCATCGTCTGATGGTCACTGGTTTTTGCTGGGGTGGACGAATAGCCTGGCTCTATGCGGCACATAATCCACAGTTAAAAGCCGCCGTCGCCTGGTATGGAAAATTAATTACGGCTAAGACGCTGAATTCCCCACACCAGCCCGTCGATATTGCTACCCATCTTAATGCCCCGGTATTAGGTCTCTATGGTGAACAAGATTCCAGTATTCCTCTGGAAAGTATTGAGACCATGCGGCAAGCGTTACGCGCAGCGAATGCCACAGCAGAAATCATTGTTTATCCTGATGCAGGCCATGCGTTTAATGCCGATTACCGCCCAAGTTACCACGCTGAGTCGGCACAAGATGGCTGGTTACGCATGCTGGAATGGTTTGCACGTTTCGGAGTCAGTAACAGGGGGGGATCTCAAGGGCTATCAGACGAGAGTTGACAGGTTATTAATGTTTCAGCAGGCAGCATGCTGCCTGCTGATGATATTACTGTGCGTTACGCAGGTTTTGTGCCGCTGTTACCATATTCGCCAGAGCCTGGCGAGTCTCTGTCCAGCCGCGTGTTTTCAAACCACAGTCTGGGTTGACCCACAGACGCTCGCTCGGTATACGATCAGCTGCTTTTTTCAACAGCGCTTCAATACTCTCAACATCAGGCACATTAGGTGAGTGAATATCATACACACCTGGTCCAATCTCATTTGGATATTCAAAAACTTCAAACGACTCCAGCAGTTCCATATCGGAGCGTGACGTTTCAATGGTAATCACATCCGCATCCAGCGCAGCAATAGACGCCATAATATCGTTAAACTCGCAATAACACATATGTGTGTGGACCTGCGTATCATCCCGAACGACGGCTGCATTCAGACGGAAGGCTTCTACACTCCACTCCAGATAGGCTTGCCAGTCTGACTGACGTAACGGTAACCCTTCACGTAGTGCTGGTTCATCAATCTGAATAATACCAATCCCTGCCGCTTCTAAATCCGCCACTTCATCCCGTAGCGCCAGGGCAATTTGTTTCGCAATCGTCTCACGGGAAATATCTTCACGCGGGAAAGACCAGCACAGGATTGTCACCGGGCCTGTCAGCATGCCTTTTACCGGCTTATCAGTGAGGGATTGAGCATATTTAGCCCACTCAACCGTGATAGGTTCAGGGCGGCTAATATCACCAATCACAACTGGGGGCTTAACACAGCGCGAACCGTAACTCTGTACCCAGCCATTCTGAGTAAAGACAAAACCATCCAAGTGTTCACCGAAATATTCCACCATGTCGTTACGCTCAGCTTCACCGTGAACTAATACATCGAGGCCGAGACGTTCCTGCTCAGCAATAGCTTGCTTGATATGTTCAGCGATACCGGTACGGTAGTGGTTACTGTCGAGATTGCCTTTCTTGAAGTCCAGACGCAGGCCACGAATTTCAGTGGTTTGTGGGAAAGAACCAATAGTGGTAGTCGGCCATGCTGGCAGATTAAAGCGCTGACGCTGGGCTGCAGCACGAAGGATATAAGCACTCCCACGCTGACTATCTTTGGCCGTAATGTCTGCCAGACGTTGTGCAACCGCAGCATTATGTACACGAGTAGAGTGACGTCGAGCCTGAATCGGGGCGCTCCACTCAACGATTTCGGTTGTTTCACCACTGTTCAACGCCTGGGCCAGCAGTGCCAGTTCAGTACATTTTTGCAACGCAAAAGCAAACCAGCTCTTCACTTCACTATCGAGACGCGTTTCCACGCTGAGATCAATAGGGCTGTGTAATAGTGAACAGGAGGAGGCAACCCATAACGGGCGCCTATCAACTATCTCTTTCAACTGCTGATATTTTTCGCTCAGGTCAGTTCGCCATACATTACGACCATTGATAACACCGGCAGAGAGCAACCAGTCAGCAGGCAGTTGCTGATGAATGTGCTTGATATCATCATTCCCCTGAACGAAGTCAACGTGCAGCCCCTGCACCGGGAGCGCCTTGATAGTATCGAGATTAGGCGTCACACCTTCAAAGTAGGTGGTCAGCAGTAATTGTACCTGGCCTGCCAGGGCATCGTAGGCTGGTTGATATGCAGCCAGCCACTCTGGCGGTAATTCAAGAACCAGAGCAGGCTCATCAATCTGTACCCACTCAATGCCGCGCTCGGCCAGTGCAGCTAACACTTGCTGATACACGGGCAGAATATCTTTCAGCAGGCTGAGTCTGTCAAATTGTTCACCTTTTACTTTCCCCAGCCACAGATAAGTCACCGGACCCAGCAATACCGGTTTCACGTTATGGCCCAGTGCCAGCGCTTCGTCTACTTCATCCAGCAGCTGAGTCCAGGTCAGTTTAAATTCCTGCCCCAGGCTGAATTCCGGCACCATATAATGATAGTTGGTATTAAACCATTTGGTCATTTCTGCCGCAGCAGCAGGTTCACCCGTTGGTGCACGACCACGACCAATGCGGAACAGAGTATCAATATCAACACTGCCGTCCTGGTTCTGATGACGGGCGGGAACATTGCCCAGTAACAGGCTGGTGGTCAGAACATGGTCATACCAGGCAAAATCGCCTACAGGGACTAATTCCACACCCGCTTGTTTTTGCTGTTCCCAGTGACGAGCACGTAGCTCACGACCAACAGCCAATAGCTCTGTGCGAGAAATATTTCCCGCCCAATAGCTTTCTTGTGCTTTTTTCAGTTCGCGTCGCAGACCGACGCGTGGGAATCCGAGTGTATGATTATGGATAGTCATGATATTGCCTCATTTAAATTAGTTATCCGGCCGAATCTCTACCTCGGGCAAGGGACTAGCCACTTGTTTCCCTGAACTTACGAAAATTAATAATCGGTAGATGAATACAGCATGTCATTTTCTCTGCCCAACAACATTCTAGCCGTCCAGATGTTTACACATCTATAATCCGCAGGTACTGTATATTCCTCAAGCGCAATTTGTTCATGGCGAAATGAAGGATTTTCATGATAGAAATAAAACATCTGCGAACACTGCAAGCTTTACGAAGTAGTGGCTCTCTTGCCGCCGCCGCCGCCGCGCTGCATCAAACCCAGTCAGCCCTCTCTCACCAGTTCAGTGACCTGGAACAACGGCTTGGGTTTCGCTTGTTTGTACGGAAAAGCCAGCCATTGCGCTTTACGCCACAAGGTGAAATTCTGTTGCAGTTAGCACAGCAAGTGCTGCCGCAAATCTCTCATGCCCTGCAAAACTGTAATGAGCCGCATCAGACCAGGCTGCGTATCGCTATCGAATGTCATAGCTGTATTCAGTGGCTTACGCCAGCATTGGAGAGCTTTCGTCAGGACTGGCCTCAGGTGGAAATGGACTTTAAATCTGGCGTGACTTTCGATCCGCAACCCGCGTTGCAGCAGGGAGAACTGGATATTGTTCTGACTTCCGAGATCCTGCCGCGCAGTGAGTTACACTATTCACCGATGTTTGATTTTGAAGTACGTCTGGTACTGGCGCCGCAACACCCGCTGGTTAATAAACCGCGGATCGAGCCAGAGGATTTAAGTGATGAAACGGTACTGATTTATCCAGTCCAGCGTCAGCGTCTTGATATATGGCGTAATTTCTTGCAGCCCGCAGGAGTCAGCCCGGTATTAAAAAATGTGGATAATACCTTGCTGCTAATTCAGATGGTGTCAGCCAATATGGGTATTGCCGCCCTGCCACATTGGGTGGTGGAAAGCTTTGAACGCCAGGGATTGTTGGTAACTAAACCGCTGGGTGACGGTTTATGGAGCCGGCTGTACGCTGCGGTCCGTGATGGTGAGCAGCGTCAGCCAGTGACAGAGGCGTTTATTCGTTCAACACGTCAGCACGCTTGTGAACGTCTGCCTTTTGTTCGCAGCGCGGAACGACCCAACGCTGATTTACCCACAACGAAGCCATTATCACCGAGCCACCAATAATAAAACTCGGCCAATGAGGCTGCGTCTGCCAAATAGCCAGGTTGACCAGCAGCCCGGCGGGGATCAGGGCATTGTTCATAATCCCTAAGGTACCCGCATCCACTTGAGTGGCACCATAGTTCCAGAGAAAATATCCCAATCCGGAGGCACCAACACCCAGCCAGATGAGAATACCCCACTGCAGTGAAGTGGTCGGCAGTTTCTCGGGATTTCCCAGCATAAACCACGCAATCACGACAGTAATAAATGCCCCAAGATAGAACCAAGAAAAAGCACTGTGCTGTGGCATCGGGTGAATTTCCATCAATCGCTTATATCCCACCATCCCGACAGCAAAACAGATATTCGCGCCCTGTATTAATAGCAACCCGGTCCAGAAGTTGTCACTCACCTGAGAGTAGCGAATTATCGCTGCCCCAATGACTGCCAGCAGGGTACTAAAAGCATAACCCCAGCGTAGTTTCGTCCCTCTTAGCAGATCATAGGTCAGCGTGATATATAACGGTGTCATCACTGTAAACAGTAAAAATTCAGGAACCGTCAAGTAGAGATAGGCCTGGAAACTGAGCAAGTACATAATACCTAGCTGGAGAGCACCGAGTAGCATATACAGCAGAAGTACTTTCAGGCTATAGCCTTTGAAACGCAGAAATGGCAGGAATACCAAGGCAGCAAGCCCGACGCGAACCAGTACCGAAAAGTAACTGTCAACTTGTCCGGCAAGATATTCGCCGATCAGACTAAACGAAAAAGCCCAGAGCAGGGTCGCAATAATGAGTAATGGCACAGTCAATTATCCGTCAGAAGGAACTGTGCCATTGTAACCGGAATGAAAACCGTTGGTTTTATTATTTAGTTTACCAGTGGTCATAATATAACCACCCGTTTGATTAATCCGCCTGTAAGTACAGTTTACGTAAGTAACGCGGGACAGCATTATCGGCATTACTGCCAATCACTTCCAAGTGTGGCAGCTTGTCTTTAAGACGCTGATGAGCATTGCTCATAATACAGCCTTTTCCGGCCATACTGAGCATTTCAGCATCATTCATCCCATCGCCAAAAGCAATGCAGTCTGATAGCTCATAACCCATCGCTTTGGCTACGGCCTCAAGAGCCTGCCCTTTTGAGACGCCACCTTCCATAACTTCAAGGCAAGTCAGGGTTGAAAAACTGACGTTAACTCTGTCACCCCAGAGTTCATTGATTTCTTGCTCCAGCACCAGTAACTCTTCGTGAGTTGCACCGGTGAAGTACACCTTACTGACATTGTCATCAGGTAGCGTGGCAGGATCGTTAAACAGGGTGTAGATAAATTTAGCTTCTTTAAAATACTCAAGATCTTCCGGGCTATGGCGATTAGTAAACCAGTCATCACCGCGATAGACGTTAGTAATCATCGTCGGGTGATTAGCGACGATATTAAACAGACTACGGGCGATATCGGGATTCAGATTATGAGAGACGATCAGGTTATTGTCGGGATCGTGAACCCGTGCTCCGTTCGAGGTTATCATGTACGACTTGATCCCAAGATTATCACGGATCTGTCTCACATCGATATAGTGCCGTCCGGTCGCAAAAATGAAGTGGATATCTTCCGCCGTGAGCAATTTTAAGGTTTCTTTTGCGTATTCAGAGAGAAAATGATCGGGTGACAGCAATGTGCCATCTAAGTCAGAAGCAACTACATGATACATAGAATTCGTAAACCTCAGTCAATAAACAGGAGTTAGTGATAGCGCTCAAAAAAAGCGAGAATGGCATTCAATGCCTTGGCACGAATATCGTCCTTTTCAAACAGGATCTCATGATACGCACCCTCAATGACGTAAGGTATTTCCCCCTCACAAGGGTAGCCCGCCGCAGCCTTAAGCTGGCAGAAACGAAGATGCGCCCGGTTATCCACCACACGTTCCTCTTCTGCTTGTAATAAAAAAATCGGCGTCGTGATAGCAGCTGCTCCTGCCAGCACTTTCTCGCCTGCAATAATCCCTTCGCGTACCCAATGAAGAGTAGGTCCTCCCACTCGTAATGCTGGCTCGTCAGCATAAAAACGTAAACTGCGCCGATAGCGCGCTTCGCTATGGGTCAGGACATTCATATGGAATGGCAACGGCCGCCAGCGTCCTGTTCCTAGCGCATATTTTTCTCGTACCTTTGGGTGTCCTTCAGCCCAGTTAAGGATATGGCGTACTATCCATTCCGGCCAGCGCACAATAATGCCAAACATTGGCGCGCACAGGGCAACAGCATCAAAAGCATCCGAATTTTTCTCAAGCCAGAGAGCAGCAATTGCTCCCCCCATTGAATGGGCCAGTAGATAGCGCTTTTGCCACTTTCCAGGTACCAGTTCATGTTGATAAAAAAGATTAAAATCATCAACATAATCGGTAAAATTAACGACATGACCGCGATGTGAATCTGAAAGCAAGCGCCCGGAACGCCCCTGACCACGGTGATCGATGATTAGAACATCATAGCCACTATGGAATAAGTCATAGGCCAGTTCGGCATATTTTACATAACTCTCGATTCTGCCCGGACAAACCACAACCACACGCTGGTGCTGTGGTGAACAAAAACGGACATAACGAACAGGAACCTGAGCGACACCTGTAAACTCGCATTCTTCACGCATACGCCAAAATTCGGTCAGTGGACCAGTGGCGAAAGAGGCAAATGCTTGCTCACGTTGTAACCATTCATTTTTCTGCAAAGACATAAGGATGCGCACCACCTGGCAGCTGTTTTTGAAGTAGATAGCGTCCATTTCAACAATAGCGTATTGTGGCATAAAAGTCCGTTTGCAGGGAACATTGGTATGACTTTCGAGTGGTGGTTAACCTATCTTATAACCACAATAATACTGAGCCTTTCACCAGGTTCTGGTGCTATTAACACCATGACTACAGCGATTAACCACGGCTATCGTAAGACATTTTCTTCTATTGCCGGACTCCAGGCAGGTCTGACTATCCATATCGTTCTGGTCGGTGTCGGGCTAGGAACCTTATTTTCTCGCTCAGTTCTAGCCTTTGAAGTGCTGAAATGGGCGGGTGCCGCCTATCTGATTTGGTTAGGTATTCAGCAATGGCGCGCTGCTGGTTCTATTGATCTGAAAACACAGGGCCAGGGCCAGACACGCGGTAAACTGTTTAAACGTGCGGTACTGGTGAATCTTACCAATCCTAAAAGTATTGTATTTCTTGCGGCACTGTTTCCACAGTTTATCGATCCAGCCCAACCTCAAGTGATGCAGTATCTGGCGCTCGGCGTCACCACGGTAGTAGTCGATATTATCGTGATGATAGGTTATGCCACACTGGCAACACGTATTGCCTTCTGGATAAAAGAGCCACATCAAGTGAAGACGTTGAATCGGATATTTGGCTCGTTATTTGTACTGGTTGCCGCTCTGCTGGCCAGTGCGCGTCATGCTTGATGGAAAAGATGTCTGATGATTAGGTTAAGACCTGAGTTCTCATGTCTTACCCCTTTCTTCCAGACATTGTTCTCGTCCAGAGTTGAGTTGCGTCCCGTCACATGACGTTCCAGATCCAGTGCTGTAAAGATTTTAAGCAATGTCTCTAATTTGGTGGATTCAGGGCAATTCTCGAAGTCAGAGACCGCCGTCTGCTTAATTTCGACCTGTTTAGCGGTTTCTGTCTGTGTGAGTTTGCTACCTGCTTTTACGCTGATCGCGAACGGCTGCAGCCTGGATGGATGGAGATGTCACTTTTATCGCCAGCTCCCTCCCTTAATCCTCTTCAATTCCATCAAGATGCTGGCGAATCAGTGCCATAAAGGATTGTCCAAAACGCTCCAGCTTACGACTACCTATCCCATTGATTCCTAGCATTGAAGAAGCTGAGATCGGCATCTGTTCGGACATTTCAACCAGAGTGGCATCATTGAATACTACATAAGGCGGGATGTTCTCTTCGTCCGCAATCGACTTGCGCAGTTTACGCAATTTAGCGAACAACTTACGGTCATAATTACCACCTAAGGTCTTCTGACTGGATCGTGCTTTCAGAACCACTAAACGCGGTACTGCCAGCATCAGCGGCAGTTCTCCCCGTAAATAGGGTCTGGCGGCTTCGGTCAGTTGCAGCGCAGAGTGCTGGGAAATATTTTGTGTCACCACTCCCAGATGAATCAATTGACGGATCACGCTAACCCAGTGTTCCGTGGTCTGATTACGTCCTTCGCCATAGACTTTCAGTTTATCATGGCCAAAATCACGAATACGCTGGTTATTAGAGCCACGTAGCACTTCAACGATATAACCCATTCCAAAGCGCTGGCCAACACGATAAATACAGGACAGGGCTTTTTGTGCTTCAATCAGACCGTCATAACGCCTTGGAGGATCAAGGCAAATATCACAGTTTCCGCAGGCTTGTTGCCGCCCTTCGCCGAAGTAATTCAGTAATACCAGACGACGACAGGTTTGTGCTTCGGCAAAGGCCCCCATCGCATTCAGTTTATGGCGCTCAATATCCTGCAGCTGACCCACGGGTTTCTCGTCCAGGCACTTTCTGAGCCAAGCCATATCCGCCGGATCGTAAAATAGCATTGCTTCTGCGGGCAGGCCGTCTCGCCCCGCTCGTCCAGTTTCCTGATAATAAGACTCTATATTGCGCGGGATATCGAAGTGCGCGACAAAACGGACGTTAGGCTTATTAATTCCCATACCAAATGCCACGGTCGCCACCACAATCTGCAGATCGTCACGCTGAAACTTTTCTTGCACTTCGCTACGAAGTTGATGTTCAAGCCCGGCATGATAGGCACCAGCGCTAATACCTTTACTTTGCAGACGTGCAGCAATGTCTTCTACTTTAGCCCGGCTGTTACAGTAGATGATGCCTGGCTTACCATTTTGCTGTTGGATATAGCGCATTAGCTGATCGAGAGGTTTGAATTTTTCCATCAGCATGTAACGGATATTTGGTCTGTCAAAGCTACTGATTTGAATTAATGGATCTTGCAGGCCAAGCAGACGAACGATATCGAGCCGGGTGGTATCATCTGCTGTAGCGGTTAAGGCTATAAATGGGACATTAGGAAGATGTTGGCGTAGCTGCCCCAGTGCAGCATATTCAGGGCGGAAGTCATGCCCCCACTGAGAAATACAATGCGCCTCGTCAACCGCCACCATTGCAAGTTGCCAGCGACTAAGATTGTCGATGAAGTTATCCATCATCAGACGTTCCGGGGCGATATACAGCAGTCGGATACTGCCGGTACGACAGCCAGTCATCACCTCAAGCTGTTGCTCACGCGTTTGAGTAGAGTTCAGACAAGCCGCAGACACGCCATTCGCCAGTAACTGGTCAACTTGATCTTTCATCAAGGAGATTAGCGGCGAGACCACGACAGTCAAACCATCCAAAACCAGCGCCGGTATTTGGTAACACAGCGATTTACCGCCGCCAGTAGGCATCACAACTAAACAGTCGCGTCCTTCCAGCACCGTATCAATGATGGTGTCCTGGCCTGGGCGGAATTGTTGGTAGCCAAAGGTTTCTTGTAAAACCTGTTTTGCCAGCGACGCCTGATCGATTACATCCGCCTGTGTCACAATATCCTCATGTACAAAAAACTGGCACGGTTTTCAGCCGATGCTGATAAAACGGCAATGCCTTAAAAAGGGGGTAAGCATAACGCCTACAGGAATCAGTGTCTGGTTAAAGTTTTCATTGCCAGGTAATTCATCGCAAATCCACAAATATTCCCCACTGCACGTAGCACAAATTATTGACTGATTATCTTACCGCCTGCAGTGGGTAAGTAACAAAATTGTCAGCAATAATTGACAAACCAAAAGCAAACAATTATTTAACAATGGTTTTTGTTAAAGGAATAAATCATGTCGCAGATAATCTTGACCAACCAGGATGTACTTAAGTTGGTAGGTGATATTTTTGTTTACCAAATGCCGTTTAACCGCGCTCTCGGCCTTGAGCTGGAACGCTACGAAAAAGATTTTGCTCAGTTAGGTTTTAATAATCAACCGATGATGGTCGGTAACTGGGCACAGAGCATTTTGCACGGTGGGGTTATTGCCTCAGCCCTTGATGTTGCCGCCGGGTTAGTCTGCGTCGGCAGCACCCTCACCCGCCATGAAACCATTACTGAAGACGAGCTACGTCAGCGACTGTCCAAAATGGGCACCATTGATTTACGCGTCGATTACTTACGTCCAGGCCGGGGAGAACGCTTTACCGCAACCAGCAGTTTGCTGCGTGCCGGGAATAAAGTCGCCGTTGCCCGAGTCGAACTGCATAACCAGGACCAGATTTATATCGCCAGCGCCACCGCAACCTATATGGTGGGCTAATCCCTGAGTAGTGTGTTAATGCATTTGACAGAGATAAAGCATGTTACTATTACCGGCCTATTTTATAGTTCGTTAACGAGTTGTCATGAATTCTACAGAGACCCGTAAGGGTGTATTACTGGCTCTTACGGCTTGCGTTATCTGGGGATTTGCCCCTGTTTATTTTAAATTTCTTCAGAATGTTCCAGCCATAGAGATCCTCACCCACCGCGTGGTCTGGTCGTTCTTTTTTATGGTGATATTGCTAAGCCTTTACCGTTTATGGCCGAAAGTAAAGCTGGTTGTTCAGCATCCCAAAAAGATCCTCGCCCTGGCACTGACCGCTGTCTTAATCGGCTGCAACTGGTTACTCTATATCTGGGCGGTCAATAACAATCACTTACTTGAAGCGAGTTTGGGTTATTTTATTAATCCACTAGTAAGCGTACTGTTAGGAATAATTTTTCTCGGCGAACGTTTTCGCGCTCTGCAGTGGACAGCGCTATTACTGGCGATGACAGGAGTTCTGGTTCAACTCTGGACCTTTGGTTCACTGCCTGTTATTGCCCTCGGACTCGCATTTAGTTTTTCTTTTTACAGTTTGCTACGTAAAAAAATTGGTGTCGATGCCCAGGTAGGTATGCTGATAGAAACCTTATGGCTGCTTCCTGTTGCCGCTATTTATCTGTTTGCTATCGCTGATAGTCCCACCAGCGATATGACTGAAAATAGCTGGTTGCTGAATCTATTACTGATATTTGCAGGGGTTATCACGACCGTACCACTACTCTGCTTCACGGCTGCGGCAAATCGCTTACGTCTCTCGACGCTCGGTTTCTTTCTCTATAGCGGCCCGATCCTGATATTTTTACTGGCAACGCTGCTATATGACGAAGTGGTTACCGAAGATAAAATGGTGACATTTGGTTTTATCTGGGCAGCGCTGGTGCTGTTTATTACCGATGCTATCTACACTCAGCGTCGTGCGCGGAAGGTACTCAAAGCTCAAACTAGCTAACTGGTCTGGATAGAAAAAAGAACCAAATAACTCCTTTCCGGCTGCTGACGAACCCTACTTTTGGAGTGCAGTCCATTTGGTAGGGTTCTTCTTTCAGAGCGACCAAAGGTCGTGATCGCGGTATTTTTACCTTATATCACTATCATTGCTCTCTAACTGGCGACAGGATTATGGGATCACTTCAGGGATGAGATTTTACGGCACCTTGGGTAATGTGACAGATCTGATGATGAAGCGGTTCAACGCTGTGGCTGCAAGAGCCTGAGGGCGATGTATCCCTCCCTGCTACGCCAGTATTCACTGGATACTGGGAAAGGATGATTAATGGTTGATCTGCGCCAGACCATCTTCAGTCAAACCGGTCATTTTCATGACGGTGTTGTGGTCAATACCATTCTGCAGCATGGTACGGGCAATTTTAAGGGTTGCTTCACGCTCACCTTTTTCAATACCGCGTTGTTCACCGAGCTGAATTCCCTTCTCGATGCCCTTCTCGATACCCTTCTGTTCAAGCTGTTGTGCGATGGTCATCAGTTCATCCTCATGTTGCGGCACCCGCTGCGCCAGTTCACGTACAAAGGCCTCTGCATCTGAAGTTTCGCCTGCCTGCACCAAGTAGTTTATCAGTGAAGCCAGTTGCTGTCCTGTCATGTTTTCTGTCAGTAGCAGGGTGGTCAGATTGTCCAGAAGATCTGCCAGATCCCTGCGATGAATATGTTTCTGGAGCAGCGTCAGTGCTGCCATACGGCGATGCCCCATGATCTCTTCGTCAGGTATGACCGTAACATCGACCAAGGGAAAATTACCGCTGTATAGTTTTCCAGCCAATCCGGGATCGTTAAACTCGTCCAGCCAGCGGGTTGAATATGGATAGGGGCTGCGCCTTCCTGTATAGAACAATACAGGTATAACCAGCGGCAACTTTTTATGTCCTGCATCCAGGTGGCGTTGCATGACAGCAACCGAGTAACGAAGAAGTCTGAACGCCATATGTTTATCAGGAGTGGACTGGTGCTCGATGAGTACATGAATATAGCCATCATCACCGGTTGTGGTTCTTAGACTATAGAGCGCGTCGCTGAAGTAAGGACGCAGACTATCCTCGACAAAGCTTCCTGACTCCAGTCTGAGGGTACTGAAGTCACAGACAGCTTGCAATTCTGCTGGCAGATGCAATCGCATAAAATCCCGTGCAGTTTCGGGATGCGTCAAAAACTGTTTAAATGCAAGGTCATGTGGGGTTGGAATGCCATTCGCCCTGCCCTTTACTTTCCTGTCAGCCATGCTTTTCTCCATTGCTTCAGCAATTACCCGGATTGTATCGGAACGCCAATCTGCCAGTTCGACGATTCAGGTGCCTATCCCCCGTCATTTACTGAGATCCGAATAAATGTCATCTATACTCGTCATACTTCAAGCGCCTACAAACAACTCGAATTATTTTGAGTATATATTGATGTGTAAATATTCAGTTTTGGCCGCCCGGCAATTTTTTGTAAAATAATGGAAACAAAATTGAGTGCTAATATTACTGAATAGTATTATTAAAGTTGAATGAAAATTATCATTACAACGACTTAAGGTGTTTCTTATGTGAAATAAATTCCTTTGTTAACTAATTTCAATTAAAATATTAATAATTTAACCTGTAGGGCATTCATTTTTATCTCGCAGAAATATGTTTTTATATATTATTTGCAATCGTGAGATTATAATTACAGCTCGCTATAACTAGTAACACACATCATTACATACAGGATAATTAACTGATTTATTAAAAATAAGTAAATTTACAGCGATCTTTGCGTTAATAAAGAACAGTGTCAATGATATATTGATATACAATTATTTATATTTAATTATTGATATTAATTTGAATGATTAGAAATAAGTCCTGACCAGCAGGTCAGAACTTTATCATCAGTCTAAGGAGACTGGCGGCTCCTTTTTTATAACCAGTTACGTCGCTTAAAGTAGAGGTAAGGCGCCAACCCAGCCAGCATCATAAAGACGATGGCCGAAGGGTAACCAAAGCTCCAGGTCAGTTCTGGCATAAATTCAAAGTTCATACCATAGCTGGATGCTACCAGGGTCGGCGGCAGGAACACCACCGAAACGACGGAGAAGATCTTAATTATTCGGTTTTGCTCGATACTGATAAAACCCATTGCTGCCTGCATCAGGAAGTTCACTTTTTGAAACAGCGACTCGTTATGAGGAAGCAGGGACTCGATATCGCGTAAGATTTCTCGCGCCTGTTCTAGCTGGCCAACCGGTAAGCGCGCTTTACGTAACAGAAAATTCAGCGCACGCTGGGTATCCATCAGACATAAACGCACTTTCCAGCCGATATCTTCTTGTTCAGCCAGGGTTGAAAGTGCAGCATCATACTCAGCGCCCTGGCGCCCTTCCATGATAACGCGACTCAGCTTTTCCAAATCGCTATAGATATTTTCTATTTCATCGGCCAGCTGTTCTATTTTGGTTTCAAACAGATCCAGCAGCAGCTCAAAAGGGTTTCCATCCACCATCAACTGCTTACGGGCACGCATACGATAGAGACGAAAGGCAGGCAGCTCACGCTCACGTAAGGTATACAGTCGACCTTCACGGATAGTAAAAGCAACAGTACTATTACCAGCATGGTCATCAGCGTCTTCAAAAAAGAAAAATGAGTGAATATGCAGGCCGTCTTCATCTTCAAAAAAACGGGCGGAGGATTCGATATCTTCCAGTTCTGGCCGAGTCGCCAGGCTCTGTCCAAGCTCTAGCTGAACGCGATCTCGCTCGCTCTCTTCCGGTTCAACCAAATCAACCCATAGTGAATCAGACAGGTTATCATTTTCGTCCAGTTCAATACGACACAGGCGATTATCTTCCAGTTGAAATGCACTTAGCATGACCGTGACTCCCAATACAAAAAATATCAGGGACTGTTCACTTGGCACACAATAGAAACCACAAATGTTTCAGACCATTCAACAATCTGACTCAAATGGAAAAGACATCAATGATAACCACAAAGGTTATCATTATCAGAGGATAGCCTTAGAAGTTGAACCTTGATGGCAGGTCATTGAGCCAGTATCTACTGGGTGTGTCCAAGGCGAGTATCCCGTTAGCGTAATAATTCCCGCATGTTACGCGAGCAAAAATAAAGCGTCAACACACAGTATGATACCGCTCTCGAGCGGTATCATACTGCTGTCATCTATATATGATAACAATAAAAATGATATTATTTATCTGATAGTTAGACATTTTCCAGTCTGGCGTAAGCCGCCACCAGCCACTTGATACCTTGCCCCGGAAAAGCAATTTGTACGCGGCTATGTTCACCGCTACCTTCAAGGTTCACCACCGTACCCTCACCAAACTTAGGGTGACGTACGCGCTGGCCAAGGCTAAAACCTGAATCATTACTGGAAATCGGGGTACCCATACGCTGATGGCTGACCGGACGGCTGACACTCGCCCGTAACCGTACTTCTTCAACGCAATTTTCTGGCAGCTCACCCACAAAACGTGAAGGACGATGATACACTTCTTTGCCATATAAGCGCCGCGTTTCAGCATAGGTCAGGGTCAATTTTTGCATCGCCCGAGTCACCCCTACATAGGCTAACCGCCGTTCTTCTTCCAGACGACCGCCTTCATCCAGCGACATCTGGCTCGGGAACATCCCTTCCTCCATACCGACGATAAAGACTTGCGGGAACTCCAGACCTTTTGCTGAATGCAGAGTCATCAGCTGTACCGCATCCTGCCAGGTATCAGCCTGCCCTTCCCCGGCCTCCAGTGCCGCATGAGAAAGAAACGCCTGCAATGGCATCAGGTCTTGATCCTCATCCTGATAGCTAAATTGTCGCGTTGCGGTAACCAGCTCTTCTAAGTTTTCAACTCGCGTCTGACCTTTTTCGCCTTTCTCCTGCTCATACATCATAAACAGGCCGGAATCTTTAATCACTCTGTCAGTCTGAACATGTAAAGGCATCTCAGCGGTTTCATGTGCTAAAGCATCAATCAGTTCAATAAAACGCTGTAGAGCGGAGGCAGCACGACCTGCAAGGGCTTTTTCCTGGAGTAACACTTTGGAGGCCTGCCACATCGTGAGCTGGCGGTCCCTGGCGGTTTGTCGTACAACATCGAGCGTACGCCCGCCGATGCCACGAGGAGGTGTATTGACTACCCGCTCAAATCCGGCATCATCGTTACGATTCGCCATCAAACGCAGGTAAGAGAGCGCATCTTTAATTTCCTGACGCTCAAAAAAGCGCATTCCACCGTAAATACGGTAGGGCATATTGGCCTGGAGCAGCGCCTCTTCCAGTACACGTGACTGGGCATTACTACGATAGAGAATGGCACATTTTTCAAGCGCACCACCTTGCTCTTGCCAGGTCTTAATGCGGTTGACCACAAAACGCGCTTCGTCCAGTTCATTAAAAGCACAGTACAACGAAATGGGTTCACCCTCGCCACCTTCGGTCCAGAGCTCTTTACCCAGACGACCCGCATTATTAGCAATCAGCGCATTTGCCGCACTCAGGATGGTATTAGTGGAGCGGTAGTTCTGCTCTAGTCGGATAGTCTGAGCGCCTGGAAAATCACTCAGGAAACGCTGGATATTTTCAACCTGCGCACCACGCCAGCCATAAATCGACTGATCGTCATCACCGACGATCATCACTTTACCGCTTTCACCCGCTAGCATGTGGATCCACGCATACTGGATATTGTTGGTATCCTGGAATTCATCGACCAGGATATTGGTAAAGCGTTCGCGGTAGTGATTGAGAATATGCGGTTTATTGAGCCATAACTCATGGGCGCGTAATAACAGCTCAGCAAAATCCACCAGCCCGGCACGATCGCAGGCTTCCTGATAACCCTGATAGATTTTCAGCCAGGTTTGCTCAACCGGATTACCGTAACTTTCGATATGCGAAGGACGTAAACCTTCATCTTTTTTACCGTTGATGTACCACATCGCCTGACGTGCAGGCCATTGTTTTTCATCAAGGTTCATGGCCTTAATCAGCCGTTTAAGTAAACGAAGCTGATCTTCGCTATCAAGGATTTGGAAGTCCTGCGGTAGTCGGGCATCCATATGGTGGGCCCGTAACAGGCGATGAGCCAGACCATGGAAGGTTCCGACCCACATCCCACCCTGACTGGTGCCCATCAACTGACCAATACGGTGGCGCATTTCTGCTGCTGCTTTATTGGTAAAAGTCACCGCCATAATTGAATAAGGTGAGCACTGTTCAACCGTAATCAACCAAGCGATACGGTGAACCAAGACCCGTGTCTTACCACTGCCAGCCCCGGCCAGGACCAGCATATTGCTACGCGTCGCGGCAACTGCATCGCGCTGTTTATCATTGAGGCCATCAAGCAGGTAAGAAACGTCCATGGGCACCGCCATTAAAGGGATTGTAAAAATTCAGCCGAGTCTGGCTTAAGTATCGACAATACATATGCCTGAGCAAAAAAATTGCTCATCAGGTCACCGCAGTCGAGTCTCAACCCCTGGTATTTTATACAGAGTTACGGCGATTATATCAGCGCAGTCAAGGATGCCAACCGCGAAATTTCGAGATGAGGTAACAAACGACTATCTCTTATCTGCATCAAGTCCCCATCACGGAGATTAATCCAACATGCCTGCATACCGCTACTTATTGCTCCACCGACATCCGTCGTCAGGTCATCACCCACATGCAGGATTTGCTCTAGCGGGAGATTAAGTTTTTCTGCAGCCATTTGGTACATATCGGCGAAAGGCTTAGAGCGTCCGTCAGGACCCGCCCGCAGAATAAAGGTAAAGTATTGATCCAAGCCGAATAGATGTGGTTCGGCATTACCATTGGTAATCGCCGCCAGCGGCCATTTTTCAGCTAACTTTGCCAGGGTATCATGCGTTTCCTGCGTTATATCTATCCGGCTACGCCATTGTGCAAAACTTTCCATCGCACCTGCAGCCCCCTCACTAGCTTGTGATGCCGTTAATCCAACATCCAGCATCGCCAGTTCAATTGAGCGCCGCCGCCATTCAGTAACGTCATGATAAATTTCAGGCTCGTCCCGCAATAATGCCTGACGATAATGTTCAAAATCAGCCTCAGCAAAGTTATTCAAGCGACTGTGGTAACCCTGAACAAATGCCAGCACCTCTTTGGTAGTGCGTCTGATAACTGGACGATTATCATAAAGGGTATCGTCCAAATCAAAAGTCAGAGCAGATATCTGCCCTAGTGGGCGGTAAAAATGCATTATGATTTCCCCCGTTTAGCACGTGGATGCGCGGCATCGTAGATAGATGCCAGATGTTGAAAATCGAGATGAGTATAGATTTGTGTCGTCGAGAGATTCGCATGACCAAGCAGCTCCTGGACAGCACGCAGATCACCGCTAGACTCAAGCATATGAGTAGCAAAAGAGTGGCGCAGTTTATGGGGATGTACGTGGCTGTTTAGCCCCTGTTTAATTCCCCATTCTGCAAAACGTTTTTGTACATTGCGGGCGGAAATACGCTTACCGGTTTTTGCTAAGAATAAAGCGTCATCATCCGGGCCAAAGAGTTCACGTAGCAATAACCAGTGTTCAACCCAGGTTACCGCACTGCGGCCAACAGGTACTCGACGCTCTTTACTGCCCTTACCTGTTACCCATGCATCGCCAGTCGCGAGATCCAAATGACGACAGTCCATATTCACCAGCTCTGACAGACGTAACCCGGCACCATACATTATCTCGAGCATCGCTCGATCGCGCACTGCCAGGGGATCGTTAATATCAATATTCAGTAACTGATTAACATCATCCACATCAATATTCTTCGGCAACAGACGACTGGTCTTCGGGGTAGAGATCCCTCTTGCCGGATTTGCCATTAACAGACCCTGACCTATCTGCCAGTCGAAGAAACTACGCAAAGCAGACAGACGCAATGCCAGACTGGAAGCCTGTAAACCCGCTTTTCGGCTTCGTACTGCAATCGAACGAACCATCGCAGCATCACACTGTATCCAGCTCTTGAGTTTCATCTCATCGGCCAGCTGTATAATCGCCGTCAACTGACGCAGATAATTCAGTCGGGTCAGTGGGCTCAGTTGCCGCTCTACCTTCAAATAGCGCAGAAAGTCTTCAACGCTCTGCAAAAGCGGAGAAATATCTGTCATAACCGCTCAATCCAGCGTTCCAATAACTCAGGTAACATCAGTGCCAGCTCATCCAGCAGTCGGGTGCCTTGTCCCTGGTAATAGTGCTGAGGGTCACGGCTACTAAAAATCATGACACCGAGGTCGCCAGAACTCCCCATCAATGACAGTGCTACGGAGCCTACAGCTTTAGCTTGCGGTAATAAGAGCAGTAGTTCAGGGCCATTCAGCGGACCAAGATAGTGCTGTTGCTCCCCTAATCTCTGAATGCGTAAATGCTCGAATGACTGGCGGTTAAGACCTAAGTGAGTAAAGCCAGAAGGAGCACCAATACGCCAGCGATCAGCAAACAGGCGAATACTGGCACCTGCCAGGCCAATTTTTCGTGCCCAGCGATGTAATCTGTCCAGCAGCTCTTGCAGACTTGAAGCGGATGCCAGGCTCCCTTGTAGTTGTAGCAAACGACAAAATAGTGCCTCGTTTGCCTCCGCCAGACTCAACAGTTGGCCAATATTATCTTCAAGAGTATTGATATGATTACGCTGGCGCGCTAAGTGCCATTCTACTAGCGAAACGGTGCCACGAATCGGGTGCGGCACTTGCAACATTTCAACCTGCTGAGCATTGCGAATAAAGAAGTCGGGGTTACGCTGTAGATAGTCAACGATAATACCGTCGTCTAATTCTGGCTGTACGCCTTGCTGTTCCCCAACCTGTTTCATAGATGTATAAACCCGTCATAAACATGTGTTGCCGGGCCGGTCATAAATAACGGTGCCCCCGGTCCTTTCCAGGCGATATCAAGACGTCCACCCGGCAGTTCTACGCACACTTGCTCGGCCAGGATACCTTGAAGAATACCCACTGCTACCGCGCCACATGCGCCACTGCCACAGGCTTGAGTTTCTCCTGCTCCGCGTTCGTAAACACGTAAGCGAATATGCTCTCGCGTCATCACTTGCATAAAGCCGATATTGGCGCGCTCAGGAAAACGCTCATGGCTTTCCATCACTGGTCCTAAGGTTTCAACCGCCGCAATCTCAGTATCATCAACCTGAATCACGCAATGTGGGTTACCCATGGAAACCACACCGCACATGACTGTTTGTTCTGCTGCACGCATGATATAGGTTTTTTCAGCTTTAATGGCTCGGAAGGGAACCTGAGCAGGTTCAAAATTTGGCTCGCCCATATTCACGCGCACCTGCTCATCTTCTGTCACGCTCAGTACCATACGCCCATTCGCGGTGCTGACATGGATTTCTCTTTTGTTCGTCAGCCCTTTAAGACGAACAAAACGGGCAAAACAGCGGGCACCATTTCCACACTGGGAGACTTCACTGCCATCGGCATTAAAGATCCGATAGTGAAAATCGAGATCAGGATCGTAAGGCGGCTCGACGACCAACAGCTGATCAAAACCCACACCCAAATGGCGATCCGCTAAGCGCCGGATCAATTCTGGTGAGAAATAGATATTTTGCGTCACCGCATCAACGACCATAAAGTCATTACCGAGGCCATGCATTTTAGAGAACTGCATTTTTTGCTCCATTATCGCAGTTACAAAGCACGATATATCCTAAATAATTCAAGTTATAGAAAGGCTGCAAGCGAATGAATCCCGATAAGCTTACTAAAGTAAGTGATTCGGGTGAGTGAACGCAGCCAACGCACCTGTAACTTGAAGTATGACGGGTTATATACCCAAAATAATTCAAGTTACAGGAAGGCGGCAAGCGAAGGAATCCCGATGAGCTTACTAAAGTAAGTGATTCGGGTGAGTGAACGCAGCCAGCGCACCTACAACTTGAAGTATGACGGGTTATATACCCAAAATAATTCAAGTTACAGGAAGGCGGCAAGCGAAGGAATCCCGATGAGCTTACTAAAGTAAGTGATTCGGGTGAGTGAACGCAGCCAACGCACCTGTAACTTGAAGTATGACGGGTATACTAGTAAACAACCTGCGTCGGGCCGTCACCCGTCCCACGGTCATTACGTTCAGGTGCCGTTTGAACGGAATCCTCTTTTGGTACGCTCTGAGTCGTTGGTGTTTGTTCTTTATCCGCGGGTGGAAAATACAGAGGCCCTTTCAAACCACAGCCGGTAAGAGCAGCCAGCGTCGTTACGACAACCAGTGTGCAGAAAATCTTCTTCATTATACGTTGCCTGTAATTCACGAATCTTCCGTCTATCATCGCAGGTGAAGTCTGAAAAGCAATACTCTTCGTTATCCGTTACTGCCAAAAAGCTGTCCCTTTTATCCTAAAAACGAAAATGATCGCTCTTCAAATCACGGCGAAATAGCGGATACTGTACTCTGCAGACGCAAAATAATTCGTCCTCGCTGTAGCAACACCCAGGTAACTGGAAGTACGACGAGTATATACTGCCTTAAAACCCAAACAGGAAGCAGACATGAACGACAGTGAATTTCATAAACTGGCTGATGGTCTCTGGTTGACCATAGAAGAACGCCTTGATAACTGGGACGGCGATAGTGACATTGACTGTGAAATAAACGGCGGTGTATTAACACTCAGTTTTGAAAACGGCAGCAAAATAATCATTAACCGTCAGGAACCATTCCATCAGGTATGGCTGGCAACTAAAACCGGTGGCTATCATTTTAATTTGCAGGGTGATACTTGGATTTGCGATCGTAGTGGCGAAGAGTTCTGGCAGCTGCTAGAACAAGCCAGCTCCGCACAAGCAGGTGAAACCGTCAGTTTTCGCTAATTAAGACTCATACTGCTGTTGAAGCTGAGGCTGCGCTGTATTGTCATTTTGAGAGTTCGGCGCAGCAAATGTTGAGGTTATCGCTTGCGGACGAAAAGGGACTACCTGAACGCGCCCATCAACTTTCACAATCTGATAGAACTGCGGTAAATTGAAATTGATAAAACTTGAGCCATAGGTAAAACGATCGTGGGAAGAAGAGTAGAAACGACTCACGTCACGAATTAACTCTTCTTTGCTTCCTTCGCAATGGTGATAAACTTCAGCTCGATTACTTTCATCAAGAATGTAGATATTAAAACCTTGCTCGGCATGAGTATCTTCAAAGAAAAACTGAATAATCCCTTCACTAGAGTAACCATCAACCACCGCTGGCAGTGTCACCTGGTTGGTTTCTACCTGCACTGATAAGCCATGCAGTTTGTTATGCGAGATAGCGCCATAAAACTCAACCGCATTTTCTAGTTTCTGTACTGAAACATTCACCCGTTCAAAGAACAGTCCCCAAGTTTGTCCCGCAACACGCAAGGCCTTAAAACGGCCCGGTTCTTGTCGAGTGCTGGAAAGACGGAACTCGATACATTCTGAGACCAGTTGCTGAACCCGGGTACGAATCAGTCCGCGTAGATGCTGGCTGTAACAGAACACCTCAACACTATCTGGAGGAGAAGCATCCTGATGCATTTTTCCAAGAATAGTCTTCAGGGCGTCAATCATTGCCTGCTCGCCGTTGAAGTGCAGGGTTCTCACCTCATTCCATGAGTTGCGGTACAGCAAATCAATACTACCAATCAGACACTGTTGTTCTTCACCAAAACTGAAAACGTCCAGCTTACGGAAATCGAAATGAACCACTTTATCGCGGAACGCTGCCGTCGGGTCATATTCCAGATTAACAATAATCGCCAGATGGCGGATTTCACATGGACTGTAGAGCGCTTTTGGCGTCGGAGCAGGTAACCTTAATGGGAAACTATTGGATACGTCAGAGACCATTTCCTGTAGTTTCGGTAAATCACTTATCTTATTTCCCTTAATAAACAATTGTGTCCGTGAAGTCAGCAGGCCATTAAAATAAGCCCACGCAATCAGTTTATTAAGATAACGGTTATATTCCAGCGGCTGATGGCTCACGATGGAGTCCATATTCGGTGCCCGGTTGTAAAGATACCAGCCCGAGCGATTCGTACGGCCAGGTGGAACATAGATAAACGTCAGGTTCGGTTCACTCAAGTCAGGTGAAATTTGTGGATTCACCAGTGTGACTTTACCAGGTAATGCTTCAAATGCAGCATACAGTTTACGCGTCAGAACTCCGATATCCTGCGGGCTAGCAGAGACACTCAGATTGTTGCGGCGCGCAAAACGAATCAGGTTACGGTAACTTTGCATCATCGCATCAAGCAGCTCATTGTGCGCTTCGCGTACTTGATCGATTTTCCAGTTAGCCCGGTTGTCCAGCATAGCCAAACGTTCATTATCCCAGCCCCAGTTTTTCACTAGTTGACCCAGGATTTCACGACGCCAGCCGACACAAGCCCTCTCACGTGATAATTTCTCGCATACTTTCAGATAAAAACAGCGACGAACTAAGTCCAGACGCGTCATATCGTTAAGCTGAGTGAGATATTCCGTAACACGTTCAAGCATCATGCAATAAGGATCGAGGCCAAAAGAGACAATTTCGCCATCATGCAGACGCTGTTTAATGTCTTTGGCTAACAGCTTGGTATGAGGGTATTCCCAGGAGTAGGCTTCCAGTAGCAGGGTTTTCATTACTGCTTTATAAGGGGAATCGATACTTTTATAGAGCTGCCATAAGCTGGCGCCAAAATACTCTTCTGCTGACAGGGAGCTAAGGCCGCCCAAGTCCAGCCATTCATTTGGCGTCAGTACACCCTGAGCATAGAGTGTCATAACATACTCATCGTAATGTTCTTCTTCATTGCAAGGCACCATATTCCAAAGAATACGTTTCCCTGCCATACGTACTGCGGTGCGGTAAAACTCATCCAGCAACAAAATATGCTGGGTCGAACCACAGTCTTCACCACCCAAGCTACCACTGGCATTATGACGAAAACGGTTTTCATCAATCAGAAAGAAACTGACCTCAACCCCAAGAGACGCAGCCCAGGTTTCGAGTAAGCGACATTTTCTTTGTAGTAACTGGCGCTCTTCATTATCCAGCCATGACTGGTGACACACCCAAATATCAAGATCAGAAGAACAGCTCTGGCCAACTGAAGAAGTACTGCCCATGGAGTACAGCCCAGTCAGTGGCAGTTCACCTGATGGCGTGTCTGGCAGCTGTAAACCATACTGCAGTTCAAGACCGCTAAGGTAATGGCGTTGGGTTTCATCAGGCGTGTACAGGCAAACGCCGCGGGGAACATTACCTTCAAGGTAACCCGGCATCAGTGGGTGGTTATAATGTAACAATATTGGCAGTAAACTGTATACCTGCTGGAAAGCAGGGCCCA
>Ga0302347_1001137_pt1 | contig 33897 bp, 22 predicted proteins | sample PhyWR1_FD_202178 | JGI IMG/M metagenome (GOLD analysis project Ga0302347, IMG submission 202178) | Leaf surface microbial communities from wheat plants in UC Gill Tract Community Farm, Albany, California, United States - DLSL W.R1 (v2)... | ecosystem: Host-associated > Plants > Phyllosphere >... | reverse complement strand
GCCAGGCCCAGTCGTACTTGAACGGTACGAGCTGGTTAAGGTCGGCACGGCAGTTGATCATCATTTTTTCGTCAACGGCAACGCGAGCGCTGGCGCCTTCGAGTTCTGCCAGGCCTTCAGCGATGTCGAGCTTGTCCAGGGCTGCTTTGGCGCGCTTGATCGCTGCCGAGTCGGTAGCGGTGACAGCACGGGCTTCCTGGGCCGCAACGCCGCCAGCAGCGTCCAGGCGGTCCATGTTGGCTTCGGTTGCGTGGCCTGCGTTGGCGCCTTTAACAGCGACTTCGCCTTCGTCTTCTTTGTCGAATTCGTCCCAGCTCAGCATGACGTGTCGTCTCCTGCGTGAGGGCCTTGTGCCCGTGTGGTAACACTGATGGTTTGGTTTGCACACGGCCCATAGGCCACTTGGATCTAAGAAATGTTGCTGCAGTAGCGGTTTACGCACGCATAAACATGAATGTGCTCGGGGCCGACCCGCTGTCGCTCGGGGGATGCAGTAACGATAGCATCTCGCCCTGGCCTTTAAAGCCGGAGCAGCTTGGTGGTCAGCCCGCTCAGGGTGTTAGCACCCTTTGGAGGGCCGAAGTATACGGGGTTTGTACAGGGTATTTCAGCCAGTTTTTTTTCGGCCGATGCGACGAAATGACCTAAATTTGGCCTGGACTTCAATGCAGTGGCGGCCGGGCACGGCTTTCCCGGCTGAGGACCGGTCGCCCGTTTTTTTCATGAGCATGTGCGTAAGCGTGGGAGGGGGCAGCCGATATCTGTATAGATCTATGTAGTGCCTGTCCAGGCGGTAAGACTCGTAAGGTCTTTTTCATCAGGGCGCGTGACGTGGATAACGCGTAACTGCCCATCCATGAGAAGGTCGCCAAGATGAGTCAAACAGTACCGTTAAAGTATTACTCGGAAAATTTTATAAAATCGGACTTTGAGCGATGTACGAATTCGGCGCTTGCTGATGGACTGATCACCGGCGTTGAAAAAATCTGGCTTCAACAGGCCTTGGGGACTTATGCGGTCAATACAGTGCCTGCGATTGCCCCGCTGTATGTGAGTCAAGTAGCGTTAGCGCGAGCAGATGACCAACCGGAATATTTACGCGGGGCATTTGTACTTGCTAACGGGGTGCTACCTTCGGACACTTATTATTTTTATAGCTTAATGACGGGGCTTCATAAATTTCTGAGTTGGGCTGATTTAGTCAGTGCTATAAATAAACAGTTTATTGTGAATGATAAATCCCCTCTTTTACACTGTGTTCCTTTGGCCAGTCGGCATGCTTTATTGGGCGACGATGTGATAAATGTGACGTTGTTGCCGTTGGAGCTACCCATCTTCAAGACTCTCAGCCAACTCTTTGAACGCTCATTGGGAAATGATCAGTTTGTCGTCCATCAAGTGGTGTCGTACATACCCTCAATTCGATCTGTTCTATTTGACAGACTGAAGTTCAAGCAGGAAGAAAGAAGGCAGGCCACTCCGGCAGACTGTGCAGGGAGTGTTATTACGAGTGAAATGACAATTAATAGCTCTTTGGTGGATTGGGCGTTCGAATATTATTTGAAAAAAGCGCTGCCCAAGCATGAGGGCTTTAGCTATGCGCCCCGTTTGCCCTGCGGCAGTGAACGTGGCAAAAGCAGTGCTGAGATAGAGTTGGAGTTTGTCAGTTTTCTCCATGACTCTACCCATGATCTGGTGAGCACGTTTAGTAAGGCCATAGGCCAATACTGGAATGAGTCACGAGGATTTTTCCCCAGCTTAAAGGTATGTGTGCATGACACTTTGAGTGAGCGTCTATATAGCAGTCTTATGCAGGCGCAGCATGATGGAACACTCTCTGCCCTGGACGTAAAACAGTTGCAAGAACGTATGCAAGGCGTTGATGTGTCACACGTAGAGCTTGCGTTGATACACCTTAAGCAAGCAGCGGATGCCCCCGTTGAGTTGGTCGCCTGGTACGGTCTTTTTATTGGCGGTGTCGATGGTCGATTCGTTGTGATGGGGGACCGGGGGCTGGAAGTATTTAACAATTGGTCGCATTTTCAGCGTGTCACATCCCCTCGCTTCAACGTGTTGCTTCCCAAGGAAGCCGAGAGCGGCCCGCCGTTGCCTGATGATTATCTGAGTCGGTATGTAGCGCGAGCGGACAGTGTTCGGTGGAGCGCTTCAAACCCTATCAGCATGGGGTATACCGTGTTGCATGACGATTTGTACGCAGCACTGGAATCTCAGATTTATAAAAAAGTGCTATCCGATATGGAGTACTTAATTGAGTGGTTAGAAGTTAAGCGTATTTATGCAGACTCTTTGACATCTGCGGATTATGCAAGTACCGCATTGGCCGTACTGGACGATGCGCTCAATATAAAGACATTGCTGAATCCTGATCAATCCATCCCCTTTGACAGTTATCGTTGGAGTTCCCGATTTTCACTGGGTGAAACCATGGCTGAAACAACCGGTGAATTGCTTGATCAGCTTCACGTTCCGATTGATCTCATTCGGCTGCGTATTGAGACGTTGGAGCAGGCGGTAACAACAAAGCTATCAATGTTTCCCACCGTGAGCGACTTCTGCAAAAAAAAGTTGGCTGAGCTTTGGCAGCTTAGTGGGCGAGACTTACTTGACCCTGGCAATGTTTCGGTAAGCATTATGGGTCCAGAATCTAACGCATCCTCAGCAGACGTGCCTGCCATGCCGTTGGTTGATGTATTTTTAGAGCATGTGACGGGAAAACAACCTTTACCTGCCGAACCCGCGCGAGTCCGGTTTGAGCGGGCAGCAGGGGCGGCAGGGCAGGTCGCGTATTTTGCTGCGGATGAGAACCTTGTACTTCATGGTGTCTTGCTTAAGTTGGCCGGTGATTTTGCCAGCCAATTTGAACTGTACCTTGAGCGGTCCGTCTTTAAAGATCAGTTACCAGCGGGTAATACGTTGCTGGATGATCTGGTGCAACTGAAGTCTCAGCTGTTATGGGCGGGTGGATACTACTTTTTTGGTCATGACAAACGGCTTGGTCAGCAGGACGTTGGTTGTTTGACAGCGCTGCAGACGTATAGAGTCCGATCGAACCGACCGTCCTATTATTATTTTGTGCCTGATGTCTACCGGATATCGGTGAATGTTAAGAGCACCAATTTTACGGCGTTTCTAGAAAACTGTTTTTTGATTACCGAGAGGGGCGGGCTCCAGCCAGCCTGCGCGGGACATGCTATTTTTTGGTCCCCTGCACGACAGTACGAAGCATTTAATTCAGTTGATGAATGTCGCGCTGTATTACGACAACGTATTCTTGATCCTGTTGATTATGTAGAGTTGACAGGCACTATTAATAGTCTTCAGCGCGCCGCTATTCTTGAAAGCAAAGCGTTGTTGAGCACGACCGATGATTTGTTTTATTTTTCTGTTGTTGAGGGGGACTACTTGCTTGAACTGGAGAGTAGCCGTCTGCAACACCATCTTGATGACGCGCGACGTGCTTATCATCAGGGCGTTGTTGCGAAGGTTTCAAGTCAAGAACTTCAAGACCGTGTCGACAACTATATTGTCGCCGTTGAGGCCGGTTTTAACGTGGCATCGTTACTGCTGCAAGCCGATACTGTGCTGTTTGAATCCGCCCTGCCTGAGGTGCTGGCCCACGCCACAATGAAAGAAAAATATGACTATTCGCGTATTTTGCAACGTTATCGTAATGCGGTGGTTGATGATCGCGATTATTTGCATGGCATTGTGGGCATTGACGAGTACACGTTCAAAGCGCTTAAAAAGCAACTGGCTCTGGACTTTCCAATGCAGTCGTTGGACCCGGAGGCCGTTAATGTCATTATCACTCAAACGAGTTCGCCTGGCTGGTCAGGAGAAATTGCATCGCTGGGTAGTGCAGTGTCCAGTACAAGTCAAACATTAAGCGCGTATGCCTTGCGCGGGTTCGGGCAATTGACAGGCCATCTGACTTTTTCGGTGTCGGGGAACGTTTCACTGCCAAATGACTTTAATGAACATTATGTAAAATCGTTAGTCCGAAAATTAAACGTAGGTGAAGAATATCGCACCTTGCTTGAGAATAAGTTAATAGTGGATGCGGAGGAGTCTAGCGGTCGCTTTAAGTTATTTTGTGCTCAGTTACCGCCACAGATGCTGGAAATAGCATTTCGGGATAAGTTAAAAGGGGTGCTCAGTGAAAAGGCTTACTGCTACCTGGAGCATGTTCTCAATATGCCTGATGCAATGGCGCGGGAATTGTTTGAAGGTCATCGTATCGTTATGCGCCCACTTGCTATCCGGTCCAGTCCCGATGCAGTGCCTGATGAGGTCAGTGGGGTATACCTGGTCGGGCCTGATGCCAAGGCGGTTGGCCCACTGATTGTGGTCGTCATGTACAGTCGTGAATATTCAATTAAAGAGTACCCTGATGAGGCGAGCTTTATAGCGGATATCATCAATCGGGAAGTTCTGCAAACTCAACTATTAGGTCGCCTGAAACCGTGGCAACGCAAAATATACGCGAATGGCGGTTTTAAAGAGCCGCATATTAATTATATTAGCCAAGATTTTTTCAGTGTTGATCTGTTCGTGACGCCGGCACCCGTGACGATTTCGCAGGCTGACTACACGGGGAATTTACTCTCAAAAATGTATAAGGATAATTGCCAGCAGTTACTGGGCATGGCGAAATCTCAATCGGTTACCACAGCTGAGAAAGATTGGGCTTCTTTCAAGGAGCTGCTGTCATTGGTTGTGGCAACTGCGATCCAGTTTATGCCCGCGCGGTTGGCTATCCCTTTGACAATATGGCAAACCCGAGACACCTTGAAAGCGGCAGCCAGTGCTGCGTCCCAGGCCCACTGGGGGGAGGCCGTGACCGAATTTGTGACCAGCCTGTCGATGCTTTTGACGTCAAGACAGCCCAGAGCATCAGAGCGCAATGCGGGCACTACTGAAGTCAAGTCCTTAGACTCAGTTTATGGAGCACCTGCCGTATCCGAGGGGGCGGGTGGGCAATCACGGTGGACGGCACAGTATGAATCAGCACTTGAGCCCTACATAGAGCATGCCGTTTCATTATCAGAGTTAAAGCATGACCCGCTAACCGATATCTATCAGAGTGTATTAACTGAAAAATATTACGCGGTCGTTCTCGGCAGAGTATTTCAAACACAGCTTTTGGAAAGGCGCTGGCGGATTTACATCGGTGCTGATCAGGACGGACCTGCCTTGCGTCGCGACAGCGCATCTGGCCGTTGGGATGTCGACGTCAGGGAGCCGCTGGCTGGCGGCGGTCCGATACTCAGCAGGCATGCACCACCGCGTGGTGGGTATGGCTTCATTAAAGAAGCTGTTGGCATGGCCCAGATTAGAGCGCTTTATCCAGGCAAGGCAACGGCCCTGCAGGAGGCCCATCAACGGGCGATTGCTTATCTGAATGAGGGGCGCGATGTGCTCAGGCATATTTTTGAGAATGACGTGACTTCGCTGGCGCATGCTGCGTGGTTGAGAGATTTTCTCGGCGTTTCTCGCTTGAGCTTGGTCCAAACCCGAAAAATAGATTCAGTAATCGGTCTTATTTTTAACCGCTTGATCAAACCCTCCATGAGCCCGATAAGTTCAAAACGGTACGTAGTAGGGCGTGGCCATATTTATGGCGCTGAGCGCATTGCTTTTGTGAATATGCTGGATAAACGTAAATATATTTATTTATCAGACGCTTTTTTTAATACCCCATTGGATACCCGTCTGGCCGGGACGATGGACGAGCTTAAAACCACTGTGCCGCCCTTTGATTTCAATGGCCACTTCAGAGCAGTTACGATGATTCACGAATTAAGTCATCAAGTCGCGGGTTCAGAAGATATTGCTTACATGAACTCGGCTCTTCCGTTTGTTGAACTGTTGAAGGATGTTGTGCCAGTAACGTTCAGCTCGGCAAGCAGAAACAGGATCATGCAGGCCCAGGCCTTGTCTGCACTGACTCCCCGTCATGAGTTGTTCAAGATGCAAGATTCACAACTTATGCCCAGGCAGGATGTCGGCTTGCGAGTGTCTGAACATATTATGAAATTGACGGGCGCACTGACGCTGGATAATGCGCGGGACATATTCATCAATGATGAGTTAATGCGCGCAGAAGTCATTCTTTCGAATGCCGACTCGTTGGCACTGATCATCAGTCGATTAGGCGGGGGGCGGGAAAACTATAGCGTGATCAGGTTGGGGCCTTAGCATTTCTCGCTGAACAAAAAGCCGCGGCGGGCTGCACTGTATTCAATGCGCGCCCTGCCGCATATCGCTGGGGGATAATATGTTTTTTAACCGTTGGAGCAACCGTTACCCATGACACGGTATTCGAGAGTGTGCTTGATGCCTTGCGAGTCTTCGTAAACCATGCGGGCCGGTACTACTTCGCAAACATTAGGGATTTCGCTCATGGAAATCACTTTGGCAATATCAAGTTCGGAAGAGTAGGAATAGTGTTCTACAACCGGTTGCTGGTGCGAGACCTGAGTACTTGCTTCATCAGCAAACGCGCTAACACACACACTGCTGAGGGCCAGAACTAACAACGCTTTCATTTCGTATTTACCTGTCTAGGGTCGAGTGGGGTCACGCGGCCCTTGTGAGGCTGCGTGTGAAACTTGGTTTAAGTAAGAGCGATTAAACATGCCTTCGTGGGGGCTGTAACTTGCGTTAATCGCGGTGCCTTGGTTGGCGAGGTGAATTTTAGGCCGCTGCCGGGCGGGCATATAGAGGGGCTTTTGATAAAGACTGTTGACAGATTCTGCAACAATCGTCGAAAACAGACGGTGTTTACAGGTATTTCAAATCCGTCGACGCGGGGTAAAGCGCTGTAAGCATCGGTCTTGAGCCTTGCGCGGAAAAACCATGGTTTTTCTGGGTGTTTCTTACTACCAACGTCGAATGGATCTCACGCCAAGGCCCGGCTAAAACAGGGTCATAAAACAACAACTACAAATATAGAGGTATGAAACATGAGTGCCGCTTCCCTGTATCCCGTACGCCCTGAAGTTGCAGCCAATACGCTGACTGACGAGGCGACCTACAAGGCGATGTACCAGCAATCGGTCATCAACCCGGATGGCTTCTGGCGTGATCAGGCCAAGCGTCTGGACTGGATCAAGCCGTTCACCACCGTGAAGCAAACCTCGTTCGACGATCACCATGTCGATATCAAATGGTTTGCCGACGGCACTCTCAACGTTTCCTACAACTGCCTGGACCGCCACCTCGCCGAGCGCGGTGATCAGGTCGCGATTATCTGGGAAGGCGACGATCCTTCCGAACAACGCAACATTACCTACCGTGAACTGCACGAAGAAGTGTGCAAACTGGCCAACGCCTTGCGCGGCCAGGACGTTCACCGTGGCGACGTTGTGACTATCTATATGCCGATGGTGCCCGAGGCGGTTGTCGCCATGCTGGCCTGTACCCGCATTGGTGCGATTCACTCGGTGGTGTTCGGCGGCTTCTCGCCAGAAGCGCTGGCCGGGCGGATTATCGACTGCAAATCGAAAGTGGTGATCACCGCTGACGAAGGTGTGCGTGGCGGCAAACGCACGGCATTGAAAGCCAATGTCGACGTGGCGCTGACCAACCCTGACACCTCTAGCGTGCAGAAAATTATCGTGTTCAAGCGTACCGGCGGCGACATCGCCTGGTATAAGCACCGCGATATCTGGTACCACGATTTGATGGCCGTGGCTTCGACCCACTGCGCACCCAAAGAAATGGGCGCCGAAGAAGCCCTGTTCATCCTTTATACCTCGGGCTCCACGGGCAAGCCAAAGGGTGTGCAGCACACCACCGGTGGCTACCTGCTGTATGCCGCGCTGACCCACGAGCGCGTGTTCGATTACCGTCCGGGCGAAGTCTACTGGTGCACGGCAGACGTGGGCTGGGTCACCGGCCACACCTACATCGTCTACGGCCCGCTGGCCAACGGCGCGACCACCGTGTTGTTTGAAGGGGTGCCGAACTACCCGGACATTACCCGCGTGTCGAAAATCGTCGACAAGCACAAGGTCAATATCCTCTACACCGCGCCCACCGCCATTCGCGCCATGATGGCCGAAGGGCAGGCGGCGGTTAAAGATGCAGACGGCTCAAGCTTGCGCTTGCTGGGTTCGGTGGGTGAGCCGATCAACCCTGAGGCCTGGAACTGGTACTACACCACGGTCGGCAAAGAGCGCTGCCCGATTGTGGATACCTGGTGGCAGACCGAAACCGGCGCGTGCATGATGAGCCCGCTGCCGGGCGCCCATGCGCTCAAGCCGGGGTCTGCTGCGCGTCCGTTCTTTGGTGTGGTGCCGGGGCTGGTGGACAACCTGGGCAACCTGATCGAAGGTGCGGCCGAAGGCAATCTGGTGATTCTGGATTCGTGGCCGGGCCAGGCACGTACCCTGTACGGCGATCACGACCGTTTCGTCGACACCTACTTCAAGACCTTCCGCGGCATGTACTTCACTGGCGACGGCGCGCGCCGCGATGAGGATGGCTACTACTGGATCACCGGTCGTGTGGACGACGTGCTCAACGTGTCTGGCCACCGTATGGGCACAGCAGAAATCGAGAGCGCGATGGTTGCCCACTCCAAAGTGGCTGAGGCGGCTGTTGTCGGCGTGCCCCATGACATTAAAGGGCAGGGCATCTATGTCTACGTCACCCTTAATGGCGGCGAAGAGCCGACCGAGGCGCTGCGTCAGGAGCTGAAAAATTGGGTGCGCAAGGAGATCGGCCCGATTGCCTCGCCCGATGTCATCCAGTGGGCGCCGGGCTTGCCGAAAACCCGCTCGGGCAAAATCATGCGCCGTATCCTGCGCAAGATTGCCACGGGCGAATATGACGGCCTGGGCGATATCTCGACCCTGGCGGATCCGGGCGTGGTGCAACACCTGATCGACACCCACAAGAGCATGAAGGTCGCCTGACGCCTCCTTCGTTGTAAGAAAGCCTCGCCTGACGCTGTCAGGCGGGGCTTTTTATTAGGCCGATCAAATCCCCGCCCAACCATCGGCGGCTCCTATCAAACACAAATAAGTGATTGATTCCTAAGGCCCTGTAGGAGCGAGCTTGCCTCGCGATCTGTTGATCTTGATCTAAGAGCCCCCTCACCACGCCTCTCCCGTAGGAGAGGGAGCTGATTGGGGGATGCTGACGATTATCGGTGGCCTGTTTGCTGCGCGACAGCGCGGCGTCGAAGACGGGGCCACTCCTGCGGGGTACGGGGTTTGTTCAAGTGTTACCCCGTGTGTAACCGTGCGCCCAAAAACGGGGCTATGTGACACCAAAGGCACCGTTTTAGAGCGCTCGGGCGGCCCTTAAAAAATTAGATTAAAGGCTACACTTGCCGGAATAGAAGGGTTTGCGAATAATAGGCCCGCTATTTGCAACTCATATAGGTTCTATATCTTTTGCTCTTGCACGAATTCGAAGAGCTGTCAATGCTTGTAGCCGCCTTTCTCGGTGCATTTGTAATATGTTGTCGCATTGAAGAAATAACGGCTTGAAGCCTGTCGTTAGAATGCCGATCACTCGCTCGTTGTCGTAGTGCTGAACTCGTTTCAACACCAACAGGACGTGGCGCCGCATTCCCGGTTTAACCTCCGCATATTGGGCTCAGGCTCACTCTGCATTTATTGCCCTTTACCGATGGAGTCCTAAGATGAAGAAACTCGTGCTTCTTGGCGCCCTGGCACTGTCCGTGCTGTCCTTGCAGGCGTTTGCTGATGCAAAGCCGCTCAAAATTGGCATTGAAGCCGCTTACCCTCCGTTTGCCTCCAAGGCACCGGACGGCAGCATTGTGGGCTTTGACTATGACATCGGTAACGCTCTGTGTGAGCAGATGCAGGTCAAGTGTGTGTGGGTCGAGCAAGAGTTCGACGGTCTGATCCCGGCACTTAAAGTGCGCAAGATCGACGCCATCCTGTCCTCAATGTCGATCACCGACGACCGCAAGAAGTCGGTGGACTTCACCAACCGTTACTACCTGACCCCGGCTCGCCTGGTGCTGAAGGACGGCACAACCGTTTCTGATTCGCTGGAAGAGCTCAAAGGCAAGAAGATCGGCGTGCAGCGCGGTTCGATTCACGACCGTTTCGCCAAAGAAGTCTTTGCTCCTAAAGGCGCCACTGTTGTGCCTTACAGCTCGCAGAACGAAATCTACCTGGACATCGAAGCCGGTCGTCTGGACGGCACCGTGGCTGACGCCACCCTGTTGCAGGAAGGCTTCCTCGATACCCCGGCTGGCAAAGGCTACGCGTTTGTAGGTCCTTCGTTCACTGACGCCAAGTACTTCGGTGACGGCATCGGTATCGCCGTGCGTAAAGGCGACAAAGAGCTGAAAGACAAAATCGACCGTGCAATCACCGATATCCGTGCAAACGGCAAGTACGACGAAATCCAGAAAAAATACTTCAACTTCGATATTTACGGCCCAGAAGCCAAGTAAATCATCGCGGCTGTAAGTCTGAAATGGCGCAAGCGACAGAGTCCCTGAAGTTTGCGCCATTTTTTCATCCTAATTTTCACGCTTTTTTTCGAGGGCCTGAATCATGTTGAAAGGCTACGGGGCTGTCATCCTCGATGGCGCTTGGCTGACGCTACAGCTCGCCTTGTCGTCCATGGCCCTGGCCATTGTTCTAGGTCTGATTGGTGTTTCAATGCGCCTGTCGCCAGTGCGCTGGCTGGCTTGGCTGGGCGATCTGTACTCTACGGTCATTCGTGGGATTCCCGATCTGGTGCTGATCTTGCTGATTTTCTACGGCGGTCAGAACCTGCTCAACAACGTCGCCCCGCTGGTGGGCTACGACGACTACATCGACCTCAACCCCTTCTCGGCTGGCGTGTTCACCTTGGGCTTCATCTTTGGTGCGTACCTGTCCGAAACCTTTCGCGGTGCCTTTATGGCGATCCCCAAAGGTCAGGCAGAAGCGGGTGTGGCCTACGGCATGAGCCGTTTCCAGGTGTTTTTCCGGGTGTTGGTGCCGCAGATGATCCGTCTGGCGATTCCGGGCTTTACCAACAACTGGCTGGTGTTGACCAAAGCCACGGCCCTGATTTCGGTGGTCGGCTTGCAAGACATGATGTTCAAGGCCAAGCAGGCGGCAGATGCCACCCGCGAGCCTTTTACGTTCTTCCTCGCGGTGGCCGCGCTGTACCTGGTAATGACCAGTGTGTCGCTGCTGGCGTTGCGACAACTTGAAAAGCGCTACTCGGTCGGCGTAAAGGTGGCTGAGCTATGATCTTCGACTACAACGTCATTTGGGACAGCATGCCGCTGTACCTCAGCGGCATGGTTGAAACCCTCAAGCTGCTGGGCATTTCACTGTTCTTTGGTTTGCTGGTGGCGCTGCCGCTGGGCCTGATGCGGGTGTCCAAGCGCCCGTGGGTCAATTTCCCGGCGTGGCTCTACACCTACGTGATTCGCGGCACGCCGATGCTGGTGCAGCTGTTTTTGATCTACTACGGCCTGGCCCAGTTTGAAGTCGTGCGCGAAAGCTTTATGTGGCCTTTGCTGTCCAGTGCAACCTTTTGTGCGTGTCTGGCGTTTGCGATCAACACCAGCGCCTACACCGCCGAAATCATTGCGGGCAGCCTCAAGGCTACGCCCCATGGCGAGATCGAAGCCGCCAAGGCGATGGGCATGTCCCCGAGCAAAATGTATCGCCGTATCTTGCTGCCGTCGGCCATGCGCCGGGCGCTGCCGCAGTACAGCAACGAAGTGATCATGATGCTGCAGACCACCAGTCTGGCGTCCATCGTGACCCTGATCGACATCACCGGCGCTGCGCGTACCGTTAACGCGCAGTATTACTTGCCGTTTGAAGCCTACATCACCGCAGGTGCGTTCTACCTGTGCCTGACCTTCATTCTGGTACGCCTGTTCAAATTGGCAGAACGCCGCTGGCTGGGCTACATGGCCCCGCGCAAGGCCTGAGTGTTGAGCCGCGCTCAACGTCTGACCCACTGTTTTTGTGAGAACCGACAGCATGTACAAACTTGAAGTCCAAGACCTGCATAAGCGCTACGGCAGTCACGAGGTGCTGAAAGGCGTATCTCTGGCTGCAAAGGCAGGTGATGTGATCAGCATCATCGGTTCCAGCGGTTCAGGCAAAAGTACCTTTTTGCGTTGTATCAACCTGCTTGAGCAGCCGCATGCCGGCAAGATTTTGCTCAACAACGAAGAGCTCAAACTGGTTGCCAAAAAAGACGGCGCCCTGGTAGCGGCAGACCCTAAACAGTTGCAGCGCATGCGTTCGCGCCTGTCGATGGTGTTCCAGCATTTCAACCTGTGGTCGCACATGACCGCGCTGGAAAACATCATGGAAGCGCCCGTGCACGTACTGGGCATGTCCAAGGTCGAAGCGCGGGAAAAAGCCGAGCACTACCTCAACCAGGTCGGTGTGTCCCATCGTAAAGACGCCTACCCTGGGCATATGTCCGGGGGTGAGCAGCAGCGTGTGGCGATTGCCCGTGCGTTGGCGGTGGAGCCAGAGGTCATGCTGTTTGACGAGCCGACCTCGGCGCTGGACCCGGAGCTGGTCGGTGACGTATTGAAGGTCATGCAAGACCTCGCCCTGGAAGGCCGGACCATGGTGGTGGTGACTCACGAAATGGGCTTTGCCCGCGAAGTGTCCAACCAGTTGGTGTTCCTGCACAAAGGCGTGGTTGAAGAAAGCGGTAACCCGCGTGAAGTGCTGGTGAACCCGCAGTGCGAGCGTTTGCAGCAGTTCTTGTCGGGCAGCCTCAAGTAATTTAATGGATTGTGAGACTGCTTTTTGCACCAACTTAGTGCATGCTTCCCGGAAAAAGCGGTGGCGGATCTAGCTTGGTTGTTGCCACCTTCGGCATTAACACTGTTTTCGTTTCGGATTGCATGCCATGACTGCCCATCGAATAGGTTTCCTGATTTGGCCCAGCACCAAAGCATTGACGCTGGCGCTGGCCGAGGAGGCCTTGCGGGTCGCCCAACGGGTACATCCCGAAGTGGCTTACGAGCTGGTGTTTCTGCAGGCAGAAGCACCGACCGACGTCGTGGCAGGGGGTTGGCAATTACCCGGTGAGCCGTGGGCCGGGAAGCTTGAAGGGTGCCAGAAGCTCTTTCTGGTGGCCGATGAGCCACCCGCCGCCATTGCCCCGGCACTCAGCAGTGCGCTCAAGCAATTGGTGCGTGCCGGGTGCGTGATTGGCGGGTTGTCGGCCGGGGTGTATCCGCTGGCGCAACTGGGCCTGCTCGATGGCTACCGCGCGGCCGTGCATTGGCGCTGGCAAGATGACTTCGCTGAACGCTTCCCCAAGGTGATTGCCACCAGCCACTTGTTTGACTGGGACCGCGATCGCTTGAGCGCCTGTGGCGGCATGTCGGTACTGGACCTGTTGCTCGCCTTGCTGGCCCGTGACCACGGTGCCGAACTGGCGGGCGCGGTGTCTGAAGAACTGGTGGTTGAACGCATTCGTGAAGGCGGTGAGCGTCAGCGCATCCCCTTGCAAAACCGGCTGGGTTCCAGCCACCCGAAACTGACCCAAGCGGTTTTGCTGATGGAAGCCAACATTGAAGAGCCGCTGACCACGGACGAAATCGCTCAGCATGTGTGCGTCTCCCGTCGTCAGCTGGAGCGCATCTTCAAGCAGTACCTCAATCGCGTCCCTAGCCAGTACTACCTGGAGCTGCGCTTGAACAAGGCGCGTCAGATGTTGATGCAAACCAGCAAATCGATCATCCAGATCGGCTTGTCGTGCGGGTTCTCCTCGGGGCCGCATTTCTCCAGTGCCTACCGCAACTTCTTCGGTGCCACGCCACGCGAAGACCGCAACCAGCGCCGCAGCAGCAGCCCGTTTGAATTGTCCTCGGTGCCTGCTGAGCGAGGCTGAAGCTACTGTTCAGGTTCGACGACATCGACAGCGATGGGCTCCAGATCGTCGAATGTAAGATTCATATCAATACCGGTCTGACTGAAATATGTGTGCGCCCGGTTCAGGCTCGCTTCGGACAAGGGGTTTCCTGCCAAGTCGAGCGCTTCGGTTATAAATGCCGGGGCCTCGAAGAGTTCAGACGGTAAATCAATGATGAGATTGTCGCTTAGATCTATCGTTTCAATTTCGGGCAACCCCAAAAGTGATGTGGGGAACTCGCTGAGTTCAGTGTTGCTCAGGAATACTGAATTCAAGTGTTGCATATTGCTGAAGTCGGGCGAGAGGTTAAGCGGATTGCCATCAAGATCTATGTGTTCCAGGTTTTCCAGTTCGGATAAGGCCTGGGCTGTTGTGGGGGTGAGCGTGATGTTGCTGTCTTCGAGATACAACTCAGTTAAGTTCTGCATTGAGGGCAGCGACTCTGGCACTGCATCAAGAGCAAAGCCTTGAAGCTTCAATACGCGTAATTTTGGGAAGTTTTGCAAGAACTCGTTAACACCGGTAACGGGGCCGGATCCTCTCAAGGACAGGTAAGTCACGTGGCTGAAGTCGGCATCAATACTCGGCATGTTATCTAATATTGTTCGTGTAAACGTCAGCTCAAAACCATCTCGGGCAGGGTCCGCGTAGTGATTGTCGAACGCTGTTTGTCTGCGCCAGCATCTTTCGAGTTCTCTGCTGAATGCACGTCGGTCTTGAACAATCGCCATTCTTGCAACTGGGGGTATTAACTCGCCGGTTCGCTGGTTAGTTGCGGGTGCGTCGACAGTCCACACTTCCAAATCATCACGCAGTCTTTGCAGCGATTGTCCTAAATCGGTCAAGGTTTGATCTGCCGCGGCAGGGTCGGCGGGCAGGTTGCGAATGACTCTTAGCCGCTCTTGCCGATTGAGGCTGGGGTAAAGCTCGTTCACGCGGCGCTCGAGTGGGCTGGGCACAAGGCCCGGGGCGTCGGCACCTAATAATGGGTAAGCGGTGGCTTTGAGTCGTGGGCGGGCCTCTGGGTTTATATCTAGCGCAGTGCGCGCGGGTTCTACGCGTGCTCTGACGAGTTGACGTTGCAGCAGAGGATGCTCGCGTACAGCGGCTTTCAGGGCATTACCCTGGTAGGTATGGGGAAATCCCAATTGAGCACGCTCTGCATCCGGCAGTGCGTGCAATAAAGCCGCATACAGATCATCTGGCCCATGCAGCTCCAGGCCCTGCGCATCCCGTGCGCTATAGAGGTTTTGTGACTTGATCAACACTTTGCGTATCGGGGCTTGCTCGTCTCCAAGGCTGTTGAGCAGTGGGCCGTCAAAGCTGGCGTCGCGAATTTCAAGGCGCAGGTTGTCTGACCAGCCAGGTAGCGACTCAATCGTTTTCAGCGTGAGCCACTCGCTGTCTGCGCTGTGCGTAGAGTCGAGAAAAAGGCCTTCGAAGACGCGGTTGACCCTTGATTCGTAGACCTGTTCGAGTGCGAGCTCTTGCAGGCGTTCGGGGATGATTCGCTCATTAAGCAGTTGCAGGATTTCATCGCCATGGGCATTCCAGATCAGTTCTTGCGCTGCCGGTGTCGGCAGTTGCGCAAAGCTCGTCTGCAGCAATTTGACCTCTGCATTAGCGCTGTTTTGCAACGAGGCATAACGTGATGCGAACAAGTCGTTGCGCTTACTGTGTGCCAGGCGTGCCAGTCGGTTGCAGAGCCGGGTCATTTGTTCGGTGGGATTAGGTAGCGGGTCGGCCATCGCAGGACTAACACCGAGCAGGTGCTTTATGTCTTTTTCATCCAGTGCCTGGAGGACGGTTTTCAGTAATTGGCCCCCTCGTACCTGCTCATCTGTGATTTCAATGTGCTCGGCTGTAGAGAACTCGGAAGGATAGTGCACCACGGTTTCACCGTGTTCATTGACGACCCGTAAGTTTTTGGGCGCGCTCCACATCTCATCACTGATTAACAGTTGCAACTGGGTTTGAGGGTCTGCCAGTTGCTGAACCAAAGGGTCACGGCTTTGCATATGCTCGATGAAATGCTGCAGGTCCTGGTCAATTTTGAAGCGTTGGATGCTGTCGGCAAGCAAGCTGGGTGTCGGCCGCGCATCGACATGCAGGCTGCGCAGCACAGCCGTGTCGGTCTGTGTAATGGCCAATAGGCGTGAGGCGGTGATGTCAGAGAAAGAGGCTGCGGTTCGGTTCAAGCGTTTGAACAGTCTCAAATCATCCCAATTGAGCGGTTGCTCGGTTTCGACTGTCCAGGCACCTGACCCGTTGTGCCGCAACCGTGGCGAGTAGGCCTGTGCTCGAGAAGGATGCTTGATCCGGTATCGCAGAGTCTGGGGTTCTTGTTCAACGCGGTAAGTGCTCTCTTCGAGAGATAGAAACTGTGCGTCTTCATGCAGCATCAACCCCAGGTCGTTGGCGGGCGTGCTGGAGGGCAGTTCTGTCGGATGTTGGTAAGGCGTCAGGTCCGGATCCCACAGGCGCTTTTCACCCGTATGGCGTGTGACGGGTTTTAAACCCTTGACGAAAGAGGGCGTGGGTTTGAGGGCGTCAGCGATTATTTTGCTACCAATGCTCAGGGTTGCAATTTGGACGGTGCTGGACAGAACGTTGAATAAATGGTCCCAGGCCTCAATGGTTTTGCCCTGTGTCCAGTCCCTGATGCCCTCGTAGGTGTCATCAAGGATCTGATACGCCATTTGCAGCATCATCAACTCACCCAGAGCCGGGATGAAAAAAGAGCCCACAATCTCAATGACGTTGACGGCCCACTCACCGATTTTTTTCAGGCGTTGCTGGCGATCATGGCGTGTTTTCTGATCTTCCGTATCGGTACTGACAGCCAGGAAGGGGGCATCTTCAAGCAACTTTCGTCGCTTTTGAATGAACAGGTATTCGCTATAGTCCTGATAGATGTTGAGCAGCGTGAAATTGAGAACAGGATGCTCAATAAGGCTTGATCGAATAACAAGAGGGAAGTCTTCAGGCCGTCCTTCTCCTTTAGGCACTTGTGCCGGGTCGATCTGGGTAATGAAAAGTTTGCTCCTGAGGGTCGTTAAAAACGGCTCTAGTTCCTTGTGGTCAATAAAACGACTGAAGTATTGCTGGTAGCTGTCATCGCGTAATTTTATTGCCAGGTCACTGGCGAAAGCGGTCATTGAAGCGTGACGCTTTACAGGCTGCTGCGGGTCGTCAGGGAGGTAGGCGATGACCTCTCCTTGCAGTGACGCAGGGGCCGTTTGGGTAGAAAAAACCAACACCCCGGTCAGCGTGCTGCCGAGTAGCGTCATGCTGTGAGGATAAAGTGTCGGTGGGGTCTTGTTCGTCCAGCCCGGCGCCTGGGCCGGATTGCAAAGCGCATCATGGATGTTTTGTGTGATCTGTTTGTGTGCGAGCGCATGATGCGATGCCGCGACAAGCGCCGTTCTCAAGTGTTGGCGAACAGCTGTTTTGATACGCAGTGCTTTGTCAGGCTCACAAAGGATCAGCTCATTGTCCAGATGAGCCTTGTACAGTTTGCCGATATCCAGCTGGCGGCACAGCGTAATGAAAGCCGGGATCGGCACTTGTCGGGTCAGCGTCTCCAAAATCTGGTATTGCCCGCCTGCGCTTGGGCGAGTAATAAATCCGGAATCAGGTGAGTGAGCGTCTGGTTGTGCTTCAAAAGCCTCAAAGTTATGCAGGGCGGCATCCAGCATGGACACGCGCCAGTTTTTAAATGCCCCGGTTTTAAGGCCCAACAGCGGCGTGGTCAGGGGGAGGTAGAGGTTGATGAAGGTGTTTTTCAGATTGAGCGCTGAGTCCACCTCAAAGCGCTCGACCAACGCTTGTAAGAGCAACGGTTCGGCGAAGGCGTAAACATCTTTGAGGTTTTCAAGTTCCTGCTCAGCATCCTGGTGGGTTTTCCAGCTATTAATGTGCGCGTGATCAAGGGCGTTTTGCTGTGAGATCGAAAGCCCTTTCGGCCAGTGCGTCGGGTTAGGCCTGAGAGCCTTGAGTGCTTGCTGTTTGTGAGAGGGCGCCCGTGTTAACCATTGAGGTAGCGTGTGGGTGATCTGGGCGTGATGGGACAGAAAATGCGCCTCTTTATGAGCTGTGTTTTGCGTGAGCGGTGGCTGTGGGGGCAGACCTTCAAGATCGCTGTTGGGCATGAAAGCACCTGATTAATCAAGGAATTAGAGCGATTAAGATCAGCCGCGGCAGCGTTTTTAAAAAGCGCAAATACCTGCTGGAAGAGGGGGCAGACGTATCGTAAATATGCCCCGTTGCAATAAATAAATAGCCCCCGCTCAAGGGTTTAGCCGCAGGTGCTGGATCGCCCTGCCAGGCACGGCATAAATCAACCTGTTGTCGTGCTGCCGTTTGGCGCGCTCAGCGTTTAAACTGCGTCTTTGCGACGCAATATGTCGCATTGCTGTAAACCCGGTTAAGCCGGGGTTTGGCGCTATAAGAAGTTGTCGCTTGGCGGCAAGGCCGCATCACCATCTGTCCTTACAATCCCCCCATCGCTCGCCATTTTAGGCAGGCGTTTCTCATCAGGAGACTCCGATGTCCGTTGAGCAAGCCCCGGTGCAACGCGCCGATTTCGATCAGGTCATGGTTCCGAACTACGCACCTGCTGCTTTCATTCCTGTGCGTGGCGCCGGTTCCCGAGTCTGGGATCAGTCGGGGCGCGAACTCATCGACTTCGCAGGCGGCATCGCGGTTAACGTGTTGGGCCACGCCCACCCGGCGCTCGTAGGCGCACTGACCGAGCAGGCCAACAACCTGTGGCACGTGTCTAACGTGTTCACCAACGAGCCTGCCTTGCGTCTGGCTAAAAAGCTGGTAGACGCCACCTTCGCTGAGCGCGTGTTCTTCTGTAACTCCGGCGCCGAAGCCAACGAGGCTGCCTTCAAGCTGGCCCGTCGCGTGGCGTTCGACCGTTTCGGTGATGAGAAATACGAAATCATCGCGGCCCTCAACAGCTTCCACGGCCGTACGCTGTTCACCGTCAACGTGGGCGGGCAGTCGAAGTACTCGGACGGTTTCGGTCCAAAAATCACCGGCATCACGCACATCCCGTTCAACGACCTCGACGCGCTGAAAGCGGCGATCTCGGACAAAACCTGTGCCGTGGTACTGGAGCCCATCCAGGGCGAAGGCGGCGTATTGCCAGCCGAGCAGGCTTACCTGCAAGGCGCGCGCGAGCTGTGCGACCAGCACAATGCCTTGCTGGTGTTTGACGAAGTGCAAACGGGCATGGGCCGTACCGGCCACCTGTTTGCCTACCAGCACTACGGCGTGACCCCGGACATTCTCACCAGCGCCAAAAGCCTGGGCGGCGGTTTCCCGATCGCGGCCATGTTGACCACCGAAGACCTGGCCAAACACCTGGTCGTCGGCACTCACGGCACCACCTACGGCGGCAACCCGCTGGCGTGCGCAGTGGGCAATGCCGTGTTCGACGTGATCAACACCCCGTACGTGTTGCAGGGCGTTGAAGCCAAGCATCAACTGTTCAAAACCCGCCTTGAACAAATTGGCCAGCAGTACGGCGTCTTCACTCAAGTGCGTGGTTTGGGCCTGTTGCTGGGCTGTGTCTTGAGCGATGCCTGGAAAGGCCGCGCCAAAGACATCTTTAACGCGGCTGAAAAAGAAAACCTGATGATCCTGCAAGCCGGCCCGGACGTGGTGCGTTTCGCCCCAAGCCTGGTGGTTGAAGAAGCAGACATCACCGAAGGCCTGGATCGTTTTGAGCGTGCCATCAAACACCTGACCGCCTGATCCACGCCATACCCTGTAGGAGCGAGCTCGCCTCGCGATCTTTTAAAAGATCACGAGGTGAGTTGCCCCACAGGGCCCCATTTTTTATTTTCTGGATTAAGGAGTGACACCATGCTGGTGATGCGCCCCGCGCAAATGGCTGACCTGAGCGAGGTACAGCGTCTGGCTGCGGACAGCCCGATTGGTGTCACTTCATTGCCGGACGACCTCGACCGTCTGCGCGACAAGATCGCCGCCTCCGAAGCCTCGTTTGCCGCTGAAGTCAGCTTCAATGGCGAAGAAAGTTACTTCTTCGTCCTTGAAGACACCACCGCAGGCAAGCTGGTGGGCTGTTCGGCCATCGTCGCGTCGGCCGGGTACTCCGAGCCTTTTTATAGTTTTCGTAACGAGACCTTCGTTCACGCCTCGCGCGAACTGAAGATCCACAACAAGATCCACGTGCTGTCGCAGTGTCACGATCTGACCGGCAACAGCCTGCTGACCAGCTTTTACGTGGTCCCGGATCTGGTGGGCACGGCCTGGTCCGAACTCAACTCCCGAGGCCGCCTGCTGTTTGTGGCCAACCACCCGGAGCGCTTCGCCGATTCGGTGGTCACCGAGATCGTCGGCTACAGCGATGAAAACGGCGACTCGCCGTTTTGGGACGCCATCGGCCGCAACTTTTTCGACTTGAACTACGCCGCCGCCGAGCGCCTGTGCGGGCTGAAAAGCCGCACCTTCCTCGCCGAGCTGATGCCGCATTACCCGATTTACGTGCCGCTGTTGCCCGACACTGCCCAGGAAGCCATGGGCCAGGTGCACCCGCGTGCGCAAATCACCTTCGACATTTTGATGCGTGAAGGTTTTGAAACCGATCATTACATCGACATTTTCGACGGCGGCCCGACCCTGCATGCGCGGGTCTCGGGCATCCGCTCGATTGCTCAAAGCCGCGTGGTGCCGGTCAAGATCGGTGAGCCGATTCGCGGGGGCGGTCGCCCGTACCTGGTGGCCAATACCCAGTTACAGGACTACCGCGCCGTCTTGCTGGAGCTCGACTGGGCGCCGGGCAAGCCGGTCACGCTGGATCTGGAAGCGGCCGAAGCGCTCGGCGTTGGCGAAGGCGTCAGCGTACGAGTGGTTGCGGTTTAACGCGTTTGAGCGAGTGTCACGGGGTTCGCCCGCGAGCCCTGTTTAAGGAGATAGCATGATCGTTCGTCCTGTACGCAGTAGTGATTTAACGGCCCTGATTGAACTGGCCCGCAGCACGGGCACCGGCCTGACCACCTTGCCGGCCAATGAGCAGCGCCTGTTGCACCGTGTCAGTTGGGCTGAAAAAACCTTTCGTGGCGAAGCTGAACGCGCCGATGCCGACTACCTGTTCGTGCTCGAAAACGACGACGGCAAAGTGGTGGGGATTTCGGCCATTGCCGGTGCCGTCGGCCTGCGTGAGCCTTGGTACAACTTCCGGGTTGGCCTGACCGTCAGCGCCTCCCAGGAACTGAACATATACCGCGAAATCCCGACCCTGTTCCTGGCCAACGACCTGACGGGCAACTCTGAGCTGTGCTCGTTGTTCCTCAGTGCCGATCACCGCAATGGCCTTAACGGCCGCATGCTGGCCAAGGCGCGGATGCTGTTTATCGCTGAGTTCCCCGAGCTGTTTGGCAACAAGATCATTGCCGAAATGCGCGGCATGTCAGATGAGAACGGCCGCTCGCCTTTCTGGGAAAGCCTGGGTCGACACTTTTTCAAAATGGAATTCAGCCAGGCCGATTACCTGACCGGCGTGGGCAACAAAGCCTTTATTGCCGAGCTGATGCCCAAGTTTCCGGTGTACACCTGCTTCTTGTCCGAAAGCGCCCGCGCCGTGATCGGCAAGGTGCATACCGACACCGAACCTGCGTTGAACATGCTCAAAAGCGAAGGCTTCAGTTATCAGGGTTACGTCGATATTTTCGACGCGGGCCCGGCGGTGGAATGCGAAACCACCAAGATTCGCGCGGTGCGTGACAGTGAGGCGCTGGTGCTGGCCATCGGCACACCGGGCGATGACGCCCCGGCGTACCTGATTCATAACCGCAAACGCGAAGAGTGCCGCATTACTGCCGCCCCGGCACGTTTGGCGGCGGGCACGTTAGTGGTCGACAAACTGACCGCCAAGCGTCTGCAACTGAGTGCAGGCGACCAGGTGCGCGCCGTCCCGTTATCTGCCCAGCCAGCCACGTCGCGGGAGTCCAAATAATGAGCACGTTGTATATCGCAGGCGCCTGGCAGAACGGTCAGGGCGAAATCATCGAGTCGCTGAATCCGGTCACCCAGCAGGTGCTGTGGACGGGCCACGCGGCCAATGCCGAGCAGGTGAGCGAAGCAGTCAAAGCTGCGCGTCAGGCGTTTCCGGCCTGGGCCAAACGGTCTTTCGAAGAGCGCCTGACGGTGCTCGAAGCCTTCGCCGCGAGCCTGAAAACCCACGCCGATGAACTGGCCCGCTGCATCGGTGAAGAAACCGGCAAGCCGCTGTGGGAGTCGGCCACCGAAGTCACCAGCATGATCAACAAGGTGGCAATCTCGGTACAAAGCTACCGTGAGCGCACCGGCGAAAAAAGCGGCCCGCTGGGCGATGCCACGGCGGTGCTGCGCCACAAGCCCCACGGCGTGGTTGCGGTGTTCGGCCCGTACAACTTTCCGGGTCACTTGCCTAACGGGCATATCGTCCCGGCGTTGCTGGCGGGTAACAGCGTGGTGTTCAAGCCGAGCGAGCTGACCCCTAAAGTCGCTGAGCTGACGGTCAAGTGCTGGATCGAAGCCGGTTTGCCGGCGGGCGTGCTGAACCTGTTGCAAGGTGCGCGCAAGACCGGTGTCGCGTTGGCCGATCATGCAGGCATCGACGGGTTGTTCTTCACCGGCTCCAGCCGTACCGGTAACAGCTTGCATCAACAGTTCGCCGGGCGCCCGGACAAAATCCTGGCCCTGGAAATGGGCGGCAATAACGCGCTGGTGGTCGATCAGGTGGCAGACCTGGACGCCGCGGTGTACACGATTATTCAGTCGGCCTTTATTTCGGCTGGCCAACGTTGCACCTGTGCGCGGCGTTTGCTGGTGCCGCAAGGCGCGTGGGGCGACCGCCTGCTTGAGCGTCTGGTCGAGGTCAGCAAAGACATTGAAGTGGGCGCGTTTGACCAGCAACCGGCACCGTTCATGGGCTCGGTGATTTCGCTGTCAGCGGCGCGAGATCTTCTGGCCGCACAGACGCTGCTGATCGACAGCGGCGCGCAGGTCTTGCTGCGCATGACCCAGCCAAGCACCACGGCGGCGTTGCTCACACCGGGCATTATTGATGTGACGGACGTGAGCGAGCGCTCGGACGAAGAGCTGTTCGGGCCGTTGCTGCAAGTGTTTCGTTACAGCGATTTTGACGCCGCGATTGCCGAGGCCAACAACACCGCGTTCGGTTTGGCCGCAGGTTTGCTCTCGGACTCCGAAGCGCGCTACCAGCAGTTCTGGCTTGAGAGTCGGGCCGGGATTGTGAACTGGAACAAGCAACTCACGGGCGCCGCCAGCAGCGCACCGTTTGGCGGTGTCGGCGCGTCCGGCAACCACCGCGCCAGCGCGTATTACGCCGCTGATTACTGCGCTTACCCGGTCGCGTCGCTGGAAACCCCGACCCTGGCGCTGCCCGCCGCCCTGACCCCGGGCGTGCGATTGTCTTAAGGCCTCATGTCGTCACTGTGGGAGCGGGCTTGCTCGCGATGCAGGCTGCGCGGTTTTACGGTTAAGCCGCGTTGATGCCATCGCGAGCAAGCCCGCTCCCACAGGTCAAGTGCTCTACCTTGTCTATTACCACCGTTTGCCGGAGCCTCACCGATGAAATCCTTTGAAGTCAACTTTGACGGTCTAGTGGGGCCGACCCATAACTACGGCGGTTTGTCGTTTGGCAATGTCGCGTCCCAGAGCAACAGCCAGCAGGCGTCCAACCCCAAGGAAGCCGCGCTGCAAGGCCTGGAAAAAATGAAAGCGCTGATGGACATGGGCTTTGTCCAGGGCGTGCTGGCCCCGCAAGAGCGTCCGGATGTCGCCGCCTTGCGCAGCCTGGGCTTTAGCGGTACTGACGCACAAGTGATTGAGCGTGCTGCCAAAGACGCCATGCCGTTGCTGGTTGCCAGTTGCTCGGCCTCCAGCATGTGGGTGGCCAACGCCGCCACGGTCAGCCCAAGCGCAGACACCGCCGATGGCCGTGTGCATTTCACCGCTGCCAACCTCAATTGCAAGTTCCACCGCAGCATCGAGCACCCGACCACCAGCCGCGTGCTGGGCGCGATGTTTGCCGATCAGCAGCACTTCGCGCACCACGCGGCCTTGCCGGCAGTGGCGCAGTTTGGTGATGAAGGCGCCGCCAATCACACACGCTTTTGCCGTGACTACGGCGAGGCCGGGGTCGAGTTTTTTGTCTACGGGCGCAGTGCGTTCGACAGCCGTTATCCCGCGCCGCAAAAGTACCCGGCACGCCAAACCCTCGAAGCCTCACAAGCCGTGGCGCGTCTGCATGGTTTGAGCGAGGAGGGCGTGGTGTTTGCCCAGCAAAACCCGGCGGTGATCGACCAGGGCGTGTTCCATAACGACGTGATCGCGGTGGGTAATGGCGAGCTGCTGTTCCATCACCAGGATGCCTTCCTCAATACCGAAGCCATGCTCGACGAGTTGCGTCGCAAGCTGGCCGCGCGCGGGGCTGCATTTGAGTCCATCAGCGTGCCGCGCGATCAAGTGACCGTCGATGACGCAGTGCGCTCTTACCTGTTCAACAGCCAACTGCTCAGCCGTGCCGACGGCTCGATGCTGCTGATCGTGCCCGAAGAGTGCCGCGCCAACCCGCGTGTCTGGAGCTACCTGCAAGGCCTGACCAGCGCTGGCGGGCCGATTCGCGAAGTGAAGGTGTTTGATCTCAAGCAGAGCATGCAGAACGGCGGCGGCCCGGCGTGCCTGCGCTTGCGTGTGGCGCTTAACGAAACAGAGCTGGCGGCGGTCAACCCTGGGGTTATCATGTCGGCCCCGCTGTACGACACGCTGACCGGCTGGGTGAACAAGCACTACCGCGACGCCTTGCGCGAAAGCGACCTGGCAGACCCGCAATTGCTGCTTGAATGCCGGACGGCACTGGATGAACTGACGCAAATCCTTAAACTGGGCTCGGTTTATCCGTTTCAGATCAATTGACCCCGCGCGTGTTTGCCTGTTGCGCACGCGCCACCTGATTTTCCAATGAGAGCGAAATTATGAGCGATTCCCTGCAACTGATCCTTGAAGACACCGACGGCACGCAACTGCAAACCTCCTGCACCCGCGTCGCGGTCCTGTGGCAGGGTAAAGAGCTGTGGATCCAGCAAGACGGCCGTGGCCAGTTGCTGATTGGTGTAGACGTAGAAGAAGGCGATGCTGAATACGCCAACCTGTTGCTGCGCCCATTGGCCACTAACCTTGTTAGTCTGCAGCTGGAAATGGAACCGGCTGACATGAGTGACGAAGATGGCGAAGACGGTCACGTGCACGGCCCGGACTGCAATCACTGATTAAGGATGCCCTATGCTCGCTCTCGGCAAACTGCTTGAACTGACCTTGACCGGACGTGAACCGGCCCAGAAAACTCAACTGACTGTCGATGGCGCGCGTTTGCGCTGGCTGGCCGAGGGCGCACTTGAAGTGTGCCCCTTTGAGGCGCGCGACAACGGCATGGACGTGCTGTTGTCGGCCGGCATCCACGGTAATGAAACAGCGCCGATCGAATTGCTCGATCGCCTGATCCATGCCATTGCTCGCGGTGAGTTAAAGCCGCGAGCGCGCATTCTATTTTTGTTCGGCAACCCGGGCGCCATGCGAACGGGCGCACGGTACGTCGAAGAAGACCTCAATCGTCTGTTTAACGGCCGCCATGCAAGCAGTTGCGGGCCAGAAGCCCTGCGTGCCTGCGAGCTTGAGCACTTGGCCGAGACGTTTTTCAAAGCCCCCGAGCGCACCCGTTTGCATTTCGACCTGCACACGGCCATTCGCGGTTCCAAGATTGAGCAGTTCGCCTTGTACCCCTTCAAAGAGGGGCGCAAACATTCCCGCGATCAACTGGCGCGCCTGCGGGCTGCCGGCATGGAAGCGGTGCTGTTACAGAACAAGCCTTCCATCGTGTTCAGCGCTTACACCTACGATCAGTTGGGTGCCGAGGCGTTTACCCTGGAGCTGGGCAAGGCCCGGCCGTTTGGGCACAACGACGGGGTTAACGTCGAGCGTCTGGAATTGCGCTTGCAGCAGATTATCGAAGGCACTGAGCCGTCGCTGGAAGGCGCGTCACTGGACGGCTTGCAGTTGTTCAGCGTGGCGCGGGAAGTGATCAAGCACAGCGAGGCATTCCTGCTGCACTTGCCGCCGGATATCGAGAATTTTTCTGAGTTGCCCAAAGGTTATTTGCTGGCGCAAGACACGCCAAAAACCCGCTGGGTCATCGAAGAAGAGGGCGCACGGATCATCTTTCCCAACCCCAAGGTCAAGAACGGCCTGCGGGCGGGGATCATCATCAAGCCGGTGAAAGCAACAGCGTTCGCTTAAAACTGTAGGAGCGAGCTTGCCTCGCGATCTTTTTGACGATCAAAAGATCGCGAGGCAAGCTCGCTCCTACAAGGTCGGCTAGTTACACCGCGCGTTTTTGCTGGCTGTCCAGACGCTTGATAGCGCGGATTTTCTGCAGGGTGTCTACGCAGGTTTTCGCCGCTTCCTGACCTTTGTGTACGAAGTGATCGAAGAAAAACTTCTGGTGCTCTTCGCCCGCGTGGAAGTGGTGCGGGGTCAGGCTGACCGAGAACACCGGCACTTCAGTTTCCAGCTGCACTTGCATCAGGCCGCTGACCACGGACTGAGCCACGAAATCGTGACGATAAATGCCACCGTCGACCACCAGTGCGGCACCGACGATACCGGCGTAGCGGCCAGTCTTGGCCAGCAGTTTGGCGTGCAGCGGGATTTCGAACGCACCGCCGACTTCAAAGAAGTCGATGTCACTTTCCTGATAGCCCTGCTCGAGCATCTCGGCCAGGAAGCCTTTACGGCTCTGATCGACGATCTCTTTGTGCCAGCTGGCCTGGATGAAAGCGACGCGTTCGTTGTGGTGAATAGCGGTAGGTTGCATGTTCTGACTCCTGTTTGTGTGAAAAACAGGGCATATGAATCGAATGGGATTTAAGGGTACGTGCAGACGGGGAGTCCCCCTCTGGTTAACGGCCCTTTGGCGCCAATCCCGTTCTCTCTTCATCCGGACTATGACCGTCGGCCCCGGGATCACACCGGGTCTGCTGACCTTGCCCCATCATCAGCCAAAAAGCTGTCTGATGCGCCAAGCGCTCGCGGGCTATACGCATTGCGCGTAATTACCGCCGGTGGGGAGTTACACCCCGCCCTGAGAACGTTGCCGCCCGTGTTTCAGGGCAGCGGGCATTTTGTATCACAAATGTTTCAAAGATGCATCGCTGCTTTTTGCTAATAGCCATCGTATTTTCTGATGCCTGTATAAGGCTATTCTTGCGGCACAAGGATTTCTTTGATGAGCCGACGGCCGAGGACTTTTGCATGAGTGTTATCGATCTGCGCAGCGACACCGTGACCCAACCCAGCACTGGCATGCGTGACGCCATGGCGAGCGCGCCGCTGGGGGACGATGTATACGGTGAAGACCCGACGGTGAACAAGCTGGAGTCTGAGCTCGCCTCGCGCCTGGGGTTTGCACAAGCACTGTTTGTGCCCACCGGCACCATGAGCAACTTGCTGGCGCTGATGGCGCATTGCGGGCGTGGTGACGAATACATCGTGGGGCAGCAGGCGCATACCTATAAGTACGAAGGCGGCGGTGCGGCCGTATTGGGCTCTATTCAGCCACAACCGCTGGAGGTGCAGGCCGACGGCTCGCTGGATTTGCAACAGGTGGCGGCGGCAATCAAGCCTGACGACTTTCACTTTGCCCGCACCCGCTTGCTGGCCCTGGAAAACACCATGCAGGGCAAGGTGCTGCCGGTCGAGTATCTGGCGCAGGCCAGCCGCTTGACCCGCGAACACGGCCTGGCGCTGCACCTGGACGGCGCCCGGTTGTACAACGCGGCGGTGAAGCTGGGGGTGGACGCGAGCGAAATTGCCCGGCATTTCGATTCGGTGTCGGTGTGTTTGTCCAAGGGTTTGGGCGCGCCGGTGGGTTCTGTGCTGTGCGGCACCGTTGAATTGATCGGCAAGGCCCGGCGCCTGCGCAAAATGGTGGGTGGCGGCATGCGTCAGGCCGGGCAACTGGCCGCGGCGGGCTTATATGCGCTGGACCATCAAGTAGCGCGTCTGGCCGATGACCATGCCAATGCGCAACGGCTGGCCGATGGCCTGCGTGAGGCCGGTTATCGCGTTGAGCCGGTACAGACCAACATGGTTTACGTGCAAGTTGATGGGCAGGCGGCAGCACTTAAAGCCTTTGCGGGGGAGCGGGGCATCAAGCTCAGTGCTGCGCCGCGCTTGCGCATGGTCACCCACATGGACGTCAGCCGCAGCCAAATCGAGCAAACCATCGAGGTTTTCCGCGACTTTATCCGTCAATAAGCTTGCAATCTGTCCAATTGCTTGCAGCTATCGTATAAACACACTGTACCCAAGGCGAAGGGCCGATATAATGCGGCCCTTTGCGAGTCATTTGTCAATTGATGAGAATTGTTTGCCTGGGCAGGAAGGGTTCCGATCCGTCCCGCTTCTGAGCAATAGCCATCAATTGACAGCAATGATTTGCCTCTGGCCGCAGCCTCCGTGGAAGAACCTATGAAAAGCGCAGAAATCCGTGAAGCCTTCCTTCGCTTCTTCGAGGAGCAAGGTCACACCCGTGTCCCTTCGAGCTCCTTGGTCCCGAATAACGACCCAACCCTGCTGTTCACTAACGCGGGGATGAACCAGTTCAAGGACTGCTTCCTGGGTCAAGAAAAACGTGCTTACACCCGTGCAACCAGCAGCCAGAAGTGCGTGCGTGCCGGTGGTAAGAACAGCGACCTGGAAAACGTCGGTTACACCGCACGTCACCACACCTTCTTTGAAATGCTCGGCAACTTCAGCTTTGGCGATTATTTCAAGAAAGACGCGATCAACTTCGCCTGGACCTTTTTGACCGGCGTATTGAAGCTGCCTAAAGAAAAACTCTGGGTTACGGTTTACGCCAGCGATGACGAAGCCTACGACATCTGGACCCAAGACGTGGGCGTGCCGGCCGAGCGCATGATCCGCATTGGCGACAACAAAGGCGCGCCGTACGCGTCCGATAACTTCTGGACCATGGGCGATACCGGCCCGTGCGGCCCGTGCACCGAGATTTTCTACGATCACGGCCCTGAGATCTGGGGTGGCCCACCGGGCTCGCCAGAGGAAGACGGCGACCGTTACATCGAGATCTGGAACAACGTTTTCATGCAGTTCAACCGCACCGCCGACGGCGTGTTGCATCCGTTGCCAGCGCCGTCGGTAGACACCGGCATGGGCCTGGAGCGGATCAGTGCGGTGATGCAGCACGTGAACTCCAACTACGACATCGACCTGTTCCAGAGCCTGTTGAAAGCCGCCGCCCAAGCGATCGGCTGCGCCAACGAAGGCCAGGCGTCGCTCAAAGTCGTGGCTGACCACATCCGTTCGTGCAGCTTCCTGATTGCTGATGGCGTGCTGCCTTCCAATGAAGGCCGTGGCTACGTGCTGCGCCGCATCATTCGTCGCGCTTGCCGTCACGGCAACAAGCTGGGCGCAACCGGTAACTTCTTCTACAAGATCGTCGCGGCCCTGGTGGCCGAGATGGGCGAGAGCTTCCCGGAGCTGGTGCGCGAGCAGGCCAACATCGAGCGCGTACTTAAAGCCGAAGAAGAGCAATTCTCCAAGACCCTGGAGCAAGGCCTGAAAATCCTTGAGCAGGATCTGGCTGAGCTTAAAGGCACCGTGGTGCCGGGCGACGTGGTGTTCAAGCTGTATGACACCTACGGCTTCCCGATGGACCTGACCGCCGACATCGCCCGCGAGCGCAACCTGACCGTGGACGAAGAAGGCTTCGAACGCGAAATGGAAGCCCAGCGTGTGCGTGCGCGTTCGGCCAGTTCGTTCGGTCTGGACTACAACACTCTGGTTAAAGTTGACGTGCCTACCGAGTTTATCGGCTACGGCGCGACCCACAGCTCGGCCAAAGTGATTGCCCTCTATAAAGAAGGCCAGTCGGTTACCAGCCTCAATGAAGGCGACGAGGGCGTGGTCGTACTCGACCGCACGCCTTTCTACGCTGAATCCGGTGGTCAGGTTGGCGATTGCGGTTACCTGCAAGCCGGTGCTGCGCGTTTTGACGTGCGTGACACCACCAAAACCGGCGGCGCGTTCCTGCACCACGGCGTTGTGGCAGCAGGTGGCCTGAAGGTCGGTGAAACCGTTGAAGCGCACGTAGATGCCGACGTGCGTCACGCCACGTCGCTGAACCACTCGGCCACGCACTTGTTGCACGCCGCCTTGCGCCAAGTGCTGGGCGAGCACGTTCAGCAGAAGGGCTCGCTGGTCGACAGTCAGCGCATGCGTTTTGACTTCAGCCACTTTGAAGCCATCAAGCCTGAGCAGATCAAGGCACTGGAAGACATCGTCAACGCCGAGATTCGCAAGAACACCCCGGTCGAGACAGAAGAAACCGACATCGAAACCGCCAAGCAAAAAGGCGCCATGGCGCTGTTTGGCGAGAAATACGGCGACAGCGTGCGCGTGCTGAGCATGGGTGGCGATTTTTCGGTTGAGCTGTGCGGTGGTATCCACGCTCAGCGCACCGGCGACATCGGCCTGATGAAAATCACCAGCGAAGGCGGTGTGGCCTCGGGCGTTCGTCGTATTGAAGCGGTCACCGGCGCTGCGGCGCTGGCTTACTTGAACGCCGCCGAAGAGCAGCTCAAAGAAGCCGCAAGCCTGGTTAAAGGCTCGCGTGACAACCTGGTCGACAAACTGTCGGCCGTGCTGGAGCGTAACCGCCAGCTGGAAAAACAACTGGAACAATTGCAGGCCAAGGCCGCAAGCGCTGCGGGCGATGATCTGTCATCCTCGGCAGTCGATGTAAAAGGCGTGAACGTGTTGGCCGCCCGCCTGGACGGTCAAGATGGCAAGGCGCTGTTGGCGCTGGTAGATCAGCTGAAGAACAAGCTCGGCCGCGCAGTGATCCTGCTCGGCAGTGTTCATGAAGATAAGGTCGTACTGGTTGCAGGCGTGACCAAAGACCTGACTGGCCAACTCAAAGCCGGTGATTTGATGAAGCAGGCCGCTGCAGCAGTGGGCGGGAAGGGCGGTGGTCGTCCGGACATGGCGCAAGGCGGCGGTGTTGATGCCGCAGCCCTGGACGCCGCGCTGGCCCTGACTGTGCCATTTGTCGAGCAGGGTATCTGAGGTCCAGTACGCGCCGTCGTCTAGTGGCGGCGCGTCGTTTGAATGATAAATGGGCGCCCTTTATGGGCTGAGGCTGCTTTGAAATGGCTTTGATCGTACAAAAATTTGGAGGCACCTCGGTCGGCACTGTCGAGAGAATCGAGCAGGTCGCCGATAAAGTTAAGAAGTTTCGCGAAGCCGGCAACGACCTGGTTATTGTGCTGTCTGCGATGAGCGGCGAGACCAACCGTTTGATTGATCTGGCCAAACAGATCAGCGATCAGCCGTTGCCTCGTGAGCTGGACGTGATTGTCTCCACCGGCGAGCAAGTCACCATTGGCTTGCTGGCCATGGCGCTGAACAAGCGCGGCGTCCCAGCGGTGTCCTACACCGGTAGCCAGGTGCGCATCCTGACAGACAGTTCGCACACCAAAGCCCGCATTCTGAAAATTGACGACCAGAAAATTCGCGTCGACCTGAAGGAAGGGCGCGTAGTGGTGGTTGCTGGTTTCCAGGGCGTGGATGAAAACGGCAACATTACCACCTTGGGCCGTGGTGGCTCGGACACGACCGGCGTGGCGCTGGCGGCAGCCTTGAAGGCTGACGAATGCCAGATCTACACCGATGTTGACGGCGTCTACACCACCGACCCACGGGTTGTGGCCAAGGCTCAGCGCCTGGAAAAGATCACCTTCGAAGAAATGCTGGAAATGGCCAGCCTGGGCTCCAAGGTGTTGCAGATCCGTGCCGTTGAGTTCGCTGGCAAGTACAACGTTCCGCTGCGCGTATTGCACAGCTTTAAAGAGGGTCCGGGCACCCTCATTACTATCGATGAAGAGGAATCCATGGAACAGCCGATCATTTCTGGCATCGCTTTCAACCGCGACGAAGCCAAGCTGACCATCCGTGGCGTGCCAGATACCCCGGGTGTTGCATTCAAAATCCTCGGCCCGATCAGCGCGGCCAACATTGAAGTCGACATGATCGTGCAGAACGTTGCGCACGATAACACCACCGACTTCACCTTTACCGTGCACCGCAACGACTACCAGGCCGCCTTTGAGGTCCTGGAAAACACCTCCCGCGAGATCGGTGCCCGTGAAGTGGTCGGCGATACCAACATTGCCAAGGTGTCGATTGTCGGCGTGGGCATGCGCTCGCACGCAGGCGTTGCCAGCCGCATGTTCGAATCGCTGGCCAAAGAGAACATCAACATCCTGATGATCTCGACCTCCGAGATCAAAGTGTCGGTGGTGATCGAAGAGAAGTACCTGGAGCTCGCGGTGCGTTCCCTGCACACGGCTTTTGATTTGGACGCACCTGCCCGGCAGGGCGAGTAAGCGTTGCCCAGAGGGCGCGGTGAACCCGCGCCCTTTGTTTTTTTGATGGATGTGGCACAGAGCTTTATCTTTTGCCATGTTGGTCAATACTAAGGGCGCAGGGTTTTGTCGCTATATAGCCGCAAGCCCAAGCCCTTTTTTTTTGCAGACTGTTGTCCCTGAATGTAAGTGTGAGGAGAAACGTATGCTGATTCTGACTCGCCGGTGCGCAGAAAGCCTGATCATAGGCGATGGTGAAATTACTGTGACCGTGCTCGGCGTCAAAGGAAACCAAGTGCGAATTGGTGTGAATGCGCCCAAGGAAGTGGCCGTGCACCGCGAGGAAATCTACCTGCGGATCAAGAAAGAAAAGGACGAGGAACCAAGTCTTTAATTTTATTTAAGTTTTTAGTTGCATACGGGGAAAAGGCTGGTTATTATACGCCCCGTGTTGCGGAGAGGTGGCCGAGTGGCCGAAGGCGCTCCCCTGCTAAGGGAGTACATCTCAAAAGGGTGTCGGGGGTTCGAATCCCCCCTTCTCCGCCATTATTCATGTAGCACGTTAGAATCTAGCCACTTCAGTAAGTTGTTGAATTTATTGAAAAAAACACTTGGCAGAGAGATTCAACGGTCTATAATACGCAGCTTCAAATGCACTCGTAGCTCAGCTGGATAGAGTACTCGGCTACGAACCGAGCGGTCACAGGTTCGAATCCTGTCGAGTGCACCATTTATAAGTTAGTTGCTTCGGTAGTTAACTTTGCTTCAACCAGGGTGGGCTGGTCTAACAAACACAACTTGCACTCGTAGCTCAGCTGGATAGAGTACTCGGCTACGAACCGAGCGGTCACAGGTTCGAATCCTGTCGAGTGCACCATTTATAAGTTAGTTGCTCCGGTAGTTAACTTTGCTTCAACCAGGGTGGTCTGGTTTAACAAACACAACTTGCACTCGTAGCTCAGCTGGATAGAGTACTCGGCTACGAACCGAGCGGTCACAGGTTCGAATCCTGTCGAGTGCACCATACACCAAGAAGCCCGCATTTTATGCGGGCTTTTTGCTGTCTGCGATTTATGAAATATCAAATCGCCCCGGCAGGCAGCCTTTTTTGTCACGTCCCCGACTTATCTTCTGTTTATCGTGAACCCGCCTTCTGGAATTAACCGGGCCGGGCGAGGTCTCTTTGTAGGAGCGAGCTCGCCTTGCGATCTTTTGATCTTCTAAAAAATGCCAGGCAGCACGAAGATTCATAAAAAAGGTGTGCTCTGCCAAGCGCTTTTAGCGTCGCAGATTCAGCGGCCCAGACGCAGCCGTAAACGTTTGTTATCTCCACAGATTTATAGCGTCATTAATTTTTAAGCCGTGTATGATTGCGCCCGTCAGCCCCGCCGGGGCTTGTGGAATACCTCCATGGACTTACCCAGTAGTAACTCAGCATCCCGTTTTTCCAATCATGAATTGACTGATTGATCCTTCCGGCGTGCCCTGCTGCTGGGAGTGGAGTTCGCCT
>Ga0302347_1001136_pt1 | contig 33915 bp, 27 predicted proteins | sample PhyWR1_FD_202178 | JGI IMG/M metagenome (GOLD analysis project Ga0302347, IMG submission 202178) | Leaf surface microbial communities from wheat plants in UC Gill Tract Community Farm, Albany, California, United States - DLSL W.R1 (v2)... | ecosystem: Host-associated > Plants > Phyllosphere >... | reverse complement strand
GGGTGCTCGGTTCGGTGTCGATGCCGATCGGCTCCAGTGACGACTCGATGGTCAAGGTGGCCAGCGAGACGGTGACGGCGGCGCAGTTCTATGACCGCTATTTCGCTTTGGTGGAGAGCTACCTGCCCAAGCCGAAGAAAGTGGACAAGCCCAAGGCCGAGGCGCCCAAGGCCGAAAAGCCGACCGTGACCCTCGGCCTGCCCGAGCAGGCTGTTGCGGCTCCAGCTCCAGCTCCAGCTCCAGCTCCAGCTCCAGCCCCAGCCCCTGAAGCAGCACCGGTGCCTGAGGCTGCTGCACCTGCCACTGAGGCGGTAGCGGCGCCAGTAGTGGATGACAGCCAAGGCTCGCAGCCTGTGGTACCGCCCGCGGATGCGGCGCCGATTCAGGTACAGCAAGACGCGCAGCCTGCCGAAGCCGCTTCCCCCTCTCTTTGATCGACCGGTGCGGAACGTACACAACTTCTGTAACAGACGCGCGGCGATAACTTCCGGAACACCTGCTACGTTTACCACTCGTAGGTTCCGGTGCGTCGTTAACGGTTACATCTTAAAAAATACTGATTTATCAGTAGTTTATGAGATTTAACGTTTTTCGAGCTTACGACGTCTGTGGGACAGGCGGTAGTACTTGATATTGTCGACGCTTCGAGCGTCCACAGCCAGCACGTCCACATTTACGGATCCCAGTGGCGTATCGAGATCCACCTCAACCTCTGCGGTTAAGCCAACATTGCGGAAAATTCGTTGCACATTACTTTGAAGGTCCCGCCAGTGTTGGGGTCGCGGATCGTCGATTACAGCTGCGTCTCCGGTTGCAGTTCGCGGTGTGAGAGGCTACTTCTTCATAAGGGCGACGTCCACAGGCTAGCTACAGCTCATGCCTTAAGGAACGCAGCTGGTCAACTGCCTTCGGGAGTTGACCCTTGGTGGTGTGCTTAGAAGCGGCCGCTGAATATGCCACCTTCAGTCCAAGGGTGGTCTCATGGGGCACGAACTGGAGGAAGGCTCGATGCTTGAAGGTCGGTTTGCTGGCCTGCGCGCCTACGGCAACGGTGCCGGCGGTGTACCCATGTTGACTCGGCGTTCATCGATATCGCCGACGATACGGTTGACCAGCGTGACTTCCAGGGCGGCTGCCACGGCAACGGCAACGGCTACAGCACCAGTGCTGGTGATTGCGTGGTGCAACTTGCCTATGGAAAGGATGCGAGCGATCACATTGATCTCCCCGACTTCGACTCTTCCCCCGGCAGCGCCTTAGGTTCGCGGCGGAGCTACCAGGCCGAGCTTTGGTGTGTGAGGGCGAAGGCGCGTTGCTTCCTCAGCAGTAGGGGAGCATAAGAACGGCGCGCAGCCCCCTAGCTAATAACGCCAGTTCTCAGGAGTCAGGAGGTACGATTTGTGCTGTACGCCATGCGAAAAAAAACGCGCGCACAAAACAAGGAGGTAAGTAACACGACAATCATCACCATCAGTGGGCGATCGGCCAAGGTTACTGTGTAGCTGGAAAGTGCGCCCACGCACATCTGGAGAAAACCGTAGATTCCTGATGCTGATCCCGCGACGCGTGGGTTTACGTTCAATGCCTCAGACATGGCTACCGGTGAAACGACCCCTGCACCGAATGTAAAAATCATCATCAGCGCAACTAATTCAAATTTACTTACAATGCTCGCCAGACAAATTATCCCTAGAGTCAGAATGGCCATAGAGCTTATGCCGATTCCATATTGCAATAAGCGTCTAGCGGCGACGCGGAAAGTCAATCGACTAACGCAGATGTTGCCTAGCCATGCCCCGAAAATATTAAGTGATAGAAAAAATGCCATCTCACTGTCAGAAGTCTCGAGCTCTCGAATAAATAAAAATGGTGCTGAGGCTATATAGGCGTAGAGGGAGGTGGTAGCCAAACTCCCACCGAGTGAAAACCCCCAAAAGGTTTTCGTCCTGAAGGCGCTGACTGTAGGTGGGGCCGGTCTCAGGTAGACACCGCCAGATCAAGAGGATACTGGACACTCCGAACATTGATAGCAGTACGAAAATAGCACGCCACCCCGCAAGATTCACTAATACCACACCCAGCAAGGGTGCTAGCCCAGGCCCCATCATGGCAATTAGACTCAGCAAAGCTAAACGCTGAGTCGCTTTTGGGCCTCTCGCACTGTCTAGAATTATTGCTTTTCCCAACACCAGTCCCGAGCACCCCCCTAAAGCCTGTAGTAGACGAGCCCCAATGAGCATCTCAATCGAGTCCGCCAACCCTGCACCAATACTGCCTAAGCTAAACAGCGCTACGCCACACAGCAATACTGTCTTGCGGCCAAAACGGTCAGAGAGCGGACCATAAAATAGCTGACCAATGGCCAAGCCAGAAATATAAGCGCTCAGCGTTAATTGAACCGTCCCCGGGCTGACGTGGAAATCCTTCGCAGCGGCAGGCAAGGCAGGCACGAACATGTGCATGGCCACAGTGCCTGTAAACGTAATAAGTGCGAGCAGCCACAAGGGTGCCAGCTTGACGAACCCGGCGGGAGCCGCATGTCGCCCTTTGGAATCGAAGTTGTTGGAGTTTTTCATCTCACCCCTTGATTCACACCTATGTTAAAAAAACTCAGAAAAACCACCTCGCGTATATGCCGCTTAGAAGCTGCTCTTGCCAGCAGTTCTTCCTGAATAGGCGTAAGGCGCTTCTCACCACCTAGCTTTCTCGGCGGTCAGAAATCGCAAGGGCTGCCATTCCTGAGAGCAACGTATAAATCATTGTACATCATTAACTCCAGTAACCGTTCAGCTGCGACCTAGGGCGCAGCTGAAAATTCCCCGCCCCCCTCACATATGAATTCCGCGTTTACTAAAATTTAAAGGTATATCCCACCATCACCCGGTTTTCGTCAGCGGGCGTCGTGAAGTTTGAACGCATGGTCGAATTGCGCCAGCGCAAATATACGTCTTTGAACGTGCCTGACTGTATGACGTAAGTGATGTCGGTGGTCCTTTCCCATTCCTCACCTTGATCACCCTTGGCCAAAAGCGATTTGGCCTTGACCGAATTGATAGACTCTGGGTTGACCTGATCACCTTTTACATAGCGAATATTGAAAGTTAATCCGGGAACTCCAAGCTCGGCGAAATTATAATCGTAGCGCATCATCCATGCGCGCTCGTTCTCGAGGGCGAACGTGCTGAGTTGCTGTTCGCTGAACAAGTATGTGTCAGTTCCACCCACGGACGCATACGCTGTCTCGCCACGTCCTTTCTGGTAGCCTCCGCTAAAGGTGTGCCCTTTGATCGAGTAACCAAAATTAGTGCTTAGGGTCTGATTATCCACCTCCCTAAGCAAGCGGCGGCCTGTTTCCTTCGCAGTGAAATAACGCCACTCAGTAAACGCCTCGCCTGGTCCTACCTCGGTCCGGAATTTGAATCCTGCAAAGTGGCGCAAAAAAATATCTTCAAGTTGGCTGGTGTGTAAGGTCAGTTGGAGATTCTTCACCGGTTGATAATCCACGCCTGCGTAATACAGGCGATCGCTGGACACTGTCGAAGAATATGCGCCCTGCTGTGCCGCAGGCCGTAGTTCTTCGGAATCGCTGGAGTCTCGTAGCTTGGTGGAGGTGATCTTCAATGCCGTTAATGTAAACTTATCCAGATCCTTGCTGACTATTTGAATACCATCGAACCATTGCGGTAATAGACGACTGTTATTGCTGGCGAGTAAGGGCAGAACTGGGTTCAACCCGCCGATTCGTACGTCGGTCTGCGAGAATTTAGCCTTGAATGTAACAACCGCCTTCGAATACTCATCAGGGGCGCTGCCGTCTGCACGTCGAGGCAAGAGGCCAGTTCCGGTCCGGTCTGGACTTGAATCGAGTTTAATGCCAAGCATGCCCACAGCATCAAGACCTAAACCGACGGGCCCTGATGTGAAGCCTGATTGCAGTTGTAAGATCAAACCTTGCGCCCACTCGTCTCGCCTAGACTGTGATGCCGTAGCACCGTGAAAATCCCGGTCAAGGTGATAGTTGCGTAGTTCTAAACTTCCTTTTGTGTCGCTCAGAAACTCAGCTCTCGCCACGGGTCCATATAGAGGGAACAATGCAGCGAGCAGCATGGCGGCCTGCTGCGTATTGATGACTGTCATACTAAGCCCTTTGTTATTTTTGTTTTGAGGTGTCGAAATTGACTAACAACTGCCAGGTTTTAGATTTTGATATACCGCATGCCCACAGCCTCAGGGTGCGGGTGCAAATATGCAAATATGCGAAGCTGGGAGATTTCCAGGTAAACATTTCTGCTTCACATCCTCGAGCGTAAAGCAGAATGCATTCATGTCACCATTGGAGCTGTTCAGCGACTTGCGCCGCAGCCTGTGCGCCAAGGCTTCTAGCGCCTGGAGCCCTAACGCTTGCCGTGCAAAAAACCGCTGGGTGAATGTTAACTACTCGCCACTCGCATCTCTTTCGGGCGCAAACTCGCCACATTTTGCGTCGCTTTCGCGTAGAGCAAACCACCCAGGGCGAATATCGCGCCGAAGACATAGATCCCTAGGCTCATACTGCCAAGGTGTGTATTCATCCATCCCATCACAGCCGGGCTGATAACGCCCCCGAACAGGCCGACGGTCGCGACCGCAGAGATCCCTTTGGCTGAACCAGGGCCGGGCAGACACGCTGGTACACTGGCCCAAAATAGAGGAATGAATGTAACTAGTCCCGCCATACTGATCGACAGCAAAGCAATCGACACGACCAGTGAACCTCCAGCAAGTGGCAGCAACGTTAGCGCAATTCCCCCAATGAGTGCCGACGCAACAACGCTTTGGCGCAAACGTTGCTTCCGGTCGGCGCGTGCCCCCATCGCAATCATCATCACAAAGGAAAAAACGCTGGGGATTGCGGAGTAAAATCCGACTTCAATGATATCGGTCACACCGAGGGAGCGAATGATGGTTGGCGTCCAGAAGTGCAGTACCGCGATAGCGCCAGCAAATGAGAGGTACACGATCATCAGCGCGTATAAAAGCGGTTTACGAAGGATCTGAGCAAATGTCAGTCCCTGGCTAGCCGGTGAACTGGCTTCTAGCGAGGCAGCGATCATGGTCTTTTCTTCGGCCGATAGCCATCGCGCACGTGCAGGGGATTCATCGAGCATTACCGGGACTAGCAAGGCGAAAATCACGCAAGGCAGTCCTTGAAGCGGAAACATCCACTCCCATCCGTCCAGCCCCGCAATGCCGTGCATGTGCTTGAGTATCGCTCCTGACATCGGATAAGCAATTATTCCAGATATCACGATTGCCGATGAGAACAGCGCGAAGACTTTGCCGCGTCGCTGGAGTGGGAACCAGCAAGAAAGGTAGAAGACAACGATTGGATAGAAGCCCGCCTCAAAGACCCCTAGCAAAAAGCGTAGAATGTAGAATTCCATCGGGGTTCTGATGAACATGGTCAAGGACGAAATACAACCCCAGCCAATACTCAAGATCATGATGGTTCGCAGCGCTCCAAGCCGGCCCATCAAGAAGGTATTGGGTAGTGCGAACACCGCATACGAGACAAAGAAAATTCCCGCACCTAGACCATACACCGCGTCGGAGAAACCCAATGCGGATTTCATCTGCAACTGGGCAATTCCTACGTTAACACGATCAATGTTAGCCATTAAGTAAAGAACGAACAGCAGCGGAACTAAGCGCCAGGTGATTTTCTGGAATGTCTTGTCGGCATCCAATGCCGGTACAGCACCGGCAATGGCTTCTTCCGGATATTTCGTGATTGATACCATGTTGTTCTCCATCTTATTGTTTTTTATAACTGGTATGTTGTCCTTGCAGACAATTAGATCACTTCCATGGCGAGATCTGATCTCTCGCCAAGCGGGCGGTCGGCATCCGCGGTGTCTAATCTACAACCGGCCCAGAAAACAAACAGTTTCTGAAAAAAAAGCCGGCGAATGCAGCGGCAATGAGTTATCGGGCGCGCTTGCATTCAAGTGTGAAGCAGTTAACCGCGAAAAACCTAGGGCGATGATGTGTGGATTACCTTCATTGATCGTCCCGGATCCATCGTAGATTCCCAGCGATAATAAGGAAGCAACCCGTCCATAATGCGGACAATTGTCAGCCCTTCGAGGCTGACTTAAGCGCCTCCGACCACCCCGGTGAGGATAATGAGTGATTCCACGACGCTTCCTGACCTAGCGGGCCGACATCGAAATGTTTCATAGACTGCAGCAGCCTCCTGGGACCGAAGCTCAGCCGGGCGCGTGTGATCATGGAGCCCTGACATGAAATATGCGGCCAGCTCGTAACATCGCGTTAAGTGAACGCCGGGAAGAGGGGGGCGGCATGACCCTACCCCTGGCTACCTCAGCTTGGATTTCGACACAGACTCACTACATTACGCGTAGCCCTGGAATACAGCAGGCTGCCCAGGCCAAAAAGCACGCCAAATAGGTACAGGCCAATGTCCATGTTGCCGATATGCGTGTTCAACCATCCAATCACGGCCGGGCTGGCGACGCCACCGAGCAGGCCAATGGTGGCAACTGCCGAGATACCTTTAGCGGAACCGGGTCCCGGTAAGCAAGCTGGCACGCTGGCCCAGAAGAGCGGTATGAACGTAACCAACCCGGCCATACATACTGACAGAAGGACAAGTGAAACGGCTAACGAGCCCGAGGCGACAGGCAGCAGGCAAAGCGCGGCAGCTGCGATCCAGGCCGACGCCGCTGTGCTTTCGCGCAGACGCTGGGTACGGTCTGTACGCGCCCCTATCACGATCATTACGACTAACGAGAAAACACTCGGGATTGCAGAGTAGAACCCGACTTCAATGATATCGGTCACGCCGAGGGATCGAATGATTGCTGGCGTCCAAAAATGGAGCACCGCGATCGCACTCGAAAACGAGAAGTAGACAGCCATGAGCGCATATAAACGAGGATTACGAAGCGTCTGTGCGAACGTCCGGCCATGGCCTGCTGGAGAATTTTCTTCAAGCGAAGCAGCAATCATGGCCTTTTCTCTTGTTGACAGCCAGTCTGCGGTTGCAGGCGAATCGTTGAGCATCACGGGAACCAAAAGAGCCAGAACAACGCATGGCAGACCTTGCAGCGGGAACATCCACTGCCAGCCACCCAATCCTCCTACGCCATCCATGTAACGTAGGATCGCTCCGGACAGGGGGTAAGCGATAATGCCGGAAACCACAATTGCCGACGAGAAAAGTGCAAGTACCTTTGCACGGCGCTGCAGTGGGAACCAGCATGACAAATAGAATACTACGATCGGAAAAAATCCTGCCTCGAAGCCGCCCAGCAAGAAACGCAGCACATAAAAATAGCCTGGACTGCTTACAAACATAGTAAGTGATGAAATTACGCCCCAGCCAATGGCCAAGATCATGATTGTCTTGACCGCACCGATCCGCGACATAACGACTGTATTAGGTAATGCAAATAGAGCATATGAAACAAAAAAAATACCCGCACCTAAGCCATACACAGCATCGCTGAAACCCAGTGCTGCGTTCATCTGGAGCTTAGCAATCCCAACGTTCACGCGATCAATGTTGGACATCAAATAAATGATAAATAATAACGGCACCAGCCGTCGGGTGATTTTCTGGAACGTTTGATTAGCATCGGATAATCGTTCGCTGTCTGCGACGTTTTCGTCCGCGTGGCTAGTTAATGAAAGCATGTTTTCCTCCATTTTCTTGTTTTGGATAACTGCTGGTTTACATTCGCGGAAAAATAAGCGCTCTCAGCTGTTGCTTCTCGTGACAGCAGTGATGCGTCGAGAGCTTCTAAAAGTCTATACCGGGCCCGAAAGAAATGGCTTTCAAAAAACTAACTAATTAAACCGATCAGGCGGTGGAGGGCTGCACAGGGGGCAGGAGGTGCGCCACCACCTCGCGTTCTGCAGAAAACGCGTAGCAGCTATTCACTTTGAATCGGTGTTTCAAGTCGTTCTTTGAGTCGCCACTCGGGACTTTTCGAAATGGTGCAAACCCTTGCAGTGCGGTGGTGGCCATTGGACCCAAGAGCTCCACGATGTGTGTGCATGAGGCCACACCTCCCAGCAGTTCGCGAACACGCTTGTTCCAACCTGCCTGGATGCGCAAGCCCACCAGCTTATACAGAGCGGCGGCGGCCTGTGGACAGATTTTAAAAGGCGTTGAGGGCATTTCAGCGGTCGCTGCGTGGATTTGGAGCTCTGAGTCCAGTACCAGACGAACAGTGATGTCATGAAGGCGGTGGCCCGGTGGGGTAACTACGTCGGACAGCAAGCGCCGAAACGCGTGTTTTTTGGTGTCGACCAAACGGGCTTCGACTTCAAATAATCCATCGCTGCGCTTGTAGAAATGCAGATCAATATTGCGATGGTGCAACTCTTCGCGTGTGACTGGATTTTCAATCATGAAGTCTCCGCCCTTTGATAATGATCCGTTACCCAATCGTTGTGTCGATCACGTGCCGTATACTGCAGTAAACCCATCCAGTCCCGTGTGTGTAGGACGCCGGTTATACCCACCTAGTGAAACTCGCCACGGTCTCCCGTGGCGACTGATAGGTGTTCACCGGCGCTGACGTGTCTGCATAACCCAATGCCATGCCGCAAACCAACATCTCATTCGATGCAGCGCCGATCAAAGGCATGACAATCTTCGCAAAGTTGTTCCACGCTGCTTGTGGACAGGTGTGCAAACCGAGTGTACGCGCCGCCAACATCAGCGTTTGCAGAAACATGCCATAGTCGATCAGTGAACCTCGGCCCATCACCCGATCGATGGTGAACATCAGGCCCACTGGTGCATCAAAAAAGCGATAGTTTCTTTGGGACTGCAGGTGCATCTTGTCTTTTTCACCTTTGGTGATGCCGACCGTGCTGTACAAGCCCCACCCGTTGTCGCGTCGTCGGTCGATATAAGGGGAGATCCACTCAGAAGGGTAATAGCCGTCCACCTCCCCGTATTCAGCAATCCGCGTTGGATCACTCTGCGTCGCGTCGTGTGCAGCACAGACCTTAGCGACAAGCACATCACGCCGATCACCCTGTAGCACATATACCTTCCAGGGCTGAGTGTTGGTGCTGGACGCAGCGCAACTTGCCATCCGCAGGATCTCGTCGATTTGCTCACGCGTGACCGGTTTATCGGGCAGAAACGCACGGCAGGAGAAACGGCTCTCAATCGCAGACACCACGCTCGAGGTATCTTGTACGACCATTGAGACTTTAGACCTGCTCATTGGAATACCTCCATCGAATTCAGCATTTTAGACAATTCCCGCTTGACGTAGCTCTGCGAGTTGCCCATCCGTCAGCCCCAGAAGTTCGCCAAGCACCTGCTCAGTATGGGCACCGAGGGCGGGTGCCGGCTTGATTGGCGCCGCCGGAGTTCCACTGAATCGGGGCTGTACGGCAGGCATTTTCAGTTCACCGATCTGCGGATGCTCGACGGAAGCGATCGTGCCTCGGGCTTGGTAATGCGGATCAGCAACAATGTCCTTGATTGAATAGATCAAAGAATAAGCCAGGCCTTTTTCTTCGAGAATCCGGCAGACTTCTAGCACCGGCAGCGACTTGATCCAGTCGGCGACAATCTCATTGATCTGTTCGACGCACGCGGTACGTTTCGCATGGGTGGAATACAGTTCGTTGCCGACCAGGACTGGGATGGCTTCGCATAGGCGGCCATACATCCGATCGTTTGAAACGGTCAAAACGATGTAGCGCCCATCGCAGGTTTCGAAGTGGTCACCCGGGGCCGCCGCAAAGTGCAGGTTGCCCGTGCGTTCGCGTGATAGTCCTATTTTTTCGTAGGCGGTGACCATGACGTCTGTGAAGCGGAATACAGTTTCGTACAACGACAGATCAATCTGCTGGCCTGTACCGCCAGATGCATCACGGTTATAGAGAGCCACCATAATCCCGAAAGCGCCCAAAACTGCTGTCGAATAGTCGGCCATCGCGGTACCCAGCTTTACCGGCGCACGATCCGGATAACCTGTAGCGTTTAAGGTGCCGCCCATTGCCAAGGCAATGCGATCGTATCCGGCACGACTCGCGTACGGGCCCGTCTGGCCGTAGCCGGAAACACTCAGCATTACCAGTTTGGGGTTGATCTGTTTGAGGTGCTCCCACGATAGGTTCCACTTGTCCAGGATACCGGGGCGGAAATTTTCCACTAGCACGTCGGCGTGCTTCAGCATTTCCTTCAAGATGCGCTGCCCCTCAGGCTGGCGCAGGTCGAGCGTCACGGATTTCTTGTTACGCCCTTCGACGTTCCACCAAAGACTTTCGCCTTCGACCATTGGACCGATATGGCGCAATGCGTCGCCACCTCGGGGTTGTTCGATTTTGATGACGTCTGCGCCCAAGTCTGCGAGTAAAGTCGCAGCAACCGGCCCAGCAACCATAGTACCGATGTCAATGACACGAATACCTGCCATCGGGCCTTTATTGTTGTTTTCCATTTTTACTCCCGCTAATTGTCGTTATGAGCCGAACCGCCTGTGTTTGGGCGATCTGCTTACGGTGTAATAACTTGTTGTTACTTCCGTCCAGCAAAAGTGTCACTGCTGGCCCGTCAGGACGTCCGAACTTTGCGAGCTCGCTGCGGCAGTTGCGCAAGAGCTTCGCGCGGAGCCAACATTCTCAGTAAGTGCTAATTCCCCTAGTGGGTACTCCCGCTACTAATTAAGGGTGGCTCCGTCCTGCTGATGTCGGGTAGAAAAGATCAGCGACCTGTAAACTGCGGAGCGCGTTTTTCCTTGAAGGCAGCTAGACCCTCGACGCGATCAGCCGAGAAGTGGTGCAAGTTACTCATGGCGCGCTCGTAGCGCAGGCCTGTGGCGATAGGTTGGTCCAGCGAGTCATTAAGCGCCTGCTTCATCCGCGCCAGTACCAGTGGGCTTTTTACTGCAAGCTTGTTGGCCAGCGTCGACACGGCATCAATAAAACCATCATCTGCGACCACCACGTTAACCAGGCCCAGCGCCTTCCACTCAGTGGCCGGATGCATGTCACCGGTGAACATCAGCAACTTCGCGTTGTTCAGCCCAATTTTGCGCGGCAGTCGCACGGTGGCGCCGGCACCAGGGAAGAGGGCGTAGTTGGAATGGGCATCACCGATTCGCGCGGATTCAGCGGCGATGACGATGTCACAAGCAAGCACAAGTTCCAGCCCCCCAGCCACCGCGATCCCATTGATTGCAGCGATCACCGGCTTTGTCGACGCTTCGATCAGCTCGGTCAACTCGCCAATGGCTTTCACGAACTCGGCACCACTTTCAGGACGGCTCCGTGCAGGATCTTTCAAGTCCGCGCCCGCGCAGAAGGCTCGCCCCTCACCGGTTAGGACGATTACGCGCACATCCGGATCGTTTTGAGCATCGACGATCGCCTGCGTCAATCCATGTACCAAGGAAAGTGTCAGGGAATTCAACGCCTGAGGTCGATTCAGTTTCAACCAAAGCACCCGGTCGCCCAGTTTTTGATCAAGTTCTTCGGTGTTGGAAGTAGTGTCCACGTTTGGCTACCTTTTTTTGTTGTCTGTAGGATGATGAAAAATGTCTTAACGCAGGCCGAGAGACTTCGAGATAATTCCGCGAAGCACCTCTCTGGTACCGCCACGGATGGAGCATGAGGGGGCATGCAGGATGACGTTGGCCAGTGCCGCGCTGTACGCATCTGACGAGCCCTGCTGGGGTTCGGTATGCATCACCAACCTGAGGGTTTCTGGGATCTCCTGTTCGAAGCCGTTCCCTAAGTCCTTCACCAAGGCCGCATGCAGTCCGGCATCCTGGCCGTCGGTGATCATCGTGGCGATCGATCGTGACATGCGCCTCAGCGTCGAGAGGTGAGCCACCAGGCGCCCTACAGTACGAGCCCCTTCAGTCGATGGGTGCTTCTTGAGAGTGGCAGCGAACTCTTCGATCGCGCCCATATGGGACATGAAACGGTCTGGGCCGCTTCGCTCGAAGGTGAGTTCACTTGTGACCTGCTGCCAGCCTTGGCCTTCGACACCGACGAGCGCGCTGTCGGGAAGGAAAACATCCTGGAAGTGGACTTCGTTGAAGTCTGCGTCTCCCGCAATGTTGACGATTTGCCGGCAGGTGATGCCAGGCGTTTTCATGTCTACCAGGAACTGACTCAAGCCCGCTTGCCGTACTTCACTGACGGGTGCAGTGCGGCACAACAGGATCATGTAGTGGGTACGGTGCGCACTTGAGGTCCAGATCTTGGCGCCGTTGACGATCCATCCACCGTCCACCTTGGTGGCGCGAGTACGTACCGACGCGAGGTCGGATCCCGAGTTCGGCTCGCTCAGCCCAATGCAAAAGTAGCATTTGCCAGCCGCAATTCTTGGGACGATCTCTTCGCGCTGCTGTTCGCTGCCAAACCGCAGAAGCAGGGGGCCGCTCTGTCGTTCCGCCACCGCGTGGGCAAACATAGGGGCTCGAGCTGCTAGCAGTTCCTCCAGAACGACGAAACGCTCCATCAGCCCATAGCCGCCACCACCATATTGCTTAGGAAAGCCCATGCCGATCCAGCCACGCTCGCCAAGCGCTTCGCTGAATGCTGGATTGAAGTCGCCAAAGGTTGCTGCAGCATGGCGATCCGCATTCCAGTCCTCGAGAAACTCTCGGACCTCTGTGCGCAGCCGCTCACCAATCTCGGAGTGATGCGGGCGCGGAAAGGAAAGATTGTTCATCGTGCTACTCCGCTTACTGTCGGTACCATCGTGTGCCAGAGAAACGCTCCGTCAGCACCGGCGAGAATCAGTTCACCAAGCTCTCGAGACCAGAATGCCTCGTTGCCCCACTCATCTCGCCAAGACCAAAGCCGCTTGGTGAAATCATGAAGTTCGTGCTCTTCGGTGAAACCGATGGCACCGAAGACCTGGTGAGTAATCGCGCAAGCCTGCCCGGCGGCTTCGCCGGTTCTGATCTTGGCGCTTGCGGCGGCAACGTTTTCTGTGAGCGGCTGACCCGCTGTTGCGAGCCGTTCATCGATCGCTTCGCTGCCGGCTTCCGCGGCAGCACGCGCAGCAGCCGCTTGGGTGGCCAGTACCGCGATGCTCTGCTGAACGGCCTGAAACTTCCCAATCGGACGGCCGAATTGCACACGCAGGTTGGCGTATTCGACGGCCAGGGACAGGCACCGTGTAATTGCACCAGCCATGAGAGCGCTGCGCAAAATGGCACCAATGCTGAGCAGCTCACGCGCATCACAGGGCGCAGGCACCACCGCCACTGGCACGACTCCCTCAAGCACCAGGGTATCGCGCGGTTCTCCGGCCAGGTTATGACCGCGGCTGACGCTAACGCCTGCCGCATTGCGTGCCAGTACAATCAGTTGAGCAGTTGGGCCAGCCCCTGCAATGAATGCCACATGCGAGCATGCGTCGCCCCATGGCACACGCGGTAGAGTGCCATCCACCCGCGGACTTTCCCCTGCCACACCCACCCGAACCTGCCCGTCGAGCACAAACGGCGCAATCGTTGGCAAGGTCGAGTTCTCGACGCCGGCCAGGTCCAGTAGCCAGTGACCAGCCATAGCTTCAGCCAGCGGAACAGGCGCAGCGTGCTCCCCTGCGAGTGTTAGCAAACTACACGCGTCCGCCCAGTTCACGCTCGCACCGCCTTTGCTTTCAGGCAGCAATGCACGATCAAACCCGGACTCTTGCAGAACCGCCCACAGGTTATCGGGTTTATCTGCAAATATTCGGTGGGCCGCGTCGAGCAGCATGTCTCGCATATCATGACTCATCGCATACTCCTTATTATTGTTATGTCGCTTCAGATCGGGTCCCAACTAAAGATGTCGCGCGACCTGTCCAACGGATAAAACGACGGCTTCAACATCGGCAGCGCCGCGTCGATACATGTATCGACAGTCCACCCCTCACTGCGGTGTGCGGTACGGATCGGCCGAGGCTGCGAGAACAGATAGATTTCGTTGCTGCGAACACCGAAGATCTGTCCGCTCACGCCTTGAGCTTCGTCGGTCAGAAGCGCGCAGGTGAACGGCGCAATCTTGGCTACTTCCATGCGCTGATTGACGAGCGTGCGGGCCAGCCCCTCGGGGGTGTCGGTCGGGATCGAACTAACCATCCGGGTGAATGCAAAGGGTGCAATGCAATTTGACCGGACCTTGAAACGTTCCATGTCGAGTGCAATCGATTTCGACAGGCCGACGATGCCCATTTTTGCAGCGGAATAATTAGCCTGCGCAACGTTTCCAATCACCCCGGAAGTAGACGTCATGTGCACAATGGCACCCGACTCCTGAGCCTTGAAATGTGGCGCCACAGCGCGTGCCATGTTGAAGCAGCCTTTGAGATGTACCTTCACTACCGCGTCGAAATCTTCTTCCGTCATTTTGTGGAAGATGCCGTCACGGAGATTGCCAGCATTGTTGACCAGGCCGTCGATACGTCCGTATGTGTCCAATGCCTGCTGAATGATTCGCTGCGCGCCATCCCATTCAGCCACGCTGTCAGTGTTGGCGCATGCCTGCCCACCGGCTTGAACAATCTGGTCAACCGTTTGCTGGGCCGGGCCCGCGCTGGCGGCGCTATCTCCGCCCATATTGACGCCAAGGTCATTGACGATGACCTTCGCGCCCTGGCGTGCCGCTTCAAGTGCGATTTCCTTGCCCACACCGGCGCCTGCACCGGTGACGATGATTACTTTACCTTCCAGTCGTTGTGTCATTATCGGTTGCCCTTAAACGGTGAGAATGGAGACCACGGCTACTGCAGACTCGTGACCCACTTGGCCACCCGAGTTCTGCGCCAGAGCGACTTTGGCGGCTGGACGCTGACGCGGCCCTGCCTCTCCTCGCAACTGCTGAACCAACTCGACGATCTGTGCGGCGCCAGTAGCGCCAATAGGGTGGCCTCGGCTGAGCAAGCCGCCACTCGGGTTAACAGAGATTCGGCCACCGATATCGGTAGCACCGCTACGCAGCAACTCTGCGCCCTGTCCTTCGGGGCAGAACTGGACCACTTCGTAGTTGATAATTTCACCGGGGGCAGAGGCGTCATGCACCTCAGCCACATGGACCTCGTCCGGGCCAATCGAAGCTTCTTTATAAGCAGCTTTAGCCGCGCTAACAGAAGCGCTTGGGAAAGCAGGGTCGGCCATACCAGACAGAAGTACGGAGCTTGCAACCCATACAGGTCGGCAGCCCGGCAATTGTGCCGCTACCCGGCTCGACACCAGAACAACAGCGGCTGCACCGTCACCAATCGAGGAGCACATCGGCAGGGTAAGCGGCTCGCTGATCATCCGAGCAGCCAAGACTTCCTCGATCGTGGTTTCCTTGCGGAATTGCGCGTACGGGTTCATGGCGCCAGCCCGACGACTTTTTACGGTGACACGGGCGAAATCCGCCGGCGTAGTGCCGGTCGCTGCCATGTAGCGGCGCGTACGTTCGGCGTAAATGTCCATGAAGATCGACCCGCTGCCGGAACCAATGTGCGAGGGCATGACATCTTCCTTGTCCACTGCCCCACCGAACGCTCCAAACGACACAGCCTTGTCAGGGTGGCTCAGTTTCTCGGCACCGATGGCTATCGCCACATCCGACTGGCCGCTAGCAACCGAATGCCAGGCCAAGTGAAAAGCAGTACTGCCGGTCGCACAGGCGTTCTCGACGCTGACCATGGGCTTTCCTAGCAGGCCGGTGTATCGCAGTGCTGCTTGAGCTCGTACCATTTCCTGGCCAGTGATAAGCCCGGCTGCGGCATTGCCAAAAAACACACGATCAACGCGTTCAGCTCCAATGCCGGCATCAGCCAGCGCATGTTTTATTGCCTCTTCCGCGGAGGTTCTGACCGAACGATCCATATATTTTCCGAACGTAGTCATGCCGGTGCCGACAACTGCAACGCGAGTAGTCATAATCTCTCCAAGCTGAATTTTGACGTTTAAAAGCGGGGTGCCGCCGATTGCTGAAGTCTTGATGACTACGCGATCAGATCAAGTTTGAGTTGTCATTCTTGCGGAGCGCTGGACCGTCGTATTCGACTTGATCAAGTGTGATCTGGCGCCACCCTGGCTCTCGTACTGACTCTTCGTGGGCGTGTGCGTACAACCCAGCTGTGCGCGGAATGACGATGAAGGCGCGAGCCAATCGCCAGTCGATGCCCATGTCGGAGATGATGGCGCCGACGGCGGCATCGATGTTCGCCAACAGCGGTCGGTTCTTTTTCTTGATCAGTGCCTTTTCCAGCTCGCGAGTCATACGCACGTGATCGCCTGCAATCCCATATTCCTCTGCAAGCGCGAACAGTACCTTCCCACGAGGATCGCCTTCGGGATGTTGGGGATGCCCGAATCCGTCCAGGCGCTTGTGGTTTGCAACGTACTCGGACGCCACATCTTCATAGCTACGTTCACTAGAAGCGGCGTCTTTCACCAGTTCTTGGACGTAGCGGGCGAACTCTTCGCCCGCGCCACCATGTACGTCGCCGAACATCATGGTCCCTGCCGCGACCGCACATTGAATAGGCACGCCCGCGGCTTGCACGAACCGCGTGACCGTCGAAGATGGGGAAATACCATGGTCAGCTACCGAGATGAACATCGCATTGATGATCTTGGCTTCGTGGCCCTTGGGCAGCTCACCTTTGAAGAGCAAGTACACCATGGCCCCGAAATCGATCTTACCAACGAGATCGGTGAGGCTGTTATAGCCTCTGACCACAGTCCCGTCGTGGCCAGTAGCATCCGCAATGGCGGTACGCCAGTATTTTTGATCAGCTGTATTAGTCTTGTTAGTCATGCTGTTCTCGGTGTCAGTGAGCGGAGATGCAGGTGAGAGATCTCGAACCTGTGGAACCAGAGCGTACTAACCGACTTATGGATGTAAAAACCCATCATCCACGATGTGGACACTTTTCCTTTTTCGAAATCAGAACTCGTTGGCGGCGCTGGATTTCACGCCTCACCAGCCGCGAAGTGCCCGCATTATGAGAGGCGGTACGCGGAACGCTATGAAGCGAGGTTTGCGGTACTGAACCCTGAAACGACGGCCTCGGTGAGTAATCGAGGTCGTCGCTTGGCTTGGAAGGAGGGGGAAAGACTTTCGGGATATCGCTATCGGAACAGCTGTCTCCAGATCAGCGATCGGCTTAATCAGCCTTGGAGAGGGCATTCAGAGAGTTTTACATCAAATCCAATCGATCCTGGATAGCGGATACATGCCGGCTCACCGCGTGCATGGCTTTCTCCTGCATGTCTTTCGTCATACGACTGTCCAAGGAAGCAGTGGTAATAGCTCCAAGTACTTTCCCGGAGGCATTTTTTAAGGTGACCCCTATGCCTATCACGCCGGGAACGCTGTAGTGCCCAATGACCGCATAGCCGCGACTCTGGGTAGCAGCGATCATTGCGCGTAATGTAGAAGCGTTCAGCGCACCGTAACCGGCAAGTCGCTGAGCATTAGCACGCAAGTAATCATCCTGCTGGGTTCGCGGCAAAGCCGCCAGGATTGCCAACCCCCCTGCGCCAACCCCCAGAGGCTGACGGTGGCCGACCCTGACCGACACGACCTGGATTGGATAGCTACCAATTTTTCGGGCTACGCACATCGAGTCCAGGTCCACGTGAATGATCAGGAACGAGCTGTTCCCCGTTTCGTCGGAAATCGCTTTCAACACTGGCTCGCAAATAGCACGTAAATCCTGTCGATCAGCAAACTGCGCCCCAAGCTCGCGGCAGTACTCGCCCAGAACGTATCGGCTCGAGTCAACGGGGCGCGAGAGCAAGCCATGCTTTACGAGCGACTGCACCAGACGATGGGCAGTCGGGCGCTCAATGCCACTGAGCTTTACTAGATCAACCATCCGCAGCCCTTTGTGGCCGCTGCTCGCGACGAGTTTCAGCAGACCGATTGATCGTTCAACGCTTTGTGTTCCCGAGCTCTGGGGAGGCGCTTCTGTTGCAGTAGGCGGGAGGGAAGTCATTGGGCACCTGAGATTGGAATAGTTCTTATTGATCGGTACAAAATATCCACATTATGGACCTTACTCTACCCTCAAAAAAATCATGAAGATAGGGTTGACCTTGTGGTGAGCCAAGGCTTTGCAAACCGTCTGTGACGCAGCCGCTTATACACCTACCTGAGCGATCAGGGCTGAATCAATAAAAATTTCGTCTTGACGGTGAGATTTATAATTGAGGAATGGTAAATGCCGGGTCAATTCAATCTGACGGAAGCGCTGGCGGATTGACCGTTAACCGAATAACCCTCATTACTTAAACCGACTTGGGCTGTATACATTTATATGAATTATGAGGCTATCACTTATAGTGTCGATGAAGGCGTAGCGCGCTTAGTTCTGAATCGACCTAGCAAGCTCAACTCATTTTCTGAAACCATGCACTGCGAAATTGCACAGGTAATGAGTGAGCTTGCACAGGCCGACCCAAATGTCCGTGTTTTACTAGTTACCGGGGCGGGCCGAGCTTTCTGTGCGGGTCAGGATTTATCGGAAGGTCAGATGTCAGGGGCTGACGATATTGATCTGGGCGTAACCGTGGCTCGGTATTACGAGCCGCTTGTCAAAAACGTGAGAAGCTTGCCCATTCCGGTGATTGCAGCTGTGAACGGGATAGCTGCTGGCGCAGGCGCAAATTTCGCGTTGGCTTGCGATATCGTTGTAGCAAAAGCTTCGGCTTTCTTTGTCCAGCCTTTTGTCAATCTTGGCCTGCAGCCAGACACTGGTGGTACTTATTTTTTACCCCGTTTGATAGGAAGTGCGAGAGCAATGGGGTTGTCGCTGTTGGGCGATAAAATTAGCGCGGACCAAGCTGAGCACTGGGGCATGATCTGGAAGTCGTTTCCAGACGATGAATACGAAACATCCGTGGATAGGTTGGCGCGTAAACTTGCATCAGGCCCTTTGCTGGCTCATGCGCACATTAAACAAGCCCTGCATGCGAGCTTAGGTAATGATCTGATTCAACAGCTTGCAGTGGAACGAGAAAATATGCGCGCACTTGGAACTAGCGCTGACTACAGAGAAGGTGTAAACGCTTTCCTGGAAAAGCGAGTCCCAGAGTTCAATAAGCGCTAAGTTTTTTGAGGGCAGCGTGAAGGTTTGCCGTGACGGCACTGAAATGGCGATTAAGATCATCGATTGTCGTTTTTATGGGGAGCGTTGATGAATGGTCCCTTTGGTTATTCGCGATTTCAAAACATTCAAGGGAGACTTCGCCATGATGCTTAAGGACCCGTCCAGGAAATACCGCCATTTTGATACCGTTGACTTTCCCGATCGTAAATGGCCAAGCAAAGTTCAGAGGTTAGCTCCCATCTGGTGCAGTGTCGATATGCGCGACGGTAACCAGGCGTTAATTGACCCCATGAATGCGGAGCGTAAGCGCCGTTTTTTCGAGTTGCTGGTAAATGTGGGCTTCAAAGAAATTGAGGTGGGCTTCCCGGCGGCGTCGCAAACTGATTTCGACTACGTGCGGGAATTGATCGAGAGTGGCGCGATCCCCGACGATGTGACCATCCAGGTTATAACACAGGCGCGCTCACATCTGATTGAACGCACCTTCGAGGCGCTCAAGGGCGCTCCACGAGCAATCGTGCATGTCTATAATGCAACGGCTCCGGTGTTCAGGGATGTTGTGTTTGGTGTCGACCGTGCAGGCTGTATCGATATCGCCGTCCAAGCGACACGCGAGATCAAGCGTCACATGACCAACAATCCCGGAACGCAGTGGACATTCCAGTATTCACCGGAAGCCTTTTGCTTTACAGAGTTGGATTTTGCGCTGCAGATTTGTGAGGCTGTGACGGATGAGTTCGAACCAACCCCATCCAATAAGATGATCCTGAACCTGCCGACAACTGTTGAAGTCTCCACTGCTAATGTTTTCGCCGATCAGATTGAATGGTTCTGCCGGCACTTCAGCCGCCGTCAGAGTGTCGTCATAAGTGTGCACCCTCACAACGACCGAGGCACAGGCGTCGCCACCGCTGAGCAGGCATGCTTGGCAGGAGCCGAGCGTGTCGAGGGCACGCTGTTCGGCAATGGTGAGCGAACCGGAAATGTGGATATCCTGACGCTGGCGATGAACCTCTACACCAGCGGAATAGATCCGCAACTGGATTTTTCGGACATCATCCATGTTCAGCGTGAAGTCGAGTTCTGCAACCAACTGCCCACGCACCCGCGACATCCCTACGCCGGAGAGCTGGTGTTTACTGCGTTTTCGGGGTCGCACCAAGACGCCATCAAAAAAGGGTTCGCGGCTCGCGAGGCTGATCCCAACGGGCCATGGCAGATTCCCTATTTACCCATCGATCCGGCTGACATGGGACGCAGCTATGAAGCTGTAATTCGTGTTAACAGTCAGTCGGGTAAAGGCGGCGTTGCTTATCTGCTTGAACGACACGGTATCGTAATGCCGCGCCGTTTGCAGATGGAGTTCAGTCGCTTGGTGCAGGAAGACGCTGACGCTTCGGGTCAGGAAATTAGTAGCGAGATGATCCTGGCGTGCTTCACCCGGCACTATTTGGATCAGGGTAATCCGTATTCATTATTGCATCCTCAGCTCATCAGTGAGGGCAACGTGACTTTTCTGAAGGGCACGCTGGCTGGCGGCTCCAGGAATATTGAACTGAACGGCGAAGGCAATGGGCCGCTGGCGGCTCTGGTCGATGCATTTGTCCAAAAAGGCATTCACTTTGATATCGCGGACTATCAAGAACATGCCGCCCGTGATGGCGCCCAAGCTGAAGCGTTGGCCTATGTGGAAATTCGTGTAAACAACAAGTTGCTGTTCGGCGCGGCCCGCGATGGCAGTATTCTGATGGCATCGCTCAAGGCTGTAACCAGTGCGGTAAACCAGGCATCGCGTTTGGGCCTGTTGAGTATTGAAAGTGCTACGGCACTTTCCTGATTGAGTAGTGGGCCAAGTTACTCTCACCTAGGCGTATTCAGGGGTACGCTTTCACAGGGGAATACCTATCAGCTGCCACGTGAGATCGTCGAAGCTTTACGCGCTGGGTATGACCGGTCCTTTGTTCACAATGTGGATGCATGGTTGGCGCGAATTTAGTCGAGTCTATAAAACTTTACGGATGACTGTTATTTCATCGTACTTAAAGAGGGAAAACACTTCCTGGAGTGAAGAGCCAGTAAACAGAGGGGTTGCTCGGTTGCAGCATAGACATGCACTTTTTCAGTAAAAACGATGGATTGTTTTAAGTATAAGGCGTATCGACCGCAGCTAGAATAGTCGAGCTCGTGAATTGCTTGGAGGGGTAGCGTCGTGCACTTACATCGTGGGGCTTTTGGGCGCCATGGCCACCACTGCGCAGCAAGGTTCTGCTCCCCTGCGAGCCGTTTCCAGCGACGATCCGATCAACGACGTCCTCTGCAGGTGTCGGGTGAACAGCTGCTATGCGTTCGCGGCAAAACGGGAGGTCGGGACGCCCCTGGTACCACCGCCACAGAACGCAAATCAAAACTGCGTTAACTACCCGTCCACACCTCGCTTCAGTATCTTGGAGGTATGAGCATGAATTATGAAACGATCAATTTCAATATTGAAGACGGCATTGCGTTTCTATACTTGAACCGGCCGGAGGCTAAAAACGCGCTTGATGATGTCATGCGCGGAGAAGTCGCTGACGTCATCCGGCGATTGACGAAGGGCATCGACCGCAAGGAGCTTGATGTTAGGGCGCTAGTGATCTGCGGACGCGGCGGTGCCTTCTGTGGCGGCGGTGACGTGAAGGGCATGGCCAAGAAAAAGACTGGCCTGATGATGCACTGCCGCATGACGGACATGCAGGACTGGTTTCGCGATTTGATAAAGCTCGAGATGCCTGTCATCGCGGCTGTAGACGGGCCAGCATTTGGGGCCGGTTTCAGCATCGCCCTTGCGGCCGACTTCATATTAGCGACGCCAAAATCGAGCTTTTGCGCAGCATTCGGCCGCATGGGGCTGGTACCGGATACATCCATTCTCTACCTGCTGCCTCGCATCGTCGGACTGCAACGCGCCAAGGAATTGATCTTCTCGGCGCGTGTGCTGGGTGCCGACGAGGCCAAGACAATGGGCATTGTCTACGACCTGGTGCCCGAAGGCGAAGCAATCGAAGCGGCCACTGAGCTTGCCCGCAAGATGAAACTCGCGTCGGTTGCGGCTGTGGGACTTACCAAGCAACTGCTCAACCGGACCTTCGAGTCGAGCCAAGAGGCGATGGCACAGGCCGAGGCGCTCGCTCAGGCCGTCGCCATTGGCACCGATTACCATGCTGATGCTGTTGAGCGTTTTGTCAGAAAGTCGGCCCTGAGGTTCACAGGCTTCAGCGAGCGAAACTGGCGCGAGCCTACGTAGCTAAAAAAGCAACGTATTCCTTCACATACTTACTGGAGCCACTTAGCTATGTTTAACCGTACCGGCCTTTCGCTCCCTGCGATCTGCGCTCCCATGTTTTTAGTCAGTGGACCCAACTTGGTGCGGGAGGCTTGCCTCGCTGGGCTTGTGGGCGTTTTGCCGCGCCACAACGCCAGGACCCTTGAGCAGTTCGAGGAGTGGTTGGATGCAATCCAGACCGCACGTAGAGAATCACTGTCAGCCAAGACAGGCTCACTCGTGGTCAACGTTGCCGCAAAGCTGCCAACGGCTGAGTTAGAGGAGACTTTGGCGCTTGCCGCCCGTTACGGCGTGGAGGCTGTAATCAGTGTGGGTGGGGGACCGCGCGAGGTCGTTCGCGTCGCTCATGCAAAGGGTATGGGCGTATTTCACGATGTCATCAGTCTGGAGTTTGCGAAGAAGGCAATCGGCCAGGGAGTCGATGGCCTGATCGCTATTGGTTTGGGAGGCGGCGGCCATTCAGGGCTTCTGTCCCATTTAACGCTGATTGAAAAAATTCGTACAACATTTAAAGGGCCGTTGGTCATGGCGGGAGGAATCACGACGGGCGCTGGCGTGAGGGCCGCGGAAGTTCTGGGCGCTGACTACGCGTACATGGGGACGCGCTTCATCGCCACACAGGAGTCAGATGCCCCTGCAGATTACAAACAGATGCTGGTTGAGTCGACATCGGAAGACCTAATCTATACACCCAACGTCACTGGTGTGGCGGCGAATTGGTTGAAGCCGTCACTTCGTCGTTGCGGGATCAACATTGAGACACTCGCTATGCCCGGCGAGGGGCGCTTTGATCATCTGCCGACCGACATTCGACCTTGGAGGGACATTTGGAGCGGCGGCCAAGGCATCGACCTCATTGATGACGTCCCCGACGTCGCCTGTCTGGTCGCGCGGCTTATCCGCGAATACCAACTCGCCAGCGAAGCCTAGAGGTCGCCACAGAAAAATATCGCGGAAACGCGAGATGATGTCTGCATATACTTGCCGAAAACTCAACACGTCATTGGGGGTAGTATGAAGCGAGATAAATTATTTGAGTACACCAAGAAGCATTACAAGTCAGAACCGGAATATCTTTGGAAACATTTGCCGGATTATGCTGTGCTTAGGCATAGCGATAGTGACAAATGGTTTGGAATTGTAATGAATGTCCCAGGCTGTAAGCTGGGGCTAGATAGCGATGACGAAGTGGATATCTTGGAGGTGAAAGTGAGGCCTGAGCACATCGGCTCTCTGCGAAAAAAAGAAGGTATATTGCCAGGCTATCACATGAATAAAGAACACTGGGTCACGGTAATCCTTTCTGGTCAGCTGACAGATAAGGAAATAAATGAGCTACTTAATGAAAGTCACAATTTAACATTTTAATTTGGTACTTACTACAAGTACGCCAGGGGCATACGGCCGCAATGTGCGTATCAATGAGAATTTCCAAATTCGGGGGGAAGCTGATTCCCCCCCCCCCCCCCGCAGGAGCAGAATCACCCAACCCACCGTCGGTCACCGGGCAAACGCCGCTGTGGTGATGTCAGTCATCCGCCATGCATGACAAGCATGCGCCAAGTGACGCGGTAAAATGAACTGCAAGTCTGTTGGAAAATTGTGCTGGCATCCACCAAATTGCCGTCACTTACCGCTACTGGACAAGCACCGTGCCCCAAGGCACTGCAGCATGCCGCATGTCAAGTGGCGCCCACGGATATGAGCTACTGATCCTGCGATGTCAAACGGCATTGCGAAGTTGGATCATACCCATCGGCGTAGTACCACCGTAGCTCGTGAAGCGGTTGCGGCTGAGGGTGAAAGAGGGCCAACCTCGAAAAACCGATCGCCAGCGCTGAATTGGCGGTGTGCGGAATGGGCAAGGCGTCGCGGGGCCAGATCTGTTGGCATCGAGGTTGAGTCTGCGACAGCGATGACGTTTATGTTCGTCACCCCTAGGGTAGAAATCTTGCTACGCAATTCTCATGCCTTAATTGATTTTTTTTCTGATGAAGTACAAAGTATCTTGGCGATCCAACCAACCGTTGCTGCCATGAACGCCCTTGCTACCTTGGCCATCACTGGCCTGCGACCCTCCTTGGGATTGACGCCGTGCGCTACGACCTTACCAGCCTGGATCTGTTCATTACTGTCGCCCAAGAGCGCAATCTCACCCGAGCCGGGCGGATCAAGCATGTCGCGGTGTCGGCGATCAGCAAACGAATCAGTGAACTCGAAGCGCAGATCGGCTCGCCGCTGCTACTGCGCAATGCGCGCGGCGTGGAATTGACGCCTGCGGGGCAATCCCTGTTGTTCTATGCCCGTCAGTTGAAGCAGACCCTGGCCCAGTTGGACAGCGAGCTTAGTGGCTATTCCAGCGGTGTGAAGGGGCATATCCGTGTGCATGCCATCACGTCGGCACTTTCCCAGTTCCTACCGCAGGATGTGGCGGGTTTTGCTGCGTTGTACCCGCAGATAAAGTTTGACATTGAGGAGCGGGTCGGCTCGGCAGTGATTCGCGCAGTCGCCGACGGTCGAGCAGACTTGGGGATCATCGCGGCGCAAACGGCTGCGCAGGGGCTAGAGACCTTTGCCTACAGGCACGATGAGCTAACGCTGGTGGTACCGGGTGGGCACGAGCTGGCTGCGCGCAAGTCGATCAGTTTCAAGGAAGTGCTCGAGCACGAGTTCGTTGGCCCACATCTGGAAAGCTCGATGAATACCCTGCTGACCAGTGAGGCCGATAAGCTGGGCATGGCTCTCAAGTTGCGCATCCGCATCAGTAGCTTCGACTGCATGTGTCGCATGGTTTCCAATGGACTGGGTATCGCCGTGCTGCCGCGCAGCGTCATCAATCAGTATTTGCGCAGCCACAAACTCAAGGCGGTCACGCTCAGCGAGCCTTGGTCGCGGCGCACGTTGATGCTGGTGTTGCGTAAATACGACGCCGCTTCACCCACGTTGAAAACCTTCATCGACCATCTTCGGTTACCCGGCTGACACTTCCCAGCGTTCTCGCTTTGAGAACGCTGCTATGGCGATTGACCAATTTTCATCCTGCCTACTCGCTCGTAGTATCGGCTCATCTGCAGTGTCGCCTGCCATGCGCAGGGCCTGTGAACACTATAAGAAGCCGAGCGATTCCAGTATGACCGAGACTGCCTGCGACCTCTTCAGCCCCCTGGTGATCAACGACGAGGCTTTCACCATCGTCGACCTGAGCAAGATGCTCGATCACGATCAACTGGCCAAGCTGCCATATTCTATCCGTATCCTGCTGGAGAACGTCGCGCGTTGCTCGCCCCAGGCGCTGCCCTCGGTGTTGGCGCGGGCGATTGGTCAGGGCCCTGCCTGCGAGGTACCTTTCCAGCCGAACCGGCTGATGTTCCATGACACCACCTGCCTGCCGGCGCTGGCCGATTTTGCCGGCATGCGCGACGTGGTTGCCGAGCTTGGCGGTGACCCGCAGGCAATGAACCCGCTGATTCCAGCGGTGCTCACCATCGACCACTCGGTGATCGTCGAACGCTTCGCTGAAGCCGATGCGGTCGAGCAGAACCTGGACATCGATTTCCGTCGCAACAGCGAGCGTTATCGTTTCATCAAGTGGGCGCAGAAGAGCCTGGACAACTTCGGTGTGATCCCGCCGGGCACCGGCATCATTCACCAAATGAACATGGAAGCCCTGGCCCAGGTGGTCTGGGAAACCCCCGGCGAAAACGGTGAGCGCCTGCTGCACCCGGATGACATGGTCGCCACCGACAGCCACACCCCGATGATCAATTCCATTGGCGTGCTGGGCTGGGGCGTCGGCGGCCTGGAAGGTCAGGCGGCGATGGTTGGCGAGCCGGTGCCGATCAGTTTCCCCAAAGTGATCGGTATTCGGGTCACCAACGCCTTGCGCGCGGGTGTCACGGCCACGGACCTGTCGCTGCACGTGGCGGAGATCCTGCGTCAGCGTTCAGTAGTCGGCAAATTCGTAGAATTCACCGGCCCTGGCCTTTCCACCCTGAGCTGGGCCGCTCGCGGTACCGTGTCGAACATGGCGCCGGAGTATGGCGCCACAGTGGTGTTCTTCCCGTTCGACAACGAAACCCTGGCCTACCTGGAGCTCAGCGGCCGTTCGGCAAAACTGCGCGAGCAGGTGGTCTGCTATATGAGTGCCCAGCCGCTGTGGCGCCGTGACGAACTGCCCGAACCGGAATTCGACGAGCTGATCGAGCTGGATCTGGCCAGCATCGAGCCAAGCGTTGCCGGCCCGCACCAGCCGCACCAGCGTCAGCCGCTGTCCAGGGCGGGTGCCTCTTTCCATGAGGAAGTGCTCGGCGCCGGCAAGCTGATCGATGCGCCGCAGGAGCAGCGCTTCTTCGAGCCGTCGTTCGGTCAGCCAATCACCCATGGGGCCGTGGTGATGTCCGCCATCACCAGTTGCACCAATACCGCCAACCCGGCGCAGATGATCCAGGCCGGCCTGCTGGCCCGTAAAGCCCGCAGCCTGGGCCTGCAGCGCAAGCCCTGGGTCAAGACGTCGCTGTCGCCTGGCTCTCAAGTAGTGGCTGACTACCTGGCCGAGGCCGGGCTGCTGGAGGACTTCTCCGCGCTGGGCTTCGACCTGGCCGGTTTCGGCTGCATGACCTGCATCGGCAACTCTGGCAAGCTCGAAGAACATGTCGAGGCGTTCGCCGATCAGGGTCTCAAAGGTGTGGTAGTGCTGTCGGGCAATCGTAACTTCGAAGGTCGGGTAAACCCCAAGGTGCCGGCCGGTTACCTGGCTTCGCCTGCCCTGTGCGTGGCCTATGCCATTGCCGGCAGCATCGATGTCGACCTGACCACGCAGCCGTTGGCCACCGATGCCGAAGGCCAACCGGTGTACCTGCACGACCTGATGCCATCGGATACCGAGATCGCCGCGCAAGTCGCCCATGTGGTCAAGCCCGAGTTCTTCCAGCAGCGCCTGGCCACCGTCTGGGATGGCACCCACCATTGGAAGGCACTGTCGGCCGAGGGCAGCGTGCAGTTTCCGTGGAGCCCGCAGTCGACCTACCTGCGTCGCCCGCAATACCTGGCCGATATTCAGGCCGAGCCGAAGGCTTCCTTGGCCATCAGCGGTGCCCGTGCACTGATGGTGCTGGGCGACAATGTCACCACCGACCATATCTCGCCGGCCGGGGCCATTCCGGCCAACAGCCTGGCCGGCCAATGGCTGCTTGAGCGCGGTGAAGACCCGCAGGACCTCAACCAGTACTCTACCCGCCGCAGCAACCACGAAGTGATGCTGCGCGGCGCCTTCACCAACAAGTCGGTGAAAAACCGCCTGCTCGGGGAGTCGCAGCCAGGGCAGGGCGCCTGGGCCTGGAATGCCGACCACAGCGAGTGCCTGCCCCTGTACGAGGCGGCCAAAAGCTACGCCGCCCAGCACACGCCCATGGTGGTGTTCGCCGGGATCAACTACGGCGCCGGCTCCAGCCGTGACTGGGCGGCCAAAGCCCAGGCCCTGCTAGGGGTCAAGGCGGTGGTGGCGCAGAGCATCGAGCGGATACACCGCAGCAACCTGATCGGCATGGGCGTGCTGCCATTGGTCTTCCAGCCCGGCCAGAGTGTCGATGACCTCAAGCTAGAGGGCACCGAGCAGTTCGACTTCATCGGCCTCGATGAGTTGGTGGTGGGTCAGAACGAAATCGGCCTGATCATCCACCGCACGGACGGCCGCCGCGATGAAGTCAAGGTCATCGCCCGGATCGATTCGCAGCAGGAAGTGCGCTACCTGAGCAACGGCGGCGTGCTGCCCTTCGTGATTCGCAAGGTCGTTGCGCGTACCCGGCACTGACCTAACCACGGCCCCGGTTGCCGGGACCGTCAGGCACAACAACAAAAGGGAACACCCCTATGCAACGCGAACAACCTCCTGTTGTCGCGCCTGATGCCGTGAGCGCCGAGCTCACGGATGTCGGCCGACGCATCGTCCTCAAACAACTGGGTGCAGCCGCCGGGCTGGGCCTGTTGGGCGCGATCCTGCCGGCTGGCATGGCCAGTGCGGCAAGCGCCTTGTCTTCGAACCCTTCTTTAAGCGGGAGAAACACCCCTATGTTCGCGTACGTCGGATCGCGCACCACCCGGGAGCGTAATGCGCGTGGTGATGGCATCACGGTCTATCGCCTGGATCAGCAGGCAGGCACGCTGGAGAAGGTCCAGGTGGTCGATGATCTGGTCAACCCTTCTTTCCTGGCCCTGAACCGCGCCGGCGACCGCTTGTACAGCGTGCACGGTGATCGCAGCGAGGTCAGTGCGTTCACGGTCGACAAGCAGAGCGGCAAGCTCAGCCTGCTCAACCGGGCCAGTTGCGAAGGCAAGAACCCGGTGCACCTCGCACTGGACCCTAGCGAACGCTTCATGGTGGTATCCAACCATATCACGGGCTCCCTGGCTGTCCTCAACGTCGGCGAAGACGGGACCCTGGGCACTGTCAACCAACTGGTGAAGCTGGAAGGCCCGCTGGGCCCGCACCGTGTCGAGCAGCCTTTCGCCAAGCCGCACTTCAACCCGTTCGACGCTTCAGGCAATTTCGTACTGGTGCCGGACAAGGGCCTGGACCGGGTCTTCAGCTTCCGCTTCGACAACGGCAAACTGCACCCGGCCGAGCAACCGTTCGCCGTGGCCCGCGAGGGTTCCGGCCCTCGTCACATCGCCATGCACCCGAAGGCCGGCTTCGCCTATGTGATCAACGAGCTGGATTCGACCGTCACCAGCTACCGCTTCGATGCGGCCAGCGGTGCGCTGAGCCCGCTGCAGGTGTTGTCGTCGCTGCCTGCGACCTTCACCGGTAACAGCCGTGCCTCGGAAATCGAGGTCGACCGCAGTGGCCGCTTCCTGTACGCCTCCAATCGTGGCTACGACAGTATCGCGGTGTTCGCCATCGACCAGGGCAGTGGCCTGCTCAGCCCGATCGAGTACGTGCCGAGCGAAGGCAAGACGCCACGCTTCTTCTCCCTGACCCCTGATCAGCGCTTCATGTTCGCCCTCAATGAGGACAGCGACAGCATCGTCTCGTTTGCAGTGGACCCGCAAACCGGCGCGTTGAACAAGACCGGCTTCGCGGTTTCGACCGGCAGTCCGGTGTGCATGATCTTTTCTGCCTGATGTTCCGTTGTATCGATAACAATTAAAGGGGCAGGCCATGGCTTGCCCTCGATGAGGTCCTTATGAACAACAACAAAACTGTCGACGAACAGGCGATCGTGCGCAAGGTCACCCTGCGCATCATCCCGTTCATGTTCCTGCTCTACATCGTGTCCTACCTGGATCGCGCCAACATCGGCTATGCGGCCCTGGAGATGAACAAGGAGCTGGCCCTGACCAGCGAGGCGTTCGGCTTCATTTCCGGGATCTTCTTCATCGGCTACTTCCTGTTCGAAGTACCGAGCAACGTTATGCTCAACAAGTACGGTGCGCGTGTCTGGATTGCCCGCATCCTGGTGACCTGGGGTGCAATTGCCGCAGCCACTGCCTTTGCCCAGACGGCCAACCAGCTGTACGTGCTGCGATTCTTCCTCGGCGTGGCCGAAGCCGGCTTCTTCCCGGGCGTGATCGTTTATCTGACCTACTGGTTCCGCGCCAAGGAACTGGCAACCACCGTGGCGCTGTTCACCGCCGCGATTCCGGTCAGTTACATCATCGGTGCACCGCTTTCCACCTGGATCATGGACAACATCAAGTGGTTCGACTGGAGCGGCTGGCGTTGGATGCTGTTCCTCGAGGGCGTGCCCGCCGTGTTCCTCGGCATTGCCTGCTTCCTGTTCCTGACCGACAAGCCCGAGCAGGCCAAATGGCTGACACAGCAGGAAAAGGACTGGCTGCTGGCCGAGCTCGAGCGCGATCGCCAGAGCCGCAAGAACGTCAAGCGTCTGGGCGTGCTGCAAACCATGGTCAACAAGAAGGTGCTGTACCTGGCCTTCATCTACTTCGTCTACCAATGCGGCAGCCTGGGTGTGGGTTACTGGATGCCGCAGATCATCAGGGGCTTCTCCAGCGACCTGAGCCATACCCAGATCGGCCTCATTGCCATGGTGCCCTATATCGTCGCCACCGCCGCGATGATCATCTGGTCGCGCAGCTCCGACCGACGCAACGAGCGCAAGATGCACTCGGCCATTCCTCTGGCTGTTGCAGCGCTTGGCCTGATCGGTGCTGGAATGCTGCCCAGCGCGGTGGCCTCGATGGCCATGATCTGTGTGGCGCTGTCCGGCCTGTACAGCTTCAAGTCTCCGTTCTGGGCACTGCCGACCTTGTTCCTTGATCGTGCTACCGCAGCGGTGTCGATTGCCGTGATCAACTCCATCGGCAACCTCGGCGGCTTCGTCGGGCCGTCGATGATCGGTGTGGTCAAGGGCAACAGCCAAAGCGCAGCCACGGGCTTGCTGTTCCTCAGCGCACTGCTGGTCATCGCCTTCCTGATGACGGCACTGATGCGCGTCACCAATAAAGACCCCGATCAGCCAATGGCCGCCTCGGCCCATTGATCCTGAAGGGGGCCGCAACCTGGCCCCCTCTCTGCCCCGTTCCGTTTCCTTTGACTGCCTGGTGCAATGCCCCGGGCCGGGCAGTTGCATGCCAACCAGATGGAATTCGCCAGATGCACAACAACAAGAACATCCTGCGTACCCTTGTCACCCTGTCTCCGTGCATGATCGCCGGCGCTGCCAGTGCCGAGGGCTTCGTCGAAGACAGCAAGCTCAACCTGCAGATGCAGAACTACTATCTGAACCGCGATTTTCGCGATGGCAGCGGTCAATCCAAGCGGGAAGAGTGGGCCCAGGGTTTCCTGCTGGACTTCCGCTCCGGCTACACGCCGGGCACTGTCGGCTTCGGCCTTGATGCACTGGGCATGCTCGGCATCAAGCTTGATTCAAGCCCCGACCGTGCCGGTACCGGTCTGCTGCCAGTCCACGATGATGGCCGTGCGGCCGACGAGTTCAGCCGTCTGGGCCTGACCGCCAAGGTCAAGGTATCGCAGAGCGAACTCAAGTACGGGACCTTGATCCCCAAGCTACCCACCGTGCAGGCCAATACCGGGCGCATCCTGCCGCAGACCTTCGAGGGCGGCGTGCTGACCAGCAACGAAATCAATGGCCTGACCCTGACCGGTGCTCGCTTCAACCGCATGACCGACCGCGACTCCACCGATGCGCAGAAGATCACCCTCAATAACAAGAACCGACGCTTTGCCGGTGCCGTGGAAGGGGATGACTACTGGATCGGCGGTGTCGACTATGCCCTGAGCAAAACGCTGACCCTGAGCTACCAGTATGCCGAGCTGCAGGACGTTTATCGGCAGAATTTCTTCGGCGTCAATCACAGTTGGAGCATCGGCCCGGGCAAGCTCAAGAGCGACCTGCGCTACATGCTCAGCGACGATGCCGGCAACGCCCAGGGCGGAGCCATCGACAGCGGCGCGTTGAGCGGTATGTTCACCTACAGCCTGGGCGGCCATGCCTTCGGCCTGGGCCTGCAGAAAATGAACGGTAATACCTCGATGCCGTTCCTCAACGGCACCGACCCGTATCTCACCAACTACATCCAGCTCAACGACTTTGCCGAGCCTGGCGAGCGCTCTTGGCAGTTGCGCTACGACTACAATTTTGCCGCAATCGGCATCCCCGGCCTTACCTTCATGACGCGCTACGTCAAGGGCGACCACGCCGACCCCGCCACCAGCAGCGAGGAAGGTCGCGAGTGGGAGCGCAACACCGATATCGCCTACGTGTTCCAGTCGGGGGCATTGAAGAACGTCGGCATTCGCTGGCGTAATGCGGCGTACCGTTCCAACTTCGCCCGCGGCACCGACGAGAACCGCCTGATCGTGTCCTACACCTTACCCATCTGGTGAGGCCCCGCTCCTACGCGGTCCTGTAGGAGCGGCTTCAGCCGCGAAGAGGCCCTCACTGACACCGGAGAATCCAATGTCTACCCCAATCACCCCAGCCCTGCTAGCCGAACTGGCCCCCAACGGCACCCTTACCGCCGCCATCAACTTCGGTAACCCCGTCCTCGCCCAGCGCGGCCCCGACGGCGAGCCCCAGGGCGTCTCGGTCGCCCTGGCCAAGGCACTGGCCGAAGAACTCGGCGTCACCCTGAACATGCGCACCTTCGATGCCGCCGGCAAAGTCTTCGCGGCGCTGGAGGAGGGAGCGTGGAACCTGGCCTTCCTGGCCATCGAACCGGTGCGCGAAGCGCAGATATTCTTCAGTGAGCCCTACGTACTGATCGAGGGTACTTACCTGGTCAAGCAGGATGCGCCGTTCGCCAGCGTCGACCAGCTGGACGCTGCAGGCCTGCGCCTGGCCGTTGGCAAAGGGGCAGCTTACGACCTGTACCTGAGCCGCACGCTTGAGCATGCCGAACTGGTGCGCGCCGAAACCTCGTCCGCTGCAGTCGACCTGTTCATCGAGCAAGGCCTGGATGCGGCGGCCGGCGTTCGCCAGCCCTTGCAGAAAGTGGCGGACGCTGACGCGCGCTATCGGTTGCTCGATGGCGCCTTTACGGCTATCCGCCAAGCCATGGCGGTGCCCAGAGGCAATGATGCAGCAGCTGCATACGTTCGTGATTTCGTCGAACGCAGCTTGAGCAGTGGTTTTGTCCGCGGTGCGTTGCTGGCCACCGGGCAGACCGATGTCAGCCGCCGCCGCTGACTATCCGATCACCCGCATGGCGGGTGATGTTGTCTCCAATCCCAAGCAAAACCTGAGGTACGAAGTATAATGGCCAAGGCCGCCGATGTCGTTGTGCAATGCCTGGAAAACGAAGGTGTCGAGTATGTGTTCGGCATTCCCGGTGAAGAAAACCTCGACCTGCTCGAATCCCTGCGCAAGTCAAAGATCAAGCTGGTACTGACCCGTCACGAGCAGTCTGCAGGTTTCATGGCTGCCACCTACGGCCGGCTGACCGGCAAGACCGGCGTGAGCCTGTCGACCCTCGGTCCTGGCGCCACCAACCTGGTCACCGCCAGCGCCTACGCCTACCTGGGCGGCATGCCGATGATGATGATCACCGGGCAGAAGCCGATCAAGAAGTCCAAGCAGGGCCGCTTCCAGATCATTGACGTGTGCGGCATGATGGACCCCATCACCAAGTACACGCACCAGTTTGCCTCGGCCGACAACATCCCGGCGCGCATGCGCGAAGCCTTCCGCCTGGCCGAAGAAGAAAAGCCGGGTGCGGTCCACCTGGAGCTGCCGGAAGACATCGCCGCCGAGCAGACCGACGCACTGCCGATTCCGCGCAGCCTGCACCGCCGCCCGCTGGCCGAGCACATCGCTATCGAAGCTGCATTGGAAAAGCTGCAGAACGCCCGTAGCCCGATCCTGGTGATCGGCGCCGGCGCCAACCGCAAGATGACCGCCAAGGTTCTCAAGCAACTGATCGACAAGACCGGCATCCCGTTCATCACCACCCAGATGGGTAAAGGTGTGGTCGACGAGCGTCATCCACGCTTCCTCGGCAACGCCGCGCTGTCGTCCGGTGACTT